>Ga0209638_1001795_pt1 | contig 13420 bp, 16 predicted proteins | sample BarGraNGADG00211_FD_184490 | JGI IMG/M metagenome (GOLD analysis project Ga0209638, IMG submission 184490) | Arctic peat soil microbial communities from Barrow, Alaska - Barrow Graham LP Ref core NGADG0002-211 (SPAdes) (version 2) | ecosystem: Environmental > Terrestrial > Soil > Wetlands > Peat... | reverse complement strand
TGTGCCCGCGCGGCCGGTAATCAGCAAACTTTTTCCCGATTCCTCCATAAGTGCTAAGGCACACGTAAATTCCGGATTAAAATCTATTTCGACAGGTTTTGTTTGTTTAGTCATGGTTTTTTCCACTATCTACTCTGTAAAATAATAAACACTTTTTACGTAAGACTTCAATAATAATTATTTGATTTTAAATAAATATTCGTGTAAAAAATATATCGGTTCAAAGAACAGATTTGTTTCAAGCCGGTATATAAAGGGTCACGTATATTAATTGTTAGGCTAAGAAGGATTATCTACGATGGCATTCAATTCCGAGATTAAACGCAAGATCGTCAGAGATCGCCAAACAGACAAACATCACCCTTGTGTCATGTGCGGTGCAACATATCCTCTTCCGGATGCTGTACACATTATTGATGAAAAAGAATGGAAAGCTAAGGTTGGCTGTGACCGCCAATCGAATGGTATTCCCCTTTGTCCAAACTGCCACCGAGTTTTTGATGAGGTATTGAGGCCATATCTCCACCGTGCCCTCAAGGAGTTTGGGGGTATTCCGGAAGGTTGGAAAAAAAGCAACAAAATCAGGGTAACTGAAGAGGATCTCGGATTCGAAGAAGATGAAAAGGCCTAACCATCGGCTGCAGTGGATCGTCGAAAAAACCGGCTCCCACTTAGCCGTATGTTAACTATAGAAACATGAAGATACGAAAGTACATAAACCACAGTAAGACAGCAATTGAATTGGCGATTGAATCGGGTTGGTTCCCGGGAGCAAGATATACAAATTTAAGAGATGTAAAAAGATATAATTTAACGCATCGGGGGTTCATTGATATTGATTGGAAAAATTATGATTTTATAAAACATAAAGATGTTGTCGCAAGCCATAAACCTTATCTAACTATTGCACGTGATGTTGAATCAATTTTTAATCTTGATGGAATTTTAAAAGAAGCTGAAATCTTAAAAAAATACTGTAGACATGTGGCTATTGTACCAAAAGACAAAAAGCTCGACGGAAGACTTTCTGAGTTAATACCCCAAGAATATTTATTGGCTTATAGCGTTCCCACGAAGTATGGCGGTACCACTGTAAGTACTTCGAGTTTTGATAGACCGGTCCATTTGCTTGGTGGTCGACCTGACATACAACGCAAAATTGCAGAAAAATTGAATGTAGTTTCTATAGATTGTAACCGTTTTACATACGACGCTAAATTTGGAGATTACTTTGACGGAGAGATATTTAGACCACATCCAATTGGTGGATATGCTGTATGTTTAAGCGCGTCAATAAAAAACATTAATAAGATTTGGGATACGTATAAGCCAAAAAAATATAATTTTTCGTAAAAGGATTAAGAAATGAGCGAACGAGATGAACTATTATTGAAAATGTATGACCAACTTTTTAATGATATTAATCGTCATATAACAGTCGTGTGGCAGGCTGTTGGCGCCGTGGTGGGTGCGTTTGCTGTTTTTGCTCTTGTTGAAAAAAAAATAATATCGATAGATTTAGCAAGTTCTATTGTTATTTTGCTCGTAGTTTGGCTAATTGCGCATCTTTATGATGCGTCTTATTGGTATAATCGAAATTTAACAATGATTGCAAACATCGAACGACAGTTTTTAATGACAAGTGATCTTCGAGATATCCATTATTACTTTGGAAAGCATCGACCTGTTAATTCTATGCTAACTCATCTTCGCATTCAGTATGCACTCGGTATAGGACTTGGAACCTTGGTATTACTGTACCATTTTATCGACAGAGTTTTGCCTGGTTTTGGTGCCCCAGCTAACAATTTTGATCCTGCCAGAAGTTTACCATATATATTAGTAATAGGTGCTACAATATATCTCTGCCGTTTACGTAATATCAGAAATAAAAGTTATAGTGAATTCTTGGCGAATTCACCAGGGATCGATGTTGATACGGAGGGTATAAACTACGGTGTTGGGCATGGCTTCAAAACAAATAAAAAGAAAAGTTAACAAGGGCAATCCAACCGATCGCTACGCTCCGGCTGATTTTTTCGTTAGGCCGCAAGCTGATTGCAGATCTTGGAAGAATATGTCCAGAGGAGGAGAAGAATGGTTTACATAGAGCCACAGAAGAGCGGTGGGATTGCAACTTTGATGCTAAGGAGAGGAAAGGTCAACGCCCTAAATGGCGCAGTGGTTGATGAGATGAGAGCGTTGCTCAAAACTTATGAAAATGATCCAGAAGTAAAATCTATAGTCCTTACGGGTAGCGGCAAGTTCTTCTCATTCGGATTTGACATCCCGGAGTTCCTATCTTTCACAAAAGAGCAATTTACAGAGTATCTTGTCAACTTCACTGACTTATATAAGTACATCTTCCTCTATCCGAAGCCAGTGGTGGCAGCGCTCAATGGTCACACGATAGCAGGCAGTTGCATGTTGGCTCTGGCTTGTGACCATAGAGTGATGGTAAGCGGGAAGGCAAAAATATCACTGAATGAGATTGGTTTCGGGTCGTCCGTATTTGCCGGAAGCACTGAGATTCTGAGATTTTGGGTCGGCAGCGCAAGCGCAACCAAAGTACTCTTTTCCGGCGCCTTGTATTCAGCCGAGGAAGCGAAGAGTCTGGGATTAGTGCATGAAGTAGCACGTGCGGATGAGCTTATGGATGCAGCGCGAAAGACAGCATCTGGTTTTGCCTCTAAGCACCCGCCTGCCTTCGCCAGTATCAAATCACTGCTAAGAAAAAGCATCATCGAGGAGATGATGCGCCGAGAAAGAAAGTCCATTCAAGAGTTTGTGGATATATGGTACTCGGAAACCACATGGGTAAACTTACAGAAAATTAGGATATATGAGGCCTAACAAAGTCAATACAGCCGATCGCAGCCCGCTGGGCTGCTCCGGCTGATTTTTTCGTTAAGTTTCATATTAATACATCAAGGAGGAAGATTATATGGCGTTACCTACTGGATATTTAACTTCGACAAAAAGATTGTCAGAAATACTCGATGCTATAAAGACTGCAAAAGCACCAGAAAAATTTACACAGAAATTCTTGGAGTCCCTAGAATTTAGGGCAAAGGGAGATAGGCTTATTATCAACGTTCTAAAGGGGCTAGGATTTCTGGACGATGATGGCAAGCCGTTAGAAAGATATTATAAATTTCTTGATCAAACCCAATCGGCAAAAGTATTAGCGGAGGCCGTTGAAGAAGCTTATTCCGATCTCTTTGCCATAAATACAACTGCAAATACATTGGGGAAACAGGAGGTCGTGGGTAAATTCAAGACTCTTTCACAGGGTCAATATTCAGAAACTGTCTTAAACATGATGGCCATGACCTTTACTTCGTTAGTTGCACTTGCCGATTTTAGCAGTCCTAGAAAACCTACAAATCAAGTATCTTCTACACATGAAGACCAAAAACCTAGCGCACAAGTCCTACCGCTCAATCCTGCCCAAAGCCCACTTTCCGAGGACACCCATCGAAATATAAAACTTGGAGGGTTAGTCTATAATATCCAAATTGTTCTTCCCGAAACACGTGATCCCAAAGTATATGATGCGTTATTTAGGAGCTTAAAGGAGCATTTAACATGAAACAGACGCCTCTAGATAAAGTGTATGAGTTTGCCTTTAAAGGCATGCTTGCCGAAGAAGCTTTGGATAGAGTGGGAAGAAAAGTAAAGAACAGCATTGGTCTAGCTGACGAGCAGATTGCTAGATCGCTTTCTATTGATTTGATGGATGATGATATCGTGTATGCAGCTAGACAAATGTCAATTATATATACGGCGATTACAGCGTTTGAAAATTCAGTTAGAGATCTAGTTTCAGGCGTATTAGCAGAAACTCAGGGCGAGAACTGGTGGGGGAATATTGCGAAAGGTATAAGAGATAATGCCGATAAGCGTATGGAAGAAGAAAGAAAGATCAAGTGGCATACGCAGCGTGGACTCGACCCGATAAACTACACAACGTTGGCTAATCTTCTCGCAATCATGCGACATAACTGGGAAACCTTCGAACCGTACATTCGAAATATAGACTGGGCAACTAATATATTTGATGCAATTGAGCGATCCAGGAACGTCATCATGCACAGTGGAACTCTTGATCGAGAAGATGTCGAGCGGTTAGGAATTTATATTAGAGATTGGATCAAACAAGTCGGAACTTAACAAGATCAATTCAGCCGATCGCTACGCTCCGGCTGATCTTTGTGTAAAGCTAAGAACAAAACATCGATGTATTAAGGATAATTATATGAATACTTTTATAAGCTACGCATCTGATATCAAAGTAACGGCTGGAAAAATAAAAAAGTATCTCGATTCGTTTGGGTTTAATTGCTTTTTGGCTCATGAAGACATTCTGCCTCAAACGGTGTGGCCTGAAGAAATTGTTAAAGCCCTTAAACGCTGTGATCTTTTTCTTCCATTGCTCACTCCGAAATTTATTGACTCATATTACTGTCAACAAGAAACCGGGTTTGCATACTGCAAAGGCACTGAGATTCTGCCAATAATGATTTCAATGGAGCCTATGGGTATGATAGCAGATTTACAGGCTGTTAAGTTTAATAAAGAAGAAATTGAAACATCTTGTTGGAAGATTATTAAACATGTTGGCAATAATAAAAAACTATCGGAACCAATACTTGATGCATTAATTGCATGGTTCGGTGAGAGTTCATCATACGATTCTGCCGCAAAGAGAGCTGATAGTATTTTGAATGAATTTGAATTTAGTCGGCGTCAAGTTAGACAGATAAAACTGCATATAAAGGAGAATTCGCAAATACATAAGACTAAGGAGGCAAGGAATAGTATTTTCAAATTCATGGATAAATACAATACATACTTTAATGATGAATTTAAAAATTGGTATGACTCAAAAAGAGCATCAAGAATGTGGATGAGATAATAAATAATCTCCACACAACAAGGGCAATACAGCCGATCGCCAGGCTACGCCCGGCTCCGGCTGATTTTTTCGTTAGCCTTCATAGGTGTTGAATGGATCTACTCAAAGAAATCAGGGAAAAGATCAAGTCAAACGCTGGATCGAGCAGTGGGCGTGGTCTTGAATCGGTACTTGCCCATATCGAGATCGCAGAGCGATATCATCTAAGAGCTAAGAAAGATCGGGACGAACACCTCTATACAGACGTGATCTATCGCACCAATCACGCGTTCGAGGGAATTTTGAAGGAAGCCTACGTTACCTTGGCTGATAAACCAGCGGATAAGCTAACGCCATTTGAAATTGAGGAATATTTGCTGAAAAGCAATGTACTGCGTGGCCGAGTTGTTGATCTCCTGACGAACTACCGCCAGAACTGGCGAAACCCCTCGACTCACGACTATCAGCTCTTTTTCTCTGAGCAAGAGTCATTTCTCGCAATCGTTACCGTTTCCGCCTTTGCAAGCATATTGCTTGACCAGATGCTCGAAAAGATTGCGTACAAGGCTAAGTTTGCGGAATTGGACAACGCTGCGAAACTTGCTAGGGATCAAATTAGGGACTTCGATAAGCTAGCTCCGATTGATAAGGCGTCAAAGGTCTTGTTATCCTACGCAAGTCACTACATAAGTAACTTCGGCTCCATGTCCGCGTACAGCAGGAGTTCGGCGAATGGGCAAATGGCCGCATTTATCAAGAAGGTTGCTCCAGAGCTAGACGTAGAGCTTGAAGTCGCGGCTGGCGTTAATGACCAGCGGTTTCGGTTTGATCTCGTCGTAAGAGACAAGGACAACATCGTCGTAGTTGAGACAAGGGCACCTCGGCCCCGAGACTACGATGAATCGTCCGTTGACGACGAAGCAGCGATCAATCAACTTTCGAAGCGACTCTACGCAGCCGGTCTAAAGAGTGGCATCGTTTTCTTTTACCCAGGTCGAAGCGATGATGCGGCCATCATGACAAGTGCCAGTAGTAAATGGCCAAATGGCTTGCATCTTCGCGAGGTTTACTCAGATGATTCCGCCAAATATGAGGAAGAAGACCATGAAGAACCAGTATCCCTCGTTGACGAACAAGGCTAACCTCTCATTCCACCGGACCTGCGTGAAAAGCCGCGCAGGCCGTTGAATTCAAACGTTAGGCGATATAAAAGGAGCATAAAATGAATGATGCAATCTTAGGTGTTATAATCGGAGGTGTATTAACCGGGTCCGGAACTTGGATTGCTATGTGGTTACAACATAAAAAATGGAAAATTGAACAAAAAATACGTATTCTTGAAAATAAGAAAGACAGATTAGAATTATTGTCACGAACAACATTGGACAAATTGTCGCGTTGTATGCACGAGAATGCATATGATTCAGGAATGTTGAGCGATTTAGACTTTTTATTCCCAGAAAATATATCTAAAGTATTTAACGAATTTATGGTTAAAGAGACTAAGAGTGATAAAGATAAGAAATTCGGTTATTATGATATTGCAAGAGAAATGAAGAAGTGTATTAGTGATATAGATAAAGAAATAGAAAATTTACTAAAATAAAATCTCAAAAAGCGCCTAACATGGCAATACAGCCGATCGCAAGGCTCACGCCTTGCTCCGGCTGATTTCTTCGTTGGGCACCATAACATAACACGAGGTATAAATGTCTAAGACTGAATTTGATGTATATTGCCCTGACTGTAACATGTTAATTGCTGCAAAGGTTGTTGCTGAGGGCAATGGCGGATTCCGTAGTGAAGCATTGAGCCCCATTGATGAGATTGATGCTGTGTATCATGGTGAGCATTATTATGTGTGCTTATGTGGCCGCTGCAGCCAACCCTTTCTTATACGTCAGTCGCTTTATGGTGTTCCGGCTGAATTCGAAAGCATCACTGACGAAGTTGTTTTGTATCCAACCGAGAAGAAACTCTCTCTCGATGGTGCACCTTCCACAATAAGGTCTGCTCATGAGCAGGCTGTTCGTTCTTTTTCAGCTTCGCTTTATGAGCCCTGCATTCTTATGTGTCGCAAGTGTATAGAAGCAACCTGTAAAATTCTTGGAGCCAAAGGACGTGACTTAAATGCCAAACTGCAAAGTTTGTTTGATGCGGGGCACATTGATTCACGGCTTCTAAATTGGGCACACGAAATACGCCTTATTGGAAATGAGGCGGCACATGATCCTGACATCAAAGTAACAAAACGTGATGCGCGTGATGTTCTAGATTTTACAGAATCAATTTTAATATATGTATTTTCGCTGACATCACGCTTTGAAAAATTCCGTGCTAGGCGTACGAAAACGCAGACTAAATTATGAAATGCCCAACCAGCCGCTAGAGCCGATCGCAGCCCGCTGGGCTGCTCCGGCTCAGCTTTTCGTTATGTTTTAAGAATAAACTTTGGGGGTAGATATATGACCATCATCCTAACTGCCGTTGCTACTCTTATTGTTACAGTCGCTGCTGGTGTTGTACTAGATTATTTTAGAAGAGCTAAAGCACGAATCGTATATTCCGTTCGAGATGCAATTCCAATAAAGCTTGACGATAAAATGATCGGTGCCTACTTAATTGAATTTGCAAATCAATCCAAACAAACTATTCGTGATGTTACATGTCATGTTAAAGCCGTCCCTAGTAAATTAAAAAATGGCGGTGTATGGACATCACCAGGTCTTCAATACTCTGTATCTGAAGAAAACGGAATTTTATTAACGATACCATATCTAAATCAAGGTGAAGAAATTCAGCTAACAGCAATAGCTGAGAGTACTGTGTACGTTCCTGAGAAACCTGAAGTTGCAATAAGAGCACCACAAACATTTAGACTGATGAACGTACAAAAAATTACAGGGATTAAAGGGTTTAAGCTCCCATTGGTCATGGCAGGTGCCATTGCTTCTGTTGCAACAGCTATTGCACTCTCAATAACGACCTTAGGCTTTGACCTTTCGCAAAAAGATGTCTTAACATATGCAGCTTCAGTCTCAGGACTGTCGCAGCTATCGGCTATCTATGCAAGTGCGAATGATCTGAAGTATTACAATCAAGGTGATCTTGCATTTTCATCTGCTTCTATAGAAACAGATGTTGCAGTAATTGATAGATACAGGCGTTTTATTCAAATCACATTGAATTATGCACCTAGAATGATGGATAAGAGTAGAAGTGTGCTGTATTATAATTTGGGGAAAATAGATTTATTATTGAAAGATAAGGACAAAGCTATCATTCATTTTCGCCATGCATATGATTTAGCTCCTTCGTTAGTTAAAAGTCGATTGGATGTTGAAGAGGGCATCAAACAATTTTTTATTGATAATACTCTTATGAAGTGACGGCGTAAAATTATAGTTATTACAAATAAGCGAAAGTGAAGATAGGTAATAGATTATTTTTGGTACATAGGCAATACTTTATAAGAAAACATAACAAGGTCAATCCAGCCGATCGCTAACGCTCCGGCTGAGCTTTTCGTTGGGCTAAAGGAACAATTACATGTCATTAAAATTCTCTGATCGAATTGGTGTGACCAAAGTTTCTGACGTTCTCCAGCTTGATAGCATGAATGCAAGTCTTAGAAACTCACTATGGAACTATATATTGAAAACTATATTTTCCGGTAAAGCGGAATACTACCCACAGGCATCAAGAATCATTTGTGAAAAATATTTCAAATTGCCAGTGGATACTTTACCCTCGTATGATTTTCAACATAAGACATGGTTGCGAGATTACTTTTTCAACAACTCATTCCAATGGTATCACGTGTATAATCTAATTGAGTTCATGGCCGATAATTGCAATTCCATGAGATACAATTTAAATTCAGACAAATTCAAAACAGAAATAAATGAAATATTAGAAGAGGAGTCAGCTGGATATCGTTTCATAGGGGGCACTTTAGCGCCTATCTCCAATTCAGAAGAAATTAATAGTATAACCGCGGCTATTGAAGACGCGAAAGAAAAGGCACTTTACGGCACTAAAAAGCATATTGAAACTGCCTTGGTGTTGATGGCAAAAAAACCAATTCCTGATTATCGCAACTCAATAAAGGAATCTATAAGCTCAATCGAATCAATTGCAAAACAGCTTACTGGTGAAGCTGGGGGCGGGTTAGAAAAAGCCCTATCGAAATTAGATTCAGTTGTCCATTTTCATGGTGCTTTCAAGGCAGGTCTTCTTAGCCTTTATGGATATACCAGCGATAAAAATGGCATTAGACACGCTATCTTAGAAGAGACGGAAATCGGTTTCGATGAGGCTAAATTTATGCTTGTTACTTGCTCTGCTTTAGTAAATTTTATTATCTCAAAAGCATCTGAATATGAATTATTATAGTAATGCACAACCCGTCGCTCAAGCCGATCGCAGCCACAAGGGCTGCTCCGGCTCAGCTTTTCGTTAAATGGAGGAAGAATATGCATACGGTCCAAATCCAATTAGAGGCGACAAGCAAGCACCTCAACTTCCTTTCCGACCCGGAACTTGCCGAGATAATACGAACAATTCTTACCGAGATTGATAGTCTGGCGATCATTAATGCTCACAGAAGCATGGTATATCTTTCTATGTCCACCCTGGAAGGGATACTGTCAAATGTTCTTGCTCTGAACATTAACAAGATCAAAAGCCCACCTTTCTCCTATCCTAAGAAGAAAGGTGGCGCATTAAAAGACTTTGACAAATTGGTATTGGCCGAAAAAATAGCGTTAGCAAAAGATTTGGGAATTATCGCTCCTGAGTTTTTCGATACATTCAAGAAGTTTAAGGAGTTTCGCAATTATATGCACCCCCTGCTTGAGGTGGCGAACAAGGAACCTTTGGATATTGGCCTTGGACAGGTCGCTTTAGGTCTAATGAATCATACAATATCAAAACTGGAAGGAATAAGATTCTTAGAAGAAAAGATTTGGCGGGTCTTAAGCGGAATACCGGTTTACAGTGCAGGTCAGAAGAAGATTGACTTCAGAGCTTCCTATCCCATACCTACCCATTCTTTTATGGTGACTGAAGATTATGTGGGGAATAACCTTGAAGTTAGTTTTGACTTGCACATGGGGGATTACCACGTATTTAATTTTGTTTTCAATTATGCGGACGAAGAGAAATTTCACATGTTGAGATTCGAAACCAGAAAGAACGAATTCTGTGGCTTATTACATTGTGACCATAAATATGCCTGGCGATTGATAGAAGAATACAAGGGCAAATGGGACGTTAAGACAGTAGAGCCCAATAACGTTCGGATTCGCATTGACTCAGGCGACCTTAAAGTCTATTTGAATGGCAATGAGCAATTGCAAGGCAAGAAGATACCTTGCGACAATCAGAAGGGTATTGGCTTTTTTAACGAGGTAAATAGTGTTTACATCAGCAATCTTTCGGTTAGCTCAATATGAAGAGCATTTAACCACCTGCTGCACCCGATCGCGCAAACGGCGCGCTCCGGGTGAGCAGCGTGTTAGCCCACTGGATGGTACATGTCATAGATAATTTAACCAACAAGCGAAATTATTGGAGATTAACCTGATGGACACCCTCATTAACTTTCTTTTTCGGTTCAAAGAAATCGTGGTCGCATTGATTGCGGTTTTCGGAGTTGTCATTCCTTATCTGAACCAGAGAAATAAGGAATACAAGCTGAAACTTGCTGAACAAAAAATTGCGGCCTACTCGGGTTATTTGCGAGATTTCACCGAAACTGCCGTGCTTATAGAACATGGTGAAGAAGTAGACGGCAAAGATGCGGACAGACAAAGAATAATGGCGAGAAACCAGATTTTGCTGTACGGCAGTGATGACGTAATAAAAGCATATGATAAATGGGTGATATTTACAGACAATGGCGGAAAGGCTGGGAGCGATGAAGATGTTGCTCTTTTCGGAAGTCTGCTGTTGAAAATTCGCCAAGACATTGTGGGCTCAACTAAAGTGACCGTGAACGAAATCAACAACCTGAACCCTTTTAATCGAGGCTAAAGTGATTGCCTAACCCGTCAATATAGCCGATCGCTACGCTCCGGCTGATTTTTTCGTTCGGCGGGGAACGTAAGGAGATTGGGGAGAGCAGATAGTCTCTAAAAGACATACTGGAGTGATATGATGGAAGAGTTTGATTTCGACAGCCACAAGCTTAAGGCTATTGAGGACTACCGGAGAGTCCGGCCACTATACGAAGAGTATGCCGTAGTGATCAGAAAAGTCCTCCTTGAAGTGTTTAACAGCCTTTCGATCAAGATTCATTCAATCGAAGCGCGGGCAAAAGCAATCGATAGTTTTGGGGAAAAAGCAGCCACACCCTCACCTGAAGATCCAAGTAAGCCTTATTACCCAAACCCACTGTCCAACATTACGGATCTCACTGGCATCAGGGTTATCGTTTTCTTTCCTCGGACCCTTGATGTGGTTGATGGTATCATTAAGACGCAGTTCGAAGTCCTTGAGAGATCAGACAAAACCCAGTCACTGATTAGAGAAGACAAATTCGGATATGGAAGCATACATTATCTTGTCCGGCTCGATGATAACCGCACTCGCCTCTTAGAATACGCGAGGTTTAAGGGCCTGGTGGCGGAAATCCAGCTTCGCACCATCCTTCAACACGGTTGGGCGGAAATCGAACACGACATTCAGTATAAAGCCGTCGAAACAATACCCAATACCATCAGGCGTAGGTTTATGGCTCTGGCCGGGCTTTTGGAAATAGCCGACAGAGAGTTTCAAGCAATTCAAGATGAAGACGAAAAGCTTACAACTCAGGCTCGACAGTCTGTGCAAGAAGGTAAACTTGAACAGGTTGAAATCACTCCAGATGCTTTGAAAGCGTATCTCGACAAGAAGCTGGGTACTGACGGAAGGATGAAAGAGTATTCCTATCAGTGGACGGCAAAACTCTTGCATAACCTCGGCTTCTCTGATTTCAAAGACATTGAGGAATGCATAAGCGGGTATGACGATGATCAGCTAAGCAGAGTTCTGTGGGGCACACGCCAAGGTCAGCTCTCTCGTTTTGAATACCTTCTTCTTGCCGGAATGGCGGAAAACTTCATCAAATTCCATTTATGGAAAGATCAAGATTGGTTTATTAAGAACAGAACAATCGATTTGGAAAAGCTCAGAGAGGCTGGAGTTGCGACGGGCGCATATTTGCCAACCAACCGGAGACTCGCCGAACAAGCCGGTGCAGCCGATGCGCAAGCGCCCGGCTGACCTCTCCGTGAACCCGATGAAAATATGGATACGGAATTGATGGAAAAGCAAGTTATCTCAAAGAAGAGAGTCACCGATCATGGCGAGGTATTGACCGGCAAGCGGGAGGTCAACGCCATGCTTGATCTGGTGAAACAGGAAACGGAACGGATCGAATCCCGCTTCCTTGAACCTGCCTGCGGCACGGGGAATTTTCTGACGGAAATACTGGAGCGAAAACTGCGCATCGTTGAAGCTCGCTACGGCAAGAGTCAACTGGAGTATGAACGGAACGCGGTTCTCGCCGTGTCATCTATCTACGGCATTGATATTCTGGAGGATAATGTTTTAGAATGCCGCAAACGGCTTTTTGACATCTTCGATCATAAATACACCATTCTTTTCAAACAGAAGACAAAGGATAAGTGCCGGGATGCGGTTAAGTACATTCTTGAGCGCAACATCATCCGGGGGGATGCTCTTACGCTAAAGATGGTGGGCGATAACCCGCAACCGATTGTGTTTTCCGAATGGTCGCCGGTCAATGGAAGCATGCTCAAGCGGCGTGATTTTACCTTTCATGGATTGCTTGATCATGCGGCGATGAAAGAACTGCCGCTCTTTTCCGATCTCGGGGATGATGTCTTTATTCCTACACCACTGAAGGAGTATCCATTGACGCACTTTCTGGAGGTTGCCGATGCTGAACAGTCATAATTACAATCCCGATGTGCTGACCTGTCTGGCCAATCTGAGCAATGACGAGGTGTTCACGCCGCCGCAACTGGTCAATCAGCTTCTGGACTTGTTGCCCAAGGAAATCTGGAGCAACAAGAACGCCAGATTCCTTGATCCGGCCTGCAAGTCCGGTGTGTTCCTGCGGGAGATCGCCAAGCGGCTCATGGCGGGATTGGAGAAGCAGATTCCCAACCAGCAGAAAAGAGCAAACCACATCTTCACTAACCAACTCTTCGGCATCGCCATAACGGAGTTGACATCCCTGCTTTCCCGCCGGTCGGTTTATTGTTCCAAGACGGCCAACGGGAAATATTCCGTTTGCGATGCTTTCGATAAACCGCAGGGCAATATCCGCTTTGATCGGGTTTTGCATACTTGGGCAAGCGGGAGGTGCGTTTTCTGCGGAGCCAGTCAGCAGGAATATGACCGGGGCGATGAGTTGGAAACCCACGCCTATCAGCTTATCCACACCGAAAAACCGGAGGAGATATTTAATATGAAATTTGATGTGATTGTCGGGAATCCGCCGTATCAGTTGAG
>Ga0209638_1001794_pt1 | contig 13424 bp, 12 predicted proteins | sample BarGraNGADG00211_FD_184490 | JGI IMG/M metagenome (GOLD analysis project Ga0209638, IMG submission 184490) | Arctic peat soil microbial communities from Barrow, Alaska - Barrow Graham LP Ref core NGADG0002-211 (SPAdes) (version 2) | ecosystem: Environmental > Terrestrial > Soil > Wetlands > Peat... | reverse complement strand
AGGAGGCGCGCGCCGTGGAACGATCGACGACGGACTGCATCGTCCGCGGATTCACCACGGCCACGCGAGGATTCATCTCCGTAAGGATGCGGCGGATGGACGGCAGGAGCGACAGCAGGTCGCCGTTCGACGCCGCCGCTCGCAGCCCTCCCCTGAGCAGATCGAGGTCGCAGGCAAGAGTCACGTCCTTATCCCCGACCTTGTAGCTGTAGACCGCTTCGCCCTGGCGCATATACACCCTGTCGGGTGTGGTCAACGATACATCAAATCCCCAGATACCCTTATCCGCCGGCGGGGTCGGGAATGGTATGGGAGTGATCTCCTCCAGTTCTTTGCCCTTGAACACTTGCCTGCCGGCCAGAAAATAGCCATTCCAGACAGTTCCCAGAACGCCATTGCTCACTGCCGCCGGGGCAGGGCGGAACTTCTTGGTCGCCGGGTCATATAGCAACGTCGTCGGCTTTTCGGTGTTGAAATAGCACAGAATATCGCCCGAGGGTGTCGGCGAAACATAACGGAGGTAGAGGTTCGGCGGAGCCGGAGCCCCGCAATCCTCGACCGTATACGTTTTCAGATCGAGCGCTCCGAGTTTTGCCCCGGCGTAGCTTCCTCCGTAGATTCTGCCATCGGAGCCCATCGCCATATTCCAGATGTAGCTCTCCCCGGGGAACTGGGCTACCTTGATGAACTCCATCTTCTTCAGGTCGAATACCATAAAGACGCCGTCGTAGAACGTGCTTACTACGAGCCTGTCGCCGGGGACTTCGTTCAGTCCCCAAGCGCCTGCGCCGGCGGGAGCGCGGTAGACCTTGCCGGTGTCCTTATCGTAATCGATGAAAATCAGCTCAGCGCCCGAGTTCTCGTTCATGTTCGCGAGCACGAACATCTCTCTGCCGGTCGCGCGATCCTTTACCATGCGAGCGGCCAGGATATTCTTGGCCCGGCATGGCTGCCCCAGGCGCTCAAGTTTTGCGGCGTCTACGCCTCCGGCAGCGCCGGCCACGGTCATTCCAGCAAACAGCATAACGGCAAGTTTCCCCCAGATCATTGTGTACCCCCACTTACGTTACGGCAATGGTAACCCAAATCGCGATTGACGTAAAGGGACGTTGGATTATAATCTATGTGCAACGCAGCGCATGCGGGCAAAGATGCTCGATCAGGAGACACAAATATGATCGTCGGAATACCAAGAGAGATCAAGGAAAGAGAATACCGCGTTTCGATAGTGCCGGCTATCGTGGAGTCGCTCGTTAAGGCCGGGCACGAGGTTCTGATCGAGACCGGAGCGGGACGTGGAAGCGCCATAGAGGACGCTGATTATACTGAGGCAGGCGCACGAATAGTGTGCGGACCCGAGGACGTCTACGCCAAGGCGGATATGATCGTCAAGGTCAAAGAGCCGCTTGCTCAGGAATTCCCCATGATCCGCGAGGGTCAGGTGATATTCACATATTTCCATCTCGCCGCGAGCGAGGAACTGACCCGCACGATGGTCAATACCAAGAGCGTCTGCATCGCCTACGAGACCATCGAGGAAGAGGACCGCTCGCTGCCTCTGCTTATACCCATGAGCGAGGTCGCGGGGCGAATGGCGATCCAAGAAGGCGCGAAATACCTGGAGCGGCCTATGGAGGGCAGGGGAATCCTGCTCGGCGGAGTTCCGGGAGTCGATCCGGGGAACGTTGCGATTCTCGGCGGAGGCATATCGGGAGCCAGCGCCGCAAGGGTCGCTGCGGGATTGGGCGCCAAAGTCGTCGTGCTCGATATCAACCTCGACAGGCTCCGCTATCTCGCTGATGTGATGCCCTCGAACGTGACTACGCTCATGTCCAACAGCTACAACATCCGCGCGGTTCTCAAGGACGCCGATCTCGTGGTCGGAGCGGTGCTTCGCCCGGGCGCGAAGACCCCCGTGCTGGTCACCCGCGAAATGCTAAAGCTCATGAAGCCAAGGGCGGTCATCGTGGATGTCGCCGTCGACCAAGGCGGATGCTTCGAGACCACTCGTCCGACAACGCACTCCAACCCGGTCTATATGGAAGAGGGCGTGGTCCATTACTGCGTGGCAAACATGCCCGGCGCGGTCGCGGGAACCTCTACCTACGCGCTCACGAACGCTACGGGCCGATATATGCTGCAACTGGCCAACAAGGGCTGGAAACAGGCCCTGCGAGACAACGCCGCATTGCGAAAGGGCCTGAACATTGCCTACGGAAAGGTCACTCTCCCCGCAGTCGCCGAGCAGTTCGGCTACGAGCCGACCACGGTCGAGTCGGTGCTGGAGTAGCAGCATCCGAGAGCAATTGACACGGTCGGTGCTGCGCGCAACGCTCTGAGCTTTCTTTAGCACGGAATGCCGAAAGGCAGAAAGCCAGAAAAGGAATTCGTGTCCCCTCTCTCGTTTTCTAGCTTTCGGGCTTCCATGCTGAAAAAGAGCAGACAATCTCTAGGAAATTCCTCTCGATCTGACCCACGTCAAATAAACGCACTCTTGAATACGGTAGACTTTGGGTATAAGATATGCAACCTCATCAATAGGAGATAGGACCAATGAGTATGTTCTGCTACCAGTGCGAGCAAACCGCCAAGGGAACCGGATGCACCATTCAGGGTGTGTGCGGCAAGGACGCTATGACCGCGACCCTGCAAGACCTGCTGCTCTACGCAGCCGAGGGTATCTCGATGTATGCCCACCGCGCGGCCGGTATCTCGGGATTTGAGCGCAGCGGAAATCCCGAAATGCGGGAAGTCGATGTATTCGTCATTCAGGCGCTTTTCACCACCGTCACCAATGTCGATTTCGACCCCGAGCGGCTGCAGGAAATGCTGCTTGACGCGGCCGACATTCGAGACAATGCGAAAAAGCTCTATGAAGACGCTTGCGCAAAGGCGGGCAAGACGCCCGAGACGCTCGACGGCGCGGCTGCGTGGATTCCCGAGAACGACATTGACGGATTGGTCGCACAGGGCGCGGAGGTGACGATCCTCAACAGGAAAGCGGCGCTCGGCGATACCGTGGCGGGGCTGCAGGACCTGGTGACCTACGGCCTCAAAGGCGCGGCGGCATACGCGGATCATGCTCACATACTTGGCAAAGAGAGCGATGAGGTCTACGCGATCTTCCACGAAGGCCTGGACTTTCTTACCAAGCCTAGCCCGACGGTCGATGAGCTTCTGGGCTGGGCGCTCAAGACCGGCGAACTCAACATGAAAGTGATGGAGCTTCTGGATGCGGCGAACACTGGCGCCTACGGGCATCCGGTGCCGACGCAGGTGCGCATTGAGCCCGTCAAGGGCAAGGCGATTGTCGTATCGGGTCACGACCTCAAGGATTTGGAAGAGCTGCTGAAGCAGACCGAGGGCAAGGGGATCAACATCTACACCCACGGTGAGATGCTCCCCGCGCACGCCTATCCGAAGCTCAAGGCCTACAAGCACCTAGTCGGCAACTACGGCGGCGCGTGGCAGGATCAGGTCAAGGAGTTCGATGCGTTCCCCGGCGCGATCCTCATGACCACCAACTGCATCCAGAAGCCGCGCGAAAGCTACAAGGGTCGGCTGTTCACAACCGGCCTGGTCGAAATGCCCGGCGTGGAGCACGTTACCAACTCCGATTTCAGCCTTGTTATCGAGGCCGCTCTGGCCGCTGAAGGCTTCACCGAGGACGGTTCCGACAAGACAATTACGGTCGGATTCGGCCACGAGACCGTGATGGGCGTCGCGGGAGCGGTGATCGACGCAGTGAAGAGCGGCGCGATACGGCACTTCTTCCTGATCGGCGGCTGCGATGGAGCCAAGCCCGGCCGCAACTACTACACCGAGTTCGCGGAGCAGGTCCCCGAGGACTGCGTGATCCTGACGCTTGCGTGCGGAAAGTATCGCTTCAACAAGCTCGATTTCGGCGAGATCGGCGGCATTCCGAGGCTGCTGGACATAGGCCAGTGCAACGATGCTTACTCAGCGATTCAGATCGCAGTCGCGCTTGCGAAGGCGTTCGGAGTCGGCGTGAACGACCTGCCGCTGTCGATGATTCTCTCCTGGTATGAGCAGAAGGCCGTAGCCATCCTTCTCACCCTTCTGTATCTAGGCATCAAGAACATCCGCCTCGGCCCAAGCCTGCCGGCATTCATAACCCCGGCTGTGCTCGACGTGCTGGTGGAGAAGTTCAACATCATGCCAATCACCACCCCCGAAGAGGACCTCAAGGCGATCCTGGGGTAGTGATTCGGATTCTCTAGCAAATAGAGGCCCGGTAGCGAACTGCACCGGACCTCTATTGTCTGGCCAGCAATCTATGGTGCAATACGGAGGGCGCGGAGCCAATCGGTGAACACACATCTCGTGGTCGGAGTGTCCATTCCTTTGCACCAGTAGCCACATCTGCGCCAAGTCAGATTTATGTCACAGCTCTTGCCTTCCGCATATGACAGATTGGTACAGCCAAGAACGGCAAAAGCCGGATTGCTACGAGGACAGACGATTACCCTTGCCCCGGACAACACCTGCTGGGCCAGGCTCTGCAGCACTACGTAATGAGCCCACAACTGCAGCATTTCATCACTGAAAAGTTTCTGGATTCGGACGCCTTCGGTAACGAGAAGCGGCGGAGCGGGCAGGCTAGCGGCGCATTTTATGTAACGTTCCATGTCGAAGAAGACGCTGTGGCCTTGCTCAAGGCGTGTCCTGAGCAGCGGCACCGCTATTTCGTGATGCACCCAAGCCTCGACAGCCTCGATGGGTAAAGGTCCCCGCTTATCCATTTGCTCGGTCACCTCTTCCACCTTCGGTGTATTCTCGAGCATGTGGATCATTTGTTGAAGCGCAGCATCATCCGCAAGATGAGGTCGCGGGCATTCGGAAAGCGGTTTCTTCCAGTCGGTAGTGCTGAGCACATGTGCAAATGCTTCACCGGGGTATCTGCGAGGTCCGTTGTCCATCACTGGCGCAGACTCCATAAGTGCCGCGTCCCCTGCTTGCATGACAATCCTACGAGGGAATCTCTCGATATCGTTGGTTGCCAGCAGCTTGGTTACCAAATAATCGGTGATGTTGTAATCATAGGCTGGCTTCTCATCGGTCGTCCAACTCGTCAAAGCGTCCCACGCACGCGCTACTACATCGTCCGGCCAGGTTGCTTCTATGAGCGATCTCTGCATTGACTGGGCATTTCCCTCGAGAATGGTCTGGAAACCGACCGCGTACCAAGTTGTCTGCTCCGTTCCCTCGAATCGTTCTATGCTCGAGCCATTGCGGACCCCTCTAGCCGAACTCAGGCCGTAGAGCGGGATATTGACTCCATATTGCGGAAACTGGCCATCCCTCCATGGTTCAGCTGAGCGACCTTCCTCAACATTGATCAAGAAGCTGCCCATGAATAGGCGCAGCAGTATGCTTTCTCTCCGGTGCCTGAGCACAAGCTCCTGCACCTCATCGGGGCACGACGGATCATCCGCCCATTCACGGGCCGGCAGTTCCCAATGGAGATCACGGGCTGCGAGCTGTCCGCAAACGGCGATGAATTCCCTGATGTGCTTGAGATGATATCCAAACAGGCCGAGTCCGGCTATTGTGCTGAAGCAGTCATGGAAATGCCGCAACTCGTGTACGTAAGCGCAGGTTTCAAAGACCGCCTGGAGCTGGACCTTGGGGTCTGGATTCTTGGCGATGAAAGCCTCAGCATCATAAACGGACTTGAGCATGTACTCCGGCTTAGGCAGCGATACGGTGAGTAGGTGCTGACAGAAGAACCCGAACTCACCAAATGACGCTGATGCGCCGAGCTCGACGCTATCTTCAAGAGGGCTGAGATTCAGGCGTATTACATCTTGCAGTTTTTCTGCTACAGGACCTCGGTCCACCGGTTCTCTTCGTTCTGGATGTCTTCTGCCTCTTTTCCCCATTGCTTCACCTCCAGAATTCTCATACTCCGCAAGTGCGTCAGGCCAAGGATGGTGTCTCTTATGTCCGTGTGTGCAGTAGCGACGTGAACATCCATTGTCGATGGAAGCTTGTCGTGATTCGGTGCCTTGGATTGAGCCAACTGAACCCTTGATCTTAGGTACGATTGGTACACTATTATTGCCTTGTCATCCCGGGGAGACTCTAGCTGAAACAAGTTCCTACGCAGGTTGTCCGCCAGAGATATGGTCGGGAGGACGAGCCCCGTCGGACTGTGAAATGCGGCCGCAGATGCCAATCCTAGCAGGGACCAGCGCGCCGATTTCCACGATTCCTGCAAGCGAAAGAAACGAAGTTTCGCACTGCGTCCCAAGTCAGCTCGGCGGCTTAGCCGCAGCCGGTACTCATGGGGCTCGACACCGAGTCGATCGGTCAAGACCGTAGCCGCGACGTCGCTCATATCCGGCTCTTCCAATATCTGCAGCAGCATGCCATTGATCTCTTTAGCGGCGCCGTCCGACTCCTGCAGTAGCCATAGCGGAGGTTCATCCAATCCGATGGTTTCTGCAGCGTGGACCAGTGCTGCCTCCACAGCTTCCTCTTCAAAGAATCCGATCTGCTTCTTGTCCAACTCAGCCTCCTTCATCTATCAAAAACGCACTAACTAGCTTGCTCCAGCGCATTCTACCATACGTTGGGAACGCTGCGCACTACTCTGATAGCCCAATCGCGCTCGCTGTTTCGGGATTTCGGTGAGCCACCGGCTGTTGAGTGGCACCGTCTCGCGGCAATACACCAAGGCGGCAGACTGCACAGAGCCAAATCCCGAAACGCACCCATCACCAGCCAACGCTGAGTGTGCACGCACGGTTTCCTTCCCTCAACCATAAACCCTCAACCCTCAACTCTCCCGCGTTTACACAAGCATGAGCTTGGGTACATCCCTCTTATGTCAGCGAAGATATGGAGGCACACAAATGAGAGTTCTCATGAAGGTAAGCATGCCCGTTGAGGAGGGTAACAGGCTGGTCAAGGCCGGCAAACTGGAAGAGACCATTAAGTCCATTCTGGAGGAACAGAAGCCGGAGGCGGTCTACTTCATGGCGGAGCATGGCAAGAGGACCGCGCTTATATTCCTTCACGTGCAGGACAGCGCGGAGATTCCCAAACTTGCCGAGCCCTGGTTCCTGGCCCTCAACGCCGGCATAGAGATGACTCCCGTGATGGCGCCCGAAGACCTGGCGAAAGCCGGCCCGGCGTTCGATTCAGCCCTCAAGAAGTACGGCTAGCCCACGCCTGGGCATCACCCGTGAACAACATTTAACTGAAATATACCGTTTTCGGCGTGTAAAAAGGGCCTAGTTGTTGTCTTATAATCATGGGAGTACTTCGCGTCCGCGACTCCCCCATTCCGCAATCCGCATTCCGCAATCCGAAATCCGCAATCGCGAGTCCGTTCGTACAGCATTTTCAACCATTTCGCTGGAACGAACTCGTGCTCAATCTGAGCGTGGCGATAGTTCGTTTTGTGAGAAAAAACTATTCACGCCCCGGCTGGCGCTAATCTGCGGCAAACCAGCTTTATGTTGACACAAACGCCGCCACGCGGTATAACAGATCAGACCCATCAGCAGTGGCGCTATCCGGCGGCGCTACTGCGCCAGCCTTGGGAAGTGGCCCAGTAGGGCCACGGGAATGGTTGGTCCGGGTCCGCAAACGAAAGGGGAGAACCATAATGCGTTCCACAATGACTCAATTCGCCGCCGTGGCGTTCGCGCTGCTCATCATCTGCGCCTGCTGCGCAACGCCTGCGTTCGCGCAGGATACGACGCCGGCTCCCGCAATAACAACCGCTCCGGCAAGCGAGGCGCCTTCCGATTTGCAGACCGCGCCCCCGGCGACGACTGAAGAGACCAGCGAGACAAAGCGACAGAAGCGCCGACTGGTTCTCGTCCCCGCGTTCAATATTTACTACCCGAGTTCTGCCAAGACTCAGAACAGGTTCGGCGATTCCTGGCCAAGCATCGGCATCTCGGTTGCGTGGCGAGACAAGAACACCGATCCGAGGAAGATCGAACTTCGTCTCGATGGTATGGGACGATCCAGCGACTCCGTGAAAGCCCTGATTTTCCCGCTGGGGATCGGCGTAAGCCAGAGGCTGTCTTCGAGCAAGAACTTCGTCACCTATGCAGGCGTGTCGGCTAACGTATATTTCGGCAAGGTCGTCTCCGTGCCCGATCACGTGAACACAGGATGGCATATCACGGCCGGTCCTGGCGCTTATGTGGGCGCGAACATCGGGAGCCGGTTCAACATCCAGGCCAGCTACTACGGCGTTCCCAGCCTGGGAGGATTCGGACTGTCAGGGTTTAACCTCTCCGCGCATATTGACTTGTTCTAGGTTCGCAATTGAGTGCATTCGGAACCCCGCTAGCGCTGAGTAGACCTGAGGAACGAAGGTCGTATCGAAGCGCGGTGCCTCGCACACCGTCCTTCGATACGCTTCGCACTCAGGACTAGTGGGGTGGAAAGCTTCCAGAAGGCGAGACATACGCAATCGCCCGAGGCGCCACAGCCTCGGGCGATCCTATTAGCATAGGTCAGCAATTCGATCTACTTAGCGGGCTTCTCAGGCGGCTTCTTTCCCTCTATCTTGTCCTGCAGCGCCTGAGCCGCGTCCAGGACCTCCTTGGGAGGAGTCAAAGCGCGCAGCTTGCCGATCAGTTCCAGGGACTCGTCCTTCTTGCCCTGGTCCGCCAGGAACGATGCCAGCGTCATCAGCGCATCGGGGGATTTCGGCTGCTTCTCGACCAGCTTGCGATATGCCTGCTCAGCGTGCGCCATATCCCCACCGGCCTCGTAGGTAGCTCCGAGAGCATAATACGCCGCGGTGAGGTCCGGGGACAGCTTCAGCGCCTCTCCGATCGCGGTAACCGCGGCCACGTAGTTCTTGTTGCTCTTCTCCGCTTTGCCCAGCAGCAACTGCGCCCCCGCGCTGCTGGGCGACATCAGAGCCGCTTGCTTCGCGTAGGTCAGAGCCTTGCCCAGCGTCTTTTCGCTGCCGAGGTAGAAATCAGCAAGCGCCACGACAGGCCGGGGGTCGCTGGGGTCCTCCTGCGCGGCCTTCAGCAGCTCAGTTTCGGCCTCGGAGTCCTTCTTCAGCGCTACCAGCGCGAGTGCGCGGTTCATGCGCAGCGCCGGGAGCTTAGCGTCGAGCGCCGCGGTCTCATCGAAGGTCTTGAGCGCCTCGTCGAACTTCCCCAACGCCAACTGAGCCTGACCCAGCGCCAGGTGCGACTGCGGGTCCTTTGGCCGCATCTTCACCAGCGCGGTCGCCGGCGCAAGCGCTTGCGCCACCATCTGCTTGCCCATCAGGTCGTAAATCTTCACCTGAAGCTGGAATGCAGCGTCCGCGTCGGCAGGCTTCTGGACAGTCGGTTTCGGCGGTTCGTAGAGCGTCGCGGCATTCACGCCCGAATCGCCCACGAACCGCGCAATCTCCGGCGACCTGGCGCATCTGCCGTATACGATGTCGGTCTTGCCGTTCTCGGTCACCCTTAGCCGGTTCAGGTACATTCCGACCACAGAAGTCTCGCGGGCAACGATCGATCCGTTGGGGATCGCGGTATCGGGGTTGAGTTCGCTGATGAACGCCCACTTATACTTGCCCATGTCGGTGACGAAGACTTTCGCGGCGCTCCACTGATCCACAATCAGCTTGTCGCCCTTGGCGGACTTCTCGAGGGTCATTCCATAGACGCTCGTGGGCCACTTATTCCCGGCGAGATCCCCGTTCGATAGCTGCCCTGTCGTTCCACTGGCCGCCTTGGCATACTCGGCTATCTGAGCCAGTGGAACCGCAGGCAGACCGCTGACCGGCAGCTTCAGCAGAGCTACCTCAAGGTCCTTGTTAGTCGCCTTGACTTCGCACTGGTAGGCAAGCCCGGTGTAGGGGCTGATGAACAGAGGATATCGAACCGTCTGGCTGGCGTTGGGTCCGATCATTTCGGTCACCGAGCGGTAGGAAGTGACGACCCAGCTTCCATCGCCGACAACGAAACAGGAGCTGAACCAACTCGATGAATCGCCAAATGCCCGCACCACACCAGCGCAATCGGCGAAGTTAGCAGCCGTTGCGCATGTGGCGATCATCGTCACGAGCACGAACGCAAACACCAGTATCCTCATTGTTCGAACCTCCACTATATCCACTACAGGAATGCCGCGCCAATTGTTCCCGCAAGCCGCGGTCTACGGTTTCTCGGGGGCGGTACGGAGGCAGTATACCCGTAGGGAGGGTGGGTGTCAAATCAGAAAGCGTTCGAGCTTGGCTTTCCGCTCGTGGATGGGGTATAATCCCTGTGTTATGATCAGCATGCGCAGCATCAGAGAGTTCAGCCGGCGAATTGCCGCGGAGTTTGGTCCTGAGCGCATCGTGCTCTTCGGGTCTTACGCTTCAGGCAAGCCCACGCCTGATTCGGACGTGGACCTGCTCGTGGTAATGCCCTTTGAAGGAAAGTCGGTGAACAAGTCGGTCGAGATGCGCGTGAGACTGCGGCCGGACTTCCCGGTTGACCTCTTGGTGAGTACCCCAGAAGCTGTCCAGCAGCGACTCGACATGGGCGATTCCTTTATGCGCGACGTCCTGCGCGATGGGAAGGTTCTCTATGAAGCCGATCACGTGTGAATGGATCGACAAGGCTGAAGGGGACTTCGCCACGATGGAGCGGGAATCGCGCGCCCGCAATAACCCGAACTATGACAGCGTATGCTTCCACGCGCAGCAGTGCGCGGAGAAATACCTAAAGGCCACACTGGAGGAAGCGGGTACGCAGTTCGGCAAAGTCCACGATCTGCTGGCGCTGCTGAACCAAGTGGTCGGTATCGAGCCCATGTGGGAGATCTACCGAGTAGACCTCGCTTTCCTGTCGGACTTCGCCGTCAGTTTCCGCTATCCGGGAGAATCAGCCGACAGGGAATCGGCGCTGGATGCCCGTCGTCGCTGTCGGGAATTCCGCGCCGTAGCACGCAAGTCTCTCGGTCTATCCGTCTAGTTCCGTCGCGAACTCCTCCATCGCCTTTCGCGCCTTGGCGATCTTGAGTTCCTTGCGGTCGCGTTTGTGGTGCTTCTCTGTCAGCTCCGGCAGGATGCCGAAGTTGGAGTTCATCGGCTGGAAATCCTTGATCGGGCAGTTCGCGACGTAGTCCAAGAGCGCGCCCATGACGGTCTCCTTAGGTACCACAAGCGGCTGTTCGCCCAGAGCGACCCTGGCAGCGTTGATTCCCGCGATTATCCCCGAGGCCGCCGATTCCATATATCCCTCAACGCCCGTTAGCTGACCTGCAAAGAAGAGGCCCTTTCCTCCCCCCTTGTTAGGGGGGGATATAGGGGGGTTAACCTTCGTGTGCAACGCCGCCGTCAGCACATTCGGTGAATCGATATACGTGTTCCGATGGACCGCACCGTAGCGCACGAACTCGGCATGCTCCAGGCCGGGGATCATCTTGAAGACTCGATTCTGCTCCGACTGTCTAAGCTGCGTCTGGAATCCGACCAAGCCGTAGACGCTGCCCTCGGCGTTCTCCTGCCGGAGCTGCACGACTGCGTGAGGACGCCGACCCGTGCGAGGGTCCGATAGTCCAACGGGCTTCATCGTGCCGTAGGCGAGAGTATCGCGTCCCCGCCGCGCGATCTCCTCCACGGGCATGCACCCCTCGAAGTATTTCGCGTCCTTTTCCTCCTCCAAGTGCAGGTGCGCGATCTTGGCTTCGAGAAGCGCGTCGATAAACGCCTCATACTCCTCGCGAGTCATCGGGCAGTTGAGGTAAGCGGCCTCTCCCTTGTCGTAACGCGACTGCCGGAAGACCTTGCTCTGGTCGATGCTGTCGGCCTCAACCGAGGGCGCGATCGCATCGAAGAAATGCAGGTGCTGTGCGCCGGTAAGTTCCCTGATGTTGTCAGCCAGAGTGGGCGAGGTGAGCGGGCCTGTGGCGATGATGCAGGGGCGATCTTTGGGTATCTCCGTGATCTCCTCGCGGACCAGCTCGATAAGCGGGTTGTGGGTCACGGCCTCGGTCACAAGCCCCGCAAAGGCCTCTCTGTCCACGCACAGCGCGTCTCCACCCGGAACCGCGGCCCGTGAGGCGCAGTCGAGGGTAATCGACCCCAGCCTGCGCATTTCTTCCTTGAGCAGCCCGTGCGCCGTGCCGGGGGAGTTGGACTTAAGCGAGCTTGAGCAGACCAGTTCCGCAAGCCTGTCCGACCGATGCGCGGGAGTCATCACTACCGGCCGCATCTCATACAGCCGCACGCCGATTCCCCGGTTCGCTATCTGGAACGCAGCCTCGCATCCCGCGAGTCCGCCGCCAACAATAATCACTTCGTTTGCCATCTCTCCGGCATTATACCAAAAAGTCTGTTGCAGCCGGGAACAAAGCAGGGAACCGCGTCGTATACTAGACAAAGCACTTTAGCTCATAAAGTGCAATCGAGGTGAGATATGGACAAGTACTCAGCCGAGGAGAACCTGAAACTGATCCGGGAAGTGATGGAGCGCTCGGCGCGTTACACTAATTTCTCGGGACTCTCAGGAGTGCTTTCCGGCGTGCTGGCGTTGATCGGATGTGCTGTGACCTACTGGATCAATGACCATGTTGCCGTCAGCCGACAAGACATGCTTTACATCCTGACCTGGTGCACGGTGCTGGTTCTCGCAATCGCTCAGGACCTGCTGCTGGCGCACCGAAATGCTCGCAAATCCGGCCAGAGCATCTGGAACCCCGCGACCTATCAGGTCTTCAAGGCGATCTTCCCAGGTGTGTTCTTCGCTGGCGTGATCTCCTTCGTCGCCTTGTACGATGGTGCGATTGACGCGATCCCGGCGATCTGGGCTCTCGGCTACGGCGCGGCGTTGTGTGCTGCAGGGCTCTTCACTACGCGGGAGGTATGGCGCTATGGTCTGCTGCAGATGGCGACGGGAACAGCAGGACTGTTTCTGATGTCGAAGCCACCCTACAGCCTCTATCTCGTGGCACTGTGCTTCGGTCTCTATCAGATAGCATTCGGCATCTGTATGACAAGGAAACAGCGGTAGAGCTATGGACGACACAATCCATCAAAAAACGCGGCTTGCGATCATGGCCCATCTTGCGGCGCGAGGAGAAGCCGACTTCCTTGCGCTTAAGAAGACTCTCGGCCTTACCGACGGCAATATCTCTATCCACACCGGCATCCTCGAGGGCAAGGGCTATGTCGCGACAGAGAGATCGTTCGTCGGCAAGAAGACTCGCACGGTGTATCGCATTACCACCGAAGGCCGCAAGGCGTTCGAGCAGTACATCGCCGACCTGGAAAGCATTCTTCGGGGCGAACAGCAGTAAAGGAGCTAATCAATGGGAACCATCGCTTACATCGACCATCTACTTAGTACTACTACGTTAAGTATATTGACATGTGGGTGTGCCTATGCTACGATTGTTGCATGAGGCAAGAGGAATTACGCGAGGCAAGATGTCGTTTCGAG
>Ga0209638_1001791_pt1 | contig 13429 bp, 8 predicted proteins | sample BarGraNGADG00211_FD_184490 | JGI IMG/M metagenome (GOLD analysis project Ga0209638, IMG submission 184490) | Arctic peat soil microbial communities from Barrow, Alaska - Barrow Graham LP Ref core NGADG0002-211 (SPAdes) (version 2) | ecosystem: Environmental > Terrestrial > Soil > Wetlands > Peat... | reverse complement strand
AACTCATCGGCTACAGCCCCAGGATCGTTGCCAAACACGCGGTGGACCAGGCCATCGATTGGAACAACTACGTCGGGCTCAAAGCTCGGGATGGACAGACCTGACAACGAGAATATGCGGAGGTGGATAATGCGTCTCCACCAATACGGATCTTCTCATCGAAGGTCCGTTCATTCGGGTTCCCAACAGTCGCTCCGCCCGAGACGCTCACCTTCGTCCGTGTGGCCAACTCGGCTCATCTTCGTGAATGCGAGCGACCGACCTTGCCGAGTGCGTCTGTCTCCGCTCGGCCGAGACACAGGGAGTCGCGAAATGAGGGCAGGCCAGGACAGACGCCCTTCGTGGTTCATTTTCCCCCAACCACACCCCTTCTGTGCCTCTACAGCACACCGTGGTCGACGAACCCCCGTTCGATCCGCTCCCCGGGTCCATTGCTCAACACCTGGTTGGTGCCGGTCACGAGGAGCGTCCCTTTCCGACGTCGAAACCTAGTGACAGCATCGACGAGGAGTTGCTGCTCTCGTTGCAGGGTTGATGGTCACTATTTGCGCGAAATCTTCGTCCAGTTGGTGCCTGCTGAACACGCTCCGTGGCCGATCCCAATAAATTTCAAATTGGCCCTCAGTTAATGGGATGGACCTGTCGATACATGTAATTGAAACGGGGGACCGGGCCGGTGAGACCGGTGAGAAGGGAACGGCATGGGGGTATTTCCCAGGCGCTTGGTCGCTCTCGCGGCTCTGGTGGCGGTGCTTCTGGCAGCGCTCCTCGTGGCTGCCATCAGCGGGGGCCTGGTGGCGAGTCCGGCGGCGGCTGCTCCGCTGGGCGCATGTCAGCCCGAGAATCCGACCCTCGCTCCGTCTCCGGTCCCCTCGCCGGGCTCGGGGGTGGTCCTGCCGGTACGTACCGATCCCGATGGAACCATCACCGTGACGCTCCTCGTCGAAGACCCGGTCGATGCTGTCGCTTCGGACTACAGCTACTTCGGCATGTCCGAGCTTGCCGCCTCCCTCGGTGCATCGGTAACGGTGAGCTTTCCTCCGGGCGTCACCGACGCCGGTGTGTTCAGTCACCCGTGGCCGTCCGCTCCCCAGGTCGTGACGTTCGGCATCTACCTCGTGGCGAACGGCACCCGCACGCGGGTCCCTCTCTTGCTCACGGAGAACCTGCCGCCATCGCTCACAGGGGCAATGGACACGCTGATTGCCCAAGAGCTCCTCCCGGCCTTGGCAAATTCGAGCACCTTCGCTCTCAACACCATCGCACCGACGCCGGTGGGGCTCGAAGCGACGCTGGCCATGGCTGGTGGCGAGCTCGGGGCCGGAATCGGCCCACAGTCGGGCCAGGTCGGCCATGACCTCGTCCTCGGCGCCTTCGCCAACTTCAACAACTACCCCGCAGATATCGGCTACCAGAACCTCCTCCCGGTCTATGTGTGGACGACGTACCGCACCGCCCCGGGCCAGCAGCTGTGGGAGGGCTTCGTCGTCACCCACAACGGGACATACGCGACCAGCCAACTCGGCAACGACCTCGCATGTCGGCGTACCCGGGTGGGATCGGTGCTGCGGACGGGCAGCGAGACGACGTTCCTCGTCGGCACCTTCATGCTCGAGACTGCGGGGAGCACCGACACCGAGTCTGCGCCCGGCAGCTTCGAGGCCCAGGAGACCATCGTCACCGGAGTCTCGACCGCTCCCGGCGGAGTCTGGACCGACGTGCCCGTGGCCGAGGTCAGCCAGAACGAGCAGAAGAGCGGCCAGGATCAGTACGTCTACTACGCCGACCAACAGACCGACTCGATCGCCCTCGGCCTGGACGTGAACGGGACGTTCGTCCCCCTGATGGGGACCGAGGCGCAAGACACCCACGCCCCACCGCCGAACGCCGAGAACCGCCTCGTGTCCGTCGGCGTCTACGACCCGCTCGGGACCTACCACCCTGTGGTCGGCGTGCGCACGCACTTTGACGACTACCCCGCCGACGAGTGGCTCTTACAGTGGGCAGCTACCGGTCCGGGGACGCAATACGGCAACTGGCAGGCCGACATCGGCGCCTTCGACCCATTGGGCAACTTCGTGCCGCTTCTCGGGGCACACTACGGCGACCAGTTCGCTGGAGCGCACTACGGCGACCAGATGCTGATCACGGTGGGGCCCTGGGCAGCTGCGGGCGAGGTCGGCGCCGTTGGCGGCCCGAACGTGATGGGTGACACCTACCAGCCTGTGCTCGGCGCCAGCTACGACGGCGAGCAACCTCTGGTCACGTGGGTCAACTCCAACGAGAATGACCAGTTCGCGGCGATGGGGCCATGGTCGATCGCTGCCGGCGCGGTCGATCCGCTCGGGATCTACCGGCCGGTTGTAGGCGCCTCCTACGCGCCCGGCCAGACCAGTTCCGCTGCGCCGGTGGTGGAGGACTACACCGCCGGCGTCTTTGGTGCTCAATATCCGGACTACGTGCCCCTCGCCGAGGCGCGCTGGTCGAGCTCGCAGACCTCAGCGTCCTGGGCTCTTCACTACGTTGGTGCCGGCGGCCTGGTTCCCAGCGCAGCCGAGGTCGTCGCCGGGCCGGTGCTACCCGGTGGGAACTTCCAACCCGTGGTCGCTATCACCGCGACTCCTGGCCAGCCCGACACCTACGGCGTCGGAGCATGGGCGCAAGGTCAGTTCATCCCGCTGCTTTCGCTCAACTGGCCGCCCCCAGGACTTCCCTGAACCGGTCCGACCAAAACGCATGACAAGTTCGCAATGCCCCTGAGAGGAGCCCGGCGATGAGATGGTCTTCTACGCAGTCCTGGTTGGCATTCCGCCCTGCAGGCGGTGGCCCGGTTCGCCGGTTCGTGGCCACGCTGACCAGGGTAACGCTGGCTGCCTCGCTTGGGGCCGTTGTACTTGTGGCCATCGTGACCGCTTCACCGGCGAGTGCGAGCGGTGTCGGGTTCAACCATGGCGACGTGTTCGTAGGGGCGGGCAACGGCACCGTCGCCCACTACAGCTCGTCCGGAACGCTCCTCGATACTCTCCCGGGAATTGGCACCTACGAGACGGGTATGTGCTTCAACGGCGCCGGGGATCTCTACGCCACCGACTTTTCCGGTGGGTCGGTGACCAAATTCGGCGCCCAAGGCCAGGTTGCCCAATCTTCGTGGGCCACCACCTCGGGCGGCAATCCCGAATCGTGCGTCGTGGATGCCAACGGCGACGTGTACGTCGGATCCGTCGACCCCGGCAAACTCGAGAAATTCAGTTCATCGGGGTCACTCCTTGCGACCTACAGCCCGGCTGTGGAAGCTCGCGGGGTCGACTGGATAGATCTCGCCTCCGACCAGTGCACCATCTACTACTCCTCGGAAGGATCAACCATCGCCCGCTTTAACGCGTGCACCGATAGCCAGCTGCCTGCGTTCACGACGAATCTGCCCGCTCCGTGCTTCTCGCTACGGATCCTCGCCAACGCGGAAGTGCTCATTGCGTGTCAAAGCGAGGTCCTCCTCCTTGGCACATCGGGCAATGTGGTCCACCAGTTCCCCGGCTCGAGCCTCCCTGGCGCCGTAGATTTGTTTGCGCTCACCTTGGACCCCGACGGAACGTCGTTCTGGGTAGGAGACTACGGCAACAACAACGTCTACAACGTCGCTCTTGCGAGCGGGAACGTCCTCGAACACTTCACCAACCCGAGTGGTGTCTGGGGTCTCGCGGTGTTCACAGCCTCGGGGGTCGCCAGTGGCCCCGAGAGCGGGTCCGAGTCGCTTGGCTCGGGCAATCCCAGCGAGAACAACACCCAGTGCACCTCGGGCGCCTGGCCCGTCAACTGCGCTACCGGGAACTTCTACCACCAGTTCCACGATGTCAAGGTACCCGGCCGAGGTCTCGCACTGGATCTGACCCGTACCTACAACTCGCTGGCCGCCTCGAACCAAGGGATGTTCGGCAACGGCTGGGCGTCCAGCTACTCGATGAACCTCTCGGTCGATACGACCACGGGAAACGTCACCGTCGCCCAGGAGAACGGTTCGGCGATCACCTTCAACCCGGTCGGCTCGGGAGGCTTCATCGCGCCCGCGCGGGTGCTCGCCATGCTCGCCAAGAACCCCGACGGCACCTACACCTTGACCCGGCGACAAACCGAGCGCTTCGAGTTCTCCTCGACAGGGCAGTTGACCTCGGAGAGCGACCTGAACGGCTATGTGACCACCCTCGCCTACAACAGCTCCGGCCAGCTCGCAACGGTCACCGACCCTGCTGGACGCAGCCTCGGTTTCACCTACGGCTCAAACGGGCTGGTGTCATCGGTGACCGATCCTGCTGGCCAGGTGACGAGCTACGGCTACGACACCGCTGGCGACCTGACGTCCGTGACGGACCCGATGGGACGCACCACATCGTTCATCTACGATCCGAACCATCTACTGGTCACGTTGACCGACCCGGACGGCGGCGTGGTCACCAACCACTACGACTCCACGGGTCGTGTGATCTCGCAGACAGACCCAGCCGGCCTGGCCACGACATTTTCCTACAGCGGCTCTCCGACAACCGGTGCCGGGGGATCCACGACGATCACCGATCCCCACAACAACGTCGAAACCGAGCAGTATCGAGACGGTCAGCTCATGACCCTTACGAAGGGTTCGGGCACCGCGTCGCCTTCAACGTGGACCTACACGTACTCGCCCTACGGGCCCGTCACGATCGTCGACCCGAATGGGCATCGCACCTCCAACAGCTACGACGGGAACGGAAACCTCCTGTCTGCCACCGACGCCCTGGGCAACACCACCACCTCCACCTACAACGGATTCGACGAGCCGCTCACCGTCACCGATCCAGCCGGGATCGTCACCTCCAACAGCTACGACGCGAACGGGAACCTCCTCACCAAGTCCATCTCGGGGCTATCCTCTGCGACCTCTTTCGGCCCGTGGAGCAAGGCGACCGCTGATTCGAGCTACTCGCCGACGGCAATCGCCTGCCCGTCGACGACGTTATGCGTCGCCGGCGATGCGGGCGGGGACATCCTGGTATCGACCAATCCCGCTGCGGGGAGCTGGAGCAACTACGGCCGGATCGGCTCCAATGCCATCACCGCTGTCTCCTGCGCGCTGACGGGTCCAGATGCGACCTATGCCTGCACTGCGTCCGATGCCGCGGGAGAGCTGCTCCAATCCCAGGACCCCGCCGGCGGTGCGGCAACCTGGAGAGTCGGTGCTCCCGATCCTGGCATTCCGCTTACCGGCGTATCGTGCCCGACGGCCTATTTGTGTGCGGCTGTCGACCGCGAGGGCGACATCATCGCGAACGGATCTCTGTGGTCGCATGTGGACGGGTTCAACCCGCTGACGTCTATCTCCTGCCCCTCGACGACATTGTGTGTCGCCGCCGACGGGGCGGGGAACATCGTCGTCTCGACAGCGCCCTTTACTGATAGCGCCGCGGCCTGGACCGTCGAAAAGGGCGTCGACGGCTCCAACGCCCTCACCGCCATTTCGTGCCCATCGACGGCCCTGTGCGTCGCCACCGACAGCCAGGGCAATATCTTCTCCTCGGAGAACCCCGCGGGCGGGACTGGCCAGTGGATGCTTAATCGTCATGTCGACGGCACCAACACCCTCACCGCCATCTCGTGTCCGTCGACCACCCTGTGCGTCGCCACCGACGGAGTGGGCGACGCGGCCATCAGTGCCGACCCGACCGGGGGCGTGCCGGCATGGACGGTGACCGCCGGTGTGGATCCCTCGACCGACCTCTCGGGAGTCTCGTGTGCCTCGGCATCGCTGTGCGTGGCGGTCGACAAACGAGGCAACGCCATGGTCAACTCACCGTCGACATCTTCGTCGTCGCTCACCGCCACCTGGCAGCTCACCTACGGTGACGCCGGCCATCTTGGTGACCTCACCCAGGTGACAGACCCCGACGGTCACGTCGTCACCTATGCCCACGACGCCTACGGCGACGTGTCCTCGACCACGACGTCTCCTATGCGGGGAGTGGCCGAAACCACCAACGACGTCTACGACATTGTCGGGCACAAGGTCTGCGAGGCTTCGCCGAACGCGGTCGCGGCCGTCATCAGCTGCCCGGCTGCCGGGTCGCCGACCCGGATAGCGGGCACCTCCACGTGGGCATACGATCCCGACGGAGAAGTCACGACAGCGACGGATCCGCTCGGGAACACCACCTCGTCTTCCTACGACGCCAACGGCAACGTCACCGAGACCCAGTACCCGGCCGGGGACGTGACCCGGACCGCCTACGACGCCGATGACCGGCCCACCACCGTGACGAACGGGACCGGAGCGACGGTATCGACCACCGCATACGGCTACGACCTCGTCCCGGGAACCGGAGCGTGCTCGGGATCGGTGGCGGGCGCTACCTACTGCACCACCACGACGAGCCCGCTCGGGGCGCTCACCGTGACGTACTTCGACGCCCAGAACCGGGTGGTGGCCGAGACCCAGCCGGCCTCGGGCACGACCACCTCCACCTACGGCCTGGCGGGCAATCTGCTCACACAGAACTCGCCGGGGGGCTCTGTCCGCTACAGCTATGACGCCGACAACCGGGTCACCGCCGTCGCCAACTCCGCGGCGAGCGGGTTCGTAGCTGCACCCGACGTGACCTACGCGTACGGCACCGACGGGCGCCGGTTGCAGATGACCGATGGCACCGGCACCACCTCGTATGCCTACGACGCCCTGGGCCGGTTGGCGAACTCGACAAACGGCGCCGGGGCGACCACCGCCTATGGCTACGACCCCGATGGAAACGTCACTACACTGGGCTATCCGAACGGCTTCGATATCACCCGTGGCTACGACGGCACCGGACGGCTTGTCTCTGTGGCCGACTGGAACGCCAACACCACCACGTTCTCCTACGACCACAACGGAAACCTCACCGGCGAGAACCTGCCCAACGGCGTCGCTTCGACCTCCCGGGTCAACGCGGCCAACCAGATGACCGCTAGCAGCGACGCACCCGCCTCGAGCCCGTCGACCCCGTTCGCCACCTTCGCCTATACCCGCAGCGCCGACGGCCAGGTGGCAACCGAGCAGGACACCGGCATGCCGCAGCCCGGGACCCAGGCCTACGGCTACGACACCCAGAGCCGGCTTGCCACAGACTCAACCGGCCCCTACAACTACGACGCCGGAGGCGACCTGGTTACGATGCCGAACGGGACCACCCAGGCCTTCGGGGCCGGCGGGCAGCTGCGGTCTTCCACACAAAGCGGTGGTGCCCCGACGACCTACGGCTACGATACCCAAGGCAACCGCACCACAACGACCGTAGCGGGATCGGGTACGTCAACCTTCGCCTTCAACCAGAACAACCGCCTGGTGTCGGCAGCCGGTGCCATCTACAGCTACAACGGCGACGGGCTGCGCATGTCGAAGACCATGGCCGGCAAACAGACCGAACCGTTCGCCTGGGACACGTCGGGCGCCCAGCCCCTGATGCTTGCCGACGGGACCATGAACTACATCTACGGCCCCGGCGGGCTCCCCCTCGAACAGCTCGCAACCCCGGGTCCGGTCCTCGTGGGCACGACGACCGACGAGGCACAGGTCGCGACAACCCAACTGGCATCTTCCACAGTAAGCGTCGGCATGCCGACCGGCATCGACCCCGGCGACCAGCTGCTGGTCGGGGTGACCGAGGACGCCGGGCAGAGCGCCAGCATCGCCGGCTACACCCAGGTGGGCAGCTGGTCGACCGGCCTGGGTGCTCAGCTCCAGGTCTTTTCCCACACTGCGGCCGGCACAGAGACCTCGGTGAACGTGGTGTTCGGGGCGACCAACGACGCTCATCCCGTCGCCATCGTTGTCGCTGACTATCGAGGCGTCGACCCCGAGCGACCCGTGGACGTCGCCACCGGGACGACCAGCTCGGCTACCACGATCACGGTCCCATCTGCCACCACGACCCAAAGCAACGATCGCCTGGTGGCGTTCCAAGGTGCGCTCAACAACCCGAGCGGTACTGGATGGGGTGCCCCCTCGGACATGACCGAACGCACCCAGGTCAGCCAGAGCTCCCTGGTTGCTGCCGGGATGGCAGATACGGTCGCCCCCGCAGCCGGCCCGAGTGGCACCCAGACCTCCACGTTCAATGGCACCTCGGTGAGCCTCGCCGCCGCTGTCATTGCGCTACGTCCCGCCCAGCCGCTCTACTACCTCCACGATCAGCTCGGCTCGACGCGTGCCCTCGTGGACTCGCACGGTGTCGTCGTGGCGTCGTATACATTCAGCCCCTTGGGCCAAGAGCTGGCCACGACCGGCTCGCCGGCTGCCCTTGGTTCGAACCCGTTCGGCTACGCCGGCCAGTACACCGACCCGGAATCCGGCATGGTCTACCTGATCAATCGTTACTACGACCCGGCGACGGGCCAGTTCCTGAGCCTGGACCCGCTGGTGGCAATCACCGGTGCTCCGTATTCCTACGCCGGCGACAACCCGGTGAACTCGGCGGACCCGCTTGGGCTTTGTAACTCTGATGTCTTCACCGGGAGCTTCTGGACTGGCGGCAACTGCCTCTCAGGTTTGATTGGGAGTCCGGATGGCGGCGGCGGTGAAAGCCTCGGCGGAGTCGCCAAGTCTGTCGCGGAGATTGCATTGGCGGCAACGGTCATTGCCGCGACCTGGACTGTGGCAGGTGTCCCTGTGCTCGCTGCGTTCGAAACAGCGACCGCCGGAGGCGCCGCCGCTGTCGCCGCCGAGGCTGCCTCGGGGTCGGCGTGGGGCGTCACCTTCCCATTCGACAGCGTGATCGTGGGAGGGACGCTCGGCCTCGCGGGTCTCGGCGTAGTTGGGTTGGAGCTGGGGGCGTTGGGGTGGCTGATCAACTCCCTGGGCCACATCGCATTGCGGCCAGCAGATGGCGGAGGAGCGAGGTGCCAGTGAGACGAGGCGCCTCCTCGACGACGGGCGACAGTAGGCCTTCGGTCCCCGGACTGCGGGCCGAGATCGACCCTGCCAACTTCGCGTCCTTCTATACCCCGAAGTGGGGGAACGAGGCTGCCGCGCTGTTGTTCCGCCAGAAGTACTGGCTCCGCTTCGTCACACTCATCTGCGCGTTGGGCTGCCTGCTCGTCTTGGCGGCGGCCCTGCCTGCATGGGGACTCTTGTTCGCGCTGGTGCTAGCGGCACCACCTGCAGCCAGGGCCGCCCACTACGCCCGTCGTGTTTCGGCGGCAGCCTCTTCGGCTCTCGGTGTGGAGGTGAGGTTTGGGGGCTTCAGGGGTCCTCCCCGCCATCACGGCCCCTACCTCCGCTGGTGCTCGCGGCGAGGCCTGGCTCCATACCAGGCTGGGTAGTACGTCGCTGTGCCTGACCTCCTCGCCCCGCCACTACAGCGTCTGGGAGATCACGCGTTCGCGCCTCGCGTTCGCGCCGTAGGCGTGTGCCTCCGCCCGGGGCGGCCCCATCGCAGGCCAGGGCTCGAGTACTGCGCCTCGCACCAGCACCGCGCGCCGGACTGCTTGGAACACCGCTACTACGACCCGACAACGGGGCAGTTCCTCTCGGTGGACCCGTTGGTCACTCAGACCGGGCAGCCCTATCAATACGCCGCAGACGATCCGGTGAATGGGAGTGATCCAAGCGGACTCAACCCTTGGGACATCGTCAATCCCTGGAGCCCGAACAATCCGCTTCGGGAGAACGCCCAGAATGGCGGGCTGCCCTCGCAATTGATCCAGACCTTCGACCCGGCCTACCTCGCTATCAGCGGCTACACCAACGAATGGCAAGCGACTGAGAACGGCTGCGGGCTCGGAACGGAACTCGGCTACGGAGCACAAGGCGTTCTGGGCGTGGCGGGGTCGCTGGCCATCGCGGGTGGCGTTGCGGGTGCCCTCGAAGCAGGTGGTTACTTCACAGGCAATGAGTTCGAAATCGGGGACAACTTCCGAATCTCGCCCTTCGGCAACGGAAATGCCGAGGATCCTGCTGCTCAACTTCCTCACTACCATTGGCGCCAGCCAGACGAGTTCGGCAACTCGCCACCAGGGCAGGACATTGGCCAGCATCGGCCATGGCAGGGCGGGTTTTTCCCTTGGTGAATCCAACAGATCCAGGTCCTGTCTCTCCGTTCGTCGTCAACGATCACGGCGATCTCCACGTCGTTGAATCCCTTGAGGATCCCGGCGTGGAGACATTCGATGCGCTGGATTTCGAGTACTTCGACGCGGAGGGAAAGAGGCTGCGTCCGACAGTCGTGGAGCGACGTGTATCCCTCCATCTCGACACGGGGGCCAAGCCGGAGCCAGAGCAGCTGCTCGGGCTCATCCAGGCATACGTTGAGGCCGTGGCCAAACGACGGGATTTTCGGGAAGCTGACCGCGTGCTTCTCGAAGAGGTCCAAGAAGCTCCCATGCTGCGCGAGTCAGTCGTCGCGCTGGGACGCTTCATCGACGCCAATCAGTCACGGAGGATGCTTGGTCGGCTAACGAAACGGAAACGTCCATAATTCGTCGACTGACCAGGCCTGCAGCACCAAACTCCGATGACCACCACGACCAAACATGCTCTGGAGATCGTCGGGTTCATGGTGATCGTTGCCCTAATCCTGGAGATGCAGCTGGCGGTCCGTCGCCAGGTGGTCTCCGGCGAGCCACCGGCACCACGTGAGAGCGGCTGGTCCTACCGAGAGCAGTGCAGCGGATGAACTACACCGGCACCTACGGACGATGGATCGTTGGCGTGAGGGTCGCAGAGATCGCCATCGTTGCCTGTGCCTTGGTCGTCGCGCTGATCGCTCAACTGGTGTAGCGGAGCGCGGGCCACCGCGCCTCCCGTGCACCCCTTCTGCGACGTGCCCTGACCCGCCCCCGGCATCTTTCGCGCCACTTTCACGATCTCACGCCCCAGTTCTTTGTCACACCTGCGAATTACCTTGAACACGATTTCAAGGAGTACCTTGCCGCACACGAACGCCCCGGGGGAACCCGCGACTCCGTCGCCGGATTGTTCTTGCCGAGGAAGCCGCCTTCTCGCGAGGCTCCGACCCCGTGGCCGCTCTCGTCTCGACCGGAGCAGTGTCGTCGAGTCCGCTGTTGACCGCAGTGCGTCCGGGTACGCGCCCGTAGTCGGGGGGACGCGACGTCCGGGTCCCAACACCGCTTCCGACCAATTCCCCGGACCGCGGCCGAGTACCGAATCGGGTGAGGGCATCGTTGCCTCGGCGGTCATGGCGGGCTCGATGCCCGCCTGGGCGCCGTATCGATCTGACCGACCGTCGAGACACGTCCGACTGGCGTTGCACATGAGGACGGCGAGCGTGACCATCACAGCGCTGATTCTGAACACGGGCCGCGCAGGGCCAGCAACTCGCCAAAGCCGGCCAGAATGGCCGGAGAGGCGAGAGCGGACCGTCTCCGGAGGTCGGTCCCGGACCGGCAAGGGGGACCCTTGCAATCGTGTTCAAAGCCCTCTTTACGGGTGCGACCCTCGGGCGACTTCGTGACCGCGCAGACGTCGGGGGGTCTCGGGAGTGTTCGTGGTGGAACGACGAGGGCGCAGTGGGGGTCAGCTGAGCCGGTCTGGCCACGATTCCGGTCGTCGTTCTGCCTGCCGGGCGAGATGCGACCGCGTCCCCGGTACGGGGGCCTCTAGCTCCGTGTGCGGACGTTGTGATGAGTCCCGAGGCCAGCCCCACGGATCGGCTCGTGCTGCACGCTCCCGATGCGTGGCGACATTCCTTGGAGAGCACCGGTCCATTCGGTGGACGACGTCAGCCCAGCAAGTCACCGTGGGCCGCAACATGTCGAACGAAGTTGATGAGGCTGACGACTCGGGACAAGGGTGTCACCCTCCCTGGTAGGCACCGGAATCGCCATCTCGTAAAAACAGCGCCTATTCACATCTACAGGGCTGCCGACTCTTGGTCCCGAATCGACGTTGTGGCCACGCCCGACAGGCCCACTCTGCCCCCTCGCCGGAGCAAGGTTCATCGTTGCTCCCTGGGCGCCAAGACTCCAGCACCACCACTCCGGGTCAAGGGATGGACGTCATCCAAGCCAGGAGCGAAGGCCGGTGATGGAGCCGAGCTGGCTGAGGCGACGGCGAAGCCGACCATCACCGTGGCGGCGCCCCGGAGCGGCCCTTGATGCCGAGTGGCGGTCCAGGCCCGTGTCTTTGCATTGCTCTCGTCGTGTCATCTGGACCGAAGGTGACGTTCCCGCACGCCGGGTGACCACGGTCAAGGCGTGCAGCATCGTTTCTGACATCAGGGTGACGTCCGACAACCAGTGAGCTCCTCGGCCCGGCGCTCATGAGGATGACGTTGCGGGTGACGTCGATCGGGACCATGGAAAGAACTGGGGCGCCCTGTCCTGGTTTCGAACCACGGAGGACCGACGTTCATCGCCAGCAAGGGCTCACCGGTGGAGTTGAGGAAACGGCCATGACTGCGTCGAACAAACCAGGCCGCTCCGGCCGCTCTCGGAGGGGATCACGCCGTCCCGATTCGACCCGCCCCCGCCAAGCTTCCCGACTAGAACGTCCGCCATCATCGTCAGTCGGCTCGACAACCATCCGCTTGAGTCCGCCAACCTTCGTCGACCTCAGTCCCGAGGAGGAACGCCACGCCATCGAGGCCCTGGCCGAACTGCTGGTCCCATGGCTCACGGGTCCGCTCAACGGGTTTTCCGACATGGAGACTCCGGACGCCGTCGCACCAACCCTCCGCGAAGGTTGATCAAGGTCATGCACAGGATCGACGGTGGTGGTTCACAGCGTCGGATTCTTCTGCCAGCGCAGCGACCCCGGGAGGTCCCCGGGGACAGATTCCCGGCGGGGCCAACGGCCACGCCAACACGATCAGCCATGCTGATCGTCTATCTTGCTCTCACGCTCTCACGATCAGCCATGCTGATTGTCCATCTTGCTCTCACGATCAGCCATGCTGATTGTCCATCTTGCTCTCACGATCAGCCATGCTGATTGTCCATCTTGCTCCCGCTCTTCCACGGTCCCGTGAACGAGTGCAGTCCGAGCGATGAGACGTTGGAACGTGAGCCCTCCGGGCTCGTCGTTGTTTCTTCTCGTTCGGTTCGGCAGCGACGGGAGGACATGACTGTCGAGCCGCAACTGGAAGCCGGTGCTGGTGATGTCGTGGGCTCGTTCGCGCTGTGACCAGGCCGTATGTCGTCGTCGATCACGACGAAGACGAGAGCGCAACCCTTCGCCGGTCGGTCGACTGTACGGGCCGGTGTCAGGCAGCAGATGGAGCAGAGCGAGTTCATTCGCGCCGAAGGAGAGGAGGGACAACGGATCGACGGGCTGGTTCGACAGTCGTGAACACCTGGCACAGAAATGATGAGACCTCTGAGGCGAAGATTCGCCTTTACCCAGCCTCGGCCAGGGGGGTGAGCGTCACCGAATAGCCCATCTTGTGGAGTTGGTCGAGGGCACGGTGCCTTG
>Ga0209638_1001790_pt1 | contig 13430 bp, 11 predicted proteins | sample BarGraNGADG00211_FD_184490 | JGI IMG/M metagenome (GOLD analysis project Ga0209638, IMG submission 184490) | Arctic peat soil microbial communities from Barrow, Alaska - Barrow Graham LP Ref core NGADG0002-211 (SPAdes) (version 2) | ecosystem: Environmental > Terrestrial > Soil > Wetlands > Peat... | reverse complement strand
CCGTTCCGCAATCTGGACCGCGCGGGGATCGGCGACACCATCTACCTGTATTCGCCGTACCGGCGCTATCGCTACGTGATCGACCGGATCCTGCGTGTGACGCCGGACCACACCGAGGTCATCGCCTACACGAAGGTCTCGCATCTCACGTTCACGACGTGCGACCCTCCCGGGCGCGCGGTGAAACGGCTGGTCGTGCAGGCGCGCCTGGTCGAGGTGGTCCGCCTGACGGGGCCGGCCGCGGGAACCGTCCCGGGGTCGTAGGCCGCGGGCGGGGGCGGTACAAAGGGCCGTACGTCGTCGCGGCGGAGCGGTGCTACCATCGCAGCGGTGCACGGTTCCGTTCCATCAAACACGTATCGGGGGCATCCATGCGCGTGCTCGTCACGGGCGGCGCCGGCTTCATCGGCAGCAGTCTCGTTCATGCATTGATCGCGGGCGGCGACACCGTGGCGGTCGTCGACGACCTGTCCACGGGGACCGTCGCGAACCTGCATCCGGGCGCATCCTTCCGCAGCCTCGACGTGCTCGATCCCGCGCTCGTCCAGGTGATGGCAGACTTCGCTCCCGAGGCCGTCGTCCACCTGGCGGCTCAGACCGACGTGCAGCGCTCAATCGTCGATCCCGAGCGTGACCGCGCAGTCAACGTGGACGGCACCGTCGCCGTGGCGCGCGCGGCCGCGGCTGCGGGCGCACGGGTGATGCTCTCCGCCTCGTCGGCGGCCGTCTACGGCGACCCGGAGACCCTTCCGATCCTCGAGACCGCGCCCAAGCGGCCGATCAACCCCTACGGCGCTTCGAAGCTGGCTGCGGAGTCCGCGCTCGCCCAGGCGCTTGCGGGTACGGGCGTCGACTTCGCCTGCATGCGGTTCGCCAATGTCTACGGCCCGCGTCAGGACTGGCGCGGTGAGGGCGGCGTGGTCGCGATCCTGGGCGCGAAGTTCGCGGCGGGGGAGCGCCCCGTCATCTTCGGGGATGGGACCCAGACGCGAGACTTCATCTACGTCGGCGACGTCGTCGCCTTCATCCTCTGCGCGCTCGACGCCGAAACGCCGCTCGCGAGCGGGTCGCCCGACGGGCCCGCGTACAACGTGTCGACGGGCACCGCCACGTCGGTGGAGCAGGTCGCAAGCTATCTGCGCGCCCTGTCGGGTGTGCTCGTGGGCATCGACCACGAGGCTGTCCGCGCGGGTGATATCCGGCACAGCGTCCTCGATCCCGCGAAGGCGGCCGCGGCGCTGGAGTGGCGGGCCGTCCAGCCGATCGAGTCGGGCCTCGCCATCACCTGGCGCTGGCTCTCCGCGAACCTGCGATGACCGCGGTCCCGGAACCGCTGGCCCTCTACGAGGCCAAGGCACTCGCCGAGCTGGGCGACGCGAACGCGCTGGCCGGGGTCGCCGCGGGCGGATGGAGCGGGGATCCACTGGGCCCGGTCGCGCTGGTGGTCTCGACGGACGCCTCGACCGGCGACATCGGGGACGGCATTCTGCCCGCCGACGTGCACGAGGCTGCCGGCAAGGCGCTGGCGGCGCTCGGGTTCGAGGAGGACTCGGCGTTCGTGATCGCGTCGCGGCCCCGGGGAGCGGAGACCGGCGCACTCGCCGCCCGCCTCCGCCTTGCTCTCGAGGCGGTCGACGCGCCGCTCGTCCTCGCGCTCGATCCGCTCGCAGCGGACGATCTGGCGGCTGCGTTCGGCCTGCACGGGCTGGAGCCGGGAAAGCCGATCAAGGCTGCGGGTCGCGTTGTCGGGAGCGCGGGCGACTTCGTGGCGTCGCTCGGCGACCCGCGCGCAAAGGGCCGGGTGTGGGCCGCCATGCGCTCAGTGGCGGCCGCGGCCGGACACAGGACGCAAGCGAAGCGCCCGACGGACGCTTCGCGGTAGTTCGGTCCTCGAGTCGGAGCACGGGCGAGGGGGCTAGTCCTCCTCGATCTCCGTGATCGCGCCCATCGGACACTCCTCCAGGCAGCTCTCGCAGCCGGTGCAGTCCTCGTCGTTCACGGGCTCCGCGACGTCTCCGACCAGCTCGATCACGCCCGACGGGCACGCGTCGACGCATACGCCGCAGCCGGAGCACTCTTCCTCGTCGATGATGGGTCGGGGCATATCGGTTCCCTTTCGTGTCGGCAGTGGCCATGGAGCGGTCGCGGGTACATTACCCACTCGCGCGCCGGGTGTAAAGACGCTTTCCTCTCATCGGTAGGGGTATCCCAGCAGCGCGTGTCGGCGAGTCCGGAGGCGGCCGCCTGCCGCGGCGCGCAGGTCGCGGTTTCGCTTGCCGCGCCGGCGGGTAACATGTCACGAGTACGCGAACATAACTTGACAACGAGACACTTAGATTTGTACCATTCGCTACGCGCGCACCATCGCGCCTTCAATCGTTTCGGAAGGAGACCGACCACAATGGGCAAGGTAATCGGCATCGACCTCGGAACCACGAACTCGGCAATGGCCGTGCTCGAGGGCGGGGAGCCCGTCATCATCATCAACGCCGAGGGCGATCGCACGACGCCTTCGGTCGTCGCGTTCCGCAAGGACGGCGAGCGCATCGTCGGCAAGTCCGCCAAGAACCAGGCGATCACGAACCCCGAGAACACCGTCAAGTCGATCAAGCGCTTCATCGGGCGCAAGTTCGAGGAGACCTCCTCGGAACGCAAGACCGTGGCCTACCAGGTCGTGAAGGGCAAGGACGGCCGCGCGTCCGTCGAGATCGAGGGCAAGGACTTCACGCCCGAGGAGATCTCCGCGATGATCCTGCAGAAGCTCAAGGCCGACGCCGAGAAGTACCTCGGCGAGCCTGTCACGCAGGCCGTCATCACGATCCCCGCGTACTTCAACGACATGCAGCGCCAGGCCACCAAGGACGCGGGCAAGATCGCCGGCCTCGAGGTCCTGCGCATCATCAACGAGCCGACCGCGGCCGCTCTGGCCTACGGTCTCGACAAGGGCGCCAAGGAGCAGACCGTGCTGGTCTTCGACCTCGGCGGCGGCACCTTCGACGTCTCGATCCTCGAGCTCGGCGACGGCGTCTACGAGGTCAAGTCCACCAACGGCGACAACCACCTCGGCGGAGACGACTGGGACCAGCGCGTCATCGACTGGCTGGCCGAGAAGTTCAAGGCCGACCACGGCATCGATCTTCGCCTGGACAAGATGGCCCTGCAGCGTCTCAAGGAGGCCGGCGAGAAGGCCAAGATGGAGCTCTCCGGCGCACAGACGGCACAGATCAACCTGCCGTTCATCACCGCTGACGCCTCGGGCCCGAAGCACCTCGACTACCAGCTGACCCGCGCCGACTTCCTCAAGGTCACGGCCGACCTGCTCGACCGCTGCAAGAAGCCGGTCGAAGCGGCCATGAAGGACGCCGGCATGAAGATGGGCGACCTCGACGAGGTCATCCTGGTCGGCGGCTCGACCCGTATGCCCGCCGTGCAGGAGCTCGTGAAGTCACTCACCGGCAAGGACCCGCACATGGGCGTCAACCCGGACGAGGTCGTCGCTCTCGGCGCGGCCATCCAGGGCGGCGTGCTCGCGGGCGACGTCAAGGGCATCCTGCTGCTGGACGTCACGCCGCTGTCGCTGGGCGTCGAGACACTCGGCGGGGTCATGACCAAGATGATCGACCGCAACACCACGATCCCGACCCGCAAGACGGAGACCTACACGACGGCGGCCGACGGCCAGACCTCCGTGGAGATCCACGTCCTGCAGGGCGAGCGCGAGCTGGCCTCGGCGAACAAGACGCTCGGCAAGTTCACGCTGGCCAACATCCCATCGGCGCCGCGTGGCGTGCCGCAGGTCGAGGTCACCTTCGACATCGACGCGAACGGCATCGTCAACGTGACCGCCAAGGACCGCGGCACCGGCCAGGAGCAGAAGATCACGATCTCCGGGTCGACGGCGCTCTCCGACGACGAGGTCGAGAAGATGGTCAAGGACGCCGAGGCCCACGCTGACGAGGACCGTCGCGTGAAGGAAGCCGCCGAGGCGCGCAACGTGGCCGACACGCTCGTCTACGCGACCGAGAAGACCATCAAGGACCTGGGTGACAAGGTACCGGCCGAGATGAAGACCGAGGTCGAGTCCGAGATCACTGCCGTGAAGGAAGCCCTCCAGGGCGACGACACCGATGCCATCAAGGCAGCGACCGAGAAGCTCCAGGCGGCGTCCTACAAGCTGGCCGAGATCGTCTACGCCGACGCGCAGGCCGCGTCCGGCGAGGGCGAAGGCGAGGCCTCCGGCGAGGCGTCCGCGCCCGCCGAGGACGAGGAAGTCGCCGACTTCGAGGTCGTCGACGAAGACAAGAAGTAAGCGATGGCCCCGCGCAAGTCACACCACGCGCACGACGATGACGGGCGCGCGTCCGAGAACCTGCACCGGCTCGATCCCGAGCTGGAGGAGGACCTCGGCGCGCAGCTCGAGGCCGGGCTGACCGCATCGGCTGAGCTCGAAGCCGCTCGCGCTGAGGCGGACCGCAACCTTGCGGCCGCCCAGCGCTGGCAGGCCGACTTCGAGAACTACAAGCGACGCCAGGAGCGCGATGCTGCTGACACGCGCATCCGCGCAGGGCAGCGCATCGTCGAGGAGCTGCTCCCCGTACTGGACGACCTCGACCGCGCGATCGAACATACGGTCGCGAGCGCTGCGTCGGGGACCGAGCTCGAGCATCTGCTGACGGGCGTGGAGATGGTCCGTTCACGCATCGCGGGCGTGTTCGCCAACGAGGGCGTGACGGTCATCGACCCCTTCGGGCAGCCGTTCGACCCGCATCTGCACCAAGCTGTCTCGGAGAGCCCCGACCCGGAGCTCCCCGAGCACACGGTCGTGGAGGTCTATCAGAAGGGCTACGCACTGGGCGGCCGCGTGATCCGTCCGGCGGTGGTGGTCGTGAGCACCGGCGGCCCCTCGGTCCCGGCCTAGGGACCGGCTCCCGTCATGGCGACCAAGGACTACTACGAGACTCTCGGCGTGCCGAAGTCGGCCACTGCCGACGAGATCAAGAAGGCCTATCGCCGCCTCGCCCGCAAGCACCACCCCGACGCGGGCGGCAGCGAGGAGCGCTTCAAGGAGGTCGGAGCGGCCTACGAGGTGCTGTCGGACCCCGAGAAGCGCAAGGAGTACGACCAGTACGGCGCCTACTTCGGCGGTAACGTCCCGCCGGGCGCCGGCGGTTCCGGGGGAGGCGCCGGCTGGCCCGGGGGCACGCCCGGCGGCCAGGCCTACACGAACGTCGATCTCGGCGACTTGGGCGACATCTTCGGGAGCATGTTCTCCGGCGCTGGCGCCGGCATGGGCGGCCAGAGGCGCTCGACCGCACAGCGCGGTCGTGACCTGACCTATGAGGTGTCGCTCACCTTCGACGAGGCGCTCTCGGGCCTGTCGACGAAGGTCGACGTGCAGCGCACCGAGGACTGCCCGACCTGTCATGGCAGCGGCGCGGCGCCCGGCACCGGCCCGGTCACCTGCCCGGTCTGCAAAGGCACGGGCCACACGGCGCAGGGTCAAGGCCTCTTCTCGGTCTCACGCACCTGCCCCCGATGCGGCGGCTCGGGATCCATCATCGAGACGCCGTGTACGACCTGCCGCGGCAAGGGCAAGGTCGTGAAGGTGAAACCGGTCACGGTGCAGATCCCCGCCGGCGTGACCGACGGCGGCAAGATCCGCTTCAAGGGCAAGGGCGAGCCCGGCGTGGGCGGAGGGCCCTCGGGAGACCTCTACGTGGTGACGCGCATCAAGCAGCACCCGTACTTCACCCGTGACGGGGCCGACGTGATCGTCGAGCTCCCGGTGTCGATCGCCGAGGCGGCTCTGGGCGCCCAGTTGGAGGTCCCAACCCCCGACGGCCGCGTGAAGCTCAAGGTCGCCCCGGGCACACAGGACGGCAAGGTCTACAAGCTCCCGGGCAAGGGCGCACCGCGTCTCAAGGGCGCCGGGAAGGGCGACCTGCGCGTTCGCGTGAAGGTGGTCGTCCCCGCCGAGCTCAACGCCGAGCAGAAGGAGCTCCTCAAGCGCTTCGCTTCCTCGCGAGGCGATACCGACCACCTGCGCTCGCACTTCTCGAAAGACTAGGGAGATACCCACGATGCCACGCAGACGGCGCAACCTCTTCGCGGACAGCGACCGTCCGCTCTACATGATCAGCGTCGCCGCCGAACTGGCGGGCGTCCATCCGCAGACGCTGCGGATCTACGAGCGTCGCAGCCTGGTGACGCCTCAGCGGACCGCGGGCAACACGCGTGTCTACTCCGACGCCGACATCGAGCGGCTGCGGCTGATCCAGCAACTGACCCAAGAGGAGGGCATCAACCTTGCCGGGGTCGTGCGCATCATCGAGCTGGAGGACCAGCGCGAGCGTCTTGCCGAGGAGATCGCCCAACTCCGCCAGGTGCTCGAGGCCGTCCGGCGCCGTGCCGCGGAATACGAGGCGGCTCGGGCCTCGGTGACGCGGACCGAGCTCGTGCTGATCCCGCGCGGCGGCCTGCCGCGGCGACATCTGGGGTAGGGCTGCGGCTTGCGGAGGCGCGACGGCTTAGCGCTGTGGAGGCGCGGGTATTACGTCGTCGAGGCTCGCCGTCGTGTGGAGGCCATCACGCGAAGGCGTGTCGGACGATCCAGCCACGGAGTCGAGGGGGTCGCGTCGAGATGGGTGGTCAGCGCACGGAACGACACGTTCGCCAGGCTTTGTTCTTGGTGGGGACGTTCCTCCTGATGGCGGTCGCGCTGGTCGGCTGCGACAACCTCGGAAACCCCGGCGGGCCGTCGAACGCCGTCGCGCACAAGCATGTGGTCGGAGAGGACTGCGCGACGTGCCACAGCAAGGAGCACCGGGTCTGGGCGCTGTCATTGCACGCTGCGAGCGCGAGCGACGCGCTCTTGAACGTCGAGCACAACAAGGCCGAGGTCCTCACGAACGAGTGCGTTCACTGCATGTCTCCGTTCCAAGAGAAGGTGACGATAGGCGCCCTCGTGACGCCGCTCAACACGAAGGGCCCGTGGAAGTTGCTGCCGGCGGCCTCGAAGTGGCAGTCGATCGGCTGCGAGGTCTGCCACGACCCGACCAGCAAGGCCCCTGTCATGCTGGCGTTCTACAACGGCACCACGGGGGCCTACGAGCCGGTCGCGGATGCGACGGCGCTGTGCGAGAAGTGCCACCAGCCTGGGACCGACGACAGCCGTGACCTGAAGGGCTCGGTCCACGAAGGTATCGGGTGCGTCGGATGCCACCTGCGTCGCGGCATGGCCATCGACCCCAGGGATTCGTGCGGCTCGTGCCACCCCTCGGTCGACGTTGGCAAGCACCCGGACGTCACGACCCTCGATACGACGTACAGGGACGTGAACAGCAAGAACAACATCCATTTCGTGACCTGCAAGACCTGCCATCCGAAGGGCATACCGCCCATCAAGAAGTAAGCCGCGCGGTCTTGGTCGCCCCCGGTGTGGCGTCGCAGGAGTCCTCCGCGATGAAGCCCCGTATTCTAAGGATGTGGCGCGACGATGGCCATCAGACTCGACAGACTCACCGTGAAGGCCCAAGAGGCGCTCCAGGCCGCCTACGGCATCGCCAGCGACGCCGGGCAGCAGGTCATAGAACCTGAGCACCTGCTCAAGGCCCTGCTTGACCAGGCCGAGGGCATCGTTCGGCCCGTCGTCCAAAAGGTGGGCGCGGACCCGGACGCCATAGGCGCCGAGATCGATGAAGCCATCGCCGGCCTGCCGAAGGTGAGCGGGGCGGGGCTTCAGGTCGCCATCGGTCCGCGGCTCAACACGGTCACAGAGCAGGCGTTCAAGGCGGCCGAGGCCCGCAAGGACACGTACGTCTCGACCGAGCATCTGCTGATCGGGATGGCCGACGACTCGGGCGCCGCAGGCAAGGCGCTCGCGCGCGCGGGCGTCACGGCCGCGCGCCTGGGGGCCGCTCTCGACGAACTGCGTGGTGGCACTCGCGTGACCAACGAGAACCCCGAGTCGCAGTTCCAGTCGCTCGAGCGGTTCAGCCGCAACCTCACACAGGCGGCGAGGGACGGCAAGCTCGACCCGGTGATCGGCCGCGACGAGGAGATCCGCCGCATCATCCAGGTGCTGTCGCGCCGCACGAAGAACAACCCGGTGCTGATCGGCGAGCCGGGCGTGGGCAAGACCGCCATCGTCGAGGGCCTGGCGCTGCGCATCGTGAGCGGTGACATCCCGTCCTCGCTGGCCGACAAGGAGGTCGTCGCGCTCGACCTCGCCTCGATGGTCGCGGGAGCCAAGTACCGCGGCGAGTTCGAGGACCGGCTCAAGGCCGTCCTGCGCGAGATCGAGCAGGCCGAGGGCCGGCTGATCCTGTTCATCGACGAGCTGCACACCATCGTCGGCGCCGGGGCCGCCGAGGGCGCCATCGACGCTTCGAACATGCTCAAACCTGCGCTCGCGCGCGGGGAGTTGCGCGCCGTCGGCGCCACGACGCTCGACGAGTACCGCGAGCACATCGAGAAGGACGCCGCACTCGAGCGCCGGTTCCAGCCCGTCTACGTCGGCGAGCCCTCCGTCGAGGACACCATAGCGATCCTGCGCGGCATCAAGGAGAAGTACGAGGTCCACCACGGAGTCCGCATCACCGACGGGGCGCTGGTGGCGGCCGCGACGCTGTCGCATCGCTACATCGCCGACCGGTTCCTTCCCGACAAGGCCATCGACCTCGTTGACGAGGCGGCCAGCCGCCTGCGCATCGAGATCGACTCGATGCCGACCGAAGTGGACGTCGTCGACCGGCAGTTGCGTCAGCTCCAGATCGAGGAGGCCGCGCTAGCAAAGGAGACCGACACCGCTTCGGCGGAGCGACTCGAGACGCTGCGGGCGGACATGGCCGGACTGTCCGAGCAACTCTCCGGTCTCAAGGCCCAGTGGACGAGCGAGAAGGAGGTCATCGGCGGCGTACGCACGGCGAAGGCCGAGCTCGACGCCGCGAAGGCCGACGAGGAGCGCGCCGAGCGCGCGGGGGACCTGCAGCGCGCGGCGGAGATCCGCTACGCCCGCATCCCCGAGATCGAGAAGCGCATCGTGGAAGCAGACGCGCGCCTCAAGGACCTGCAGGCCGGCACGCCGATGCTCAAGGAAGAGGTCGACGACCAGGACATCGCCGAGGTCATCTCCTCGTGGACGGGCATCCCGTTGTCACGGTTGATGGAGGGCGAACTCGCCAAGCTGGCCCACCTCGAGGAACTGCTCCACAAGCGCGTCGTCGGGCAGGACGAGGCCGTCGCGGCGGTCGCCGGAGCCGTGCGGCGCAGCCGTGCCGGACTCTCCGACCCGGACCGCCCCATCGGGACGTTCATCTTCATGGGCCCGACGGGCGTGGGGAAGACCGAGCTCGCCAAGGCACTCGCGGAGTACCTCTTCGACGACGAGCGCGCGCTGGTGCGGATCGACATGTCCGAGTACATGGAGAAGTTCAGCGTACAGCGCCTGATCGGGGCCCCTCCGGGCTTTGTCGGCTATGAGGAGGGCGGGCAGCTCACGGAGGCCGTGCGCCGCCGGCCCTACTCGGTCGTGCTGCTCGACGAGATCGAGAAGGCGCACCCGGATGTGTTCAACATCCTGCTGCAGGTGCTCGACGATGGGCGTCTGACCGACGGCCAGGGCCGTGTCGTGAGCTTCCGGAACGTCATCGTCATCATGACCAGCAACGTGGGCTCGCAGTTCCAGCAGTTCGTCGAGCAGGGGAACGAGGAGGAGGCGAAGAACCTCGCGGAGGAAGCGCTGCGCGCGACGTTCCGCCCCGAGTTCCTCAACCGCGTCGACGACATCGTCACGTTCCACCAGCTGACGATGGAGCAGATCGAGCGCATCGTCGACCTCCAGCTCGAGCAGGTGCGCGCACGCCTGGCCGAGCGCAAGATCGCGCTCGTGCTCACGCCTGCGGCGATCGAGCGGATCGGGCTCGACGGGTTCGACCCGATCTTCGGCGCGCGGCCGCTCAAGCGCGCCATCCAGCGCGAGGTGGTGGATCGGGTGGCCAAGGGGATGATCGAGGGCGATATACGCGAGAGCTCGACCGCCACCGTGGACATCGGCGATGACGGGGAGCTCACGCTGCGGTAGCGGCGCGACGGCCTCGTAGCAGAGCAGACACACCAGTTTCGGCACCGCCTCGCGGAGTACCCGACGCAGCGGGCGACAGGTGAAGGGTCGCCTCGTCGCGCCGCGTAGGCTAGGGTTGGCACCGTGCGCCGCTGGAGGCGGGCGCGACGCATGCATCGATCGGAAGGAAACCATGACGCCCCGTACGGTCCCCGGCAGCGAGCCCTTGATCCGCATCTCCTCACTGGTCAAGACCTACGACAGCGGCGAGGTGCCGTTCACCGCGCTCAAGGGCGTCGACCTTACCGTTCAGCCCGGGGAGTTCGTCGGGCTGATCGGCAAGTCGGGGTCGGGCAAGACCACGCTCATCAACATGATCACCGGCATCGACCGGCCCACGTCGGGCGAGGTCGTCATCTCGGGGACGCCGGTGCATGCGCTCTCCGAGAACAAGCTCGCCGTATGGCGCGGGCGGACGATCGGCGTGGTCTTCCAGTTCTTCCAGCTGCTGCCGACGCTCACGGTCATCGAGAACGTGATGCTGCCCATGGACTTCTGCAACGTTCACCTCGCGCGGGAGCGCGAGTCGTACGCCCTGGCGCTACTCGAGCAGGTCGAGATGGCCGATCAGGCCCACAAGCTGCCGTCGGCGCTGTCAGGCGGCCAGCAGCAGCGCGTCGCGATCGCGCGGGCGCTGGCCAACGACCCGCCGATCCTGGCGGCCGACGAGCCGACGGGCAACCTCGACTCGGTCACCGCCGAGTCGGTCTTCACGCTGTTCGAGTCGCTCGTGGCCGGTGGCAAGACGATCGTCATGGTGACCCACGACAACGACATCGCAGCTCGCGTCGCACGCGCGCTGCACGTGCGCGATGGCGAGATCGTCGACGACATCCGTCGGGAGAAGTAGGTGGCCGCCGGCCTTCCTGCGCGTTGGCGCAAGGTCCTGCGGGACCTTCTGTCGCACAAGCTGCGGACCCTGCTGGTCGTGTTGTCGATCGCGGTGGGGATCTTCGCGATCCTCGTCGTCATGGGCGGCCGCGGCATCCTGCTTCAGACCTTCGGCGAGAACTTCCCCAAGTCGAACCCTTCGACGGGGATCCTCTACACCTCGGGCTTCGACGAATCGCTCATCGAGCGCGTACGGCTCTTCCCGGGTGTCCTGAACGCTGACGGGCGGCGCCTGGCGACGCTGACCTACCGGGTGGGCGACGTCGTCTCCGTCCCCGAGCCGCCCGTTCAGGAGACCCAGGCGGTGCGCTCGAAGGCCATCGAGCTCATGTCCTCGGAGGACTGGACGACTTCCAGGCTCGAGCTCGTCTTCCCGCAGAACGGCGCGCCGTGGCCGCCGCCGCGCGACGAGGTGGTGCTCGAGGTCTCGGACGCCCAGATCGTCTCGCTCGGTGTCGGTGACTTCATCACCGTAGACACGTCGGACGGCGGCAAGAGGCTGCTGCGTGTCGCCGGCTTCGCTCACGACATCAACTCGTTCCCCGCCATGTTCGTCGGCCACATCCGCGGCTATGTGAGCGCCGACACGATGGCCGACCTTGGCGCGCCAAAGGACATGAGCGAACTGCTGGTAGCGCTCGACACGACCGGGCTCGACAGGGCGGGGGCGAGCCGCATCATCTCCAAGATCCGCGACGACGTGGTCGCGCCGACGGGGGTGAACGTGCTCGCCACCTACGTGCCGGACATCGGCAGCCACCGGCTCGGGGACATCTTCAAGGCCGTTTCGGTGCTCCTGCTCGCGCTCGGGGTCCTCGCCCTCATCCTCTCCGGGTTCCTCGTCGTGAACACCGTGACGGCCCTGCTCACCCAACAGATGAAGCAGCTCGGGATCATGAAGGCAGTCGGCGGCACCTCGTGGCAGGTCACGCGCATGTACCTGGTGCTCGTCGCGATCTACGGCGCGTTGGCCATCTGCCTCGGTCTGCCGGTCGGGGCGTTCATGGCCTCGTGGTTCGCGGTGTTCGCGGGCGGCCTGCTCAACTTCGGACCGGGTTCCACGGCGCCACCCCTGTCGGCCATCGAGCTTGCTGTGGCGGTCGGGTTCGTCGTTCCGCTCGTGGCGGCCTACGTGCCCGTGCACGCGGGGACGCGGGTGTCGGTCGTCGAGGCCCTGAACTCGACCGGCATGAGCGGCGCCCACTTCGGGCACGGGCGGATCGACCGCCTGCTCGGCAGGATCCGTGGACTCCCGCGCCCGGTCGCGCTGGCGCTGCGCAACACGTTCCTGCGCAAGGGGCGACTCGCCATGACGCTCGCCACACTCGTGCTCGCCGCGGCCGTGGTGATGAGCGTGGGAAGCGTGCGGGCGTCGATCCTGGCGACCGTTACGGACATGTCGTCGTGGTGGCACTACGACGAGCAGATCACCTTCGCCCAGCCGGTCAACGCGCGCCTTGCCGCTCGCGAGGCCGCCAAGATCAGCGGGGTCACGGGCTCCGAGGGATGGATCGTCGCCGCGGCCTCGCTGAAGCGGGGTGACGGCACCGAGAACGATGCGTTGTCGGTGATCGGCCTGCCGCCCGCCACGACGTTCATCACGCCCCAGATCACGCAGGGCCGCTGGCTTGTGCCCGGCGACAAGGGCGTGGTGGTCAACACGGACGTGGTCAAGAGCGAGAACCTCTCCGTCGGCGACAGCGTGTCGCTGAGCGTTCGCGGGGTCGACTGCACGTTGAAGATCGTCGGCGTGGCCCGCGGTCAGATGATGGGGCCGGTGTTCTTCGCCGACGTGACCTACTTGGACGGTCTGCTCTCGTTCCAAGGATCGATCACGCGCCTGATGGTGCGGTCGTCCTCGCACGCCGCGGCCGATCAGGACGCCACCGGCGACCGTCTCGAGCGGAGGTTCTCGAGCCTGGGGCTGCTCGTCTCAGGCGTCCAGGGGCAGGCGCGGCAGTCGGAGAGCTTCGCCAACCAACTGGGCATCCTGGTCACGTTCCTGATCATCATGGCCGTCATCCTGGCCACGGTCGGCGTGATAGGGCTGGTCGGGACGATGATCATCAACGTGCTCGAGTCGACCCGCGAGATCGGCGTCATGCGCGCGGTCGGCGCCAGCCACGGATCGATCTTCCGCGTCTTCGTCACGGAAGGCTTCGTGATCGGCATCCTGTCGTGGGCGGGGGGTGTCGTGCTCTCGTTCCCGATGAGCTGGGCGCTGGTGCAGCTCCTGCAGTCGGCGATCGGCGTTCCGCTGACCTACGCGTTCTCGTGGCAGGTCGTCGGCCTGTGGCTCGTGGTCGTCTCGGCGATCTCCGCGGCGGCATCACTGCTCCCCGCCTACCGCGCCTCGCAGGTCTCCGTACGGGACGCCATCGCGTACGAATAGATAGGTCCCGCGGCATGGGGGAATAAG
>Ga0209638_1001788_pt1 | contig 13432 bp, 4 predicted proteins | sample BarGraNGADG00211_FD_184490 | JGI IMG/M metagenome (GOLD analysis project Ga0209638, IMG submission 184490) | Arctic peat soil microbial communities from Barrow, Alaska - Barrow Graham LP Ref core NGADG0002-211 (SPAdes) (version 2) | ecosystem: Environmental > Terrestrial > Soil > Wetlands > Peat... | reverse complement strand
AAGGTGGTGAGTCCCGTGAGCGGCCAGACCGGCCGGAGGACCGATAAACGGACCCTCAGAAGGCGATGGAGGGGAGTTCAGGGGGTGAATTCGACCCCCCTGTGGGTGTAGAAAGTGCCGACCACCGTGCTTGGGAAGCAGACACTCTGCCAACTGAGTTACTCCCGCTCGGAGCAGAGAGAGTTATAGCAGATTGGGCTCGGGGTGCGGTGGGGCCTGGCTTGGCTCCGCGACCCTGGCGGCCCTGCGAAGGACTTGAGCGTGCCCGGTGAAGGGACCTTCCGCTAGAAGTTGACGAAGCGAATGTAGCAGGGCGCGGGGATCTGGCAGATCTCGCCGGTGTCCTGCAGAGCGCCCGTCTCCACGTCGCGAGCGAAGACCCGGACATGACCGGAGTCCTGGTTGGCGACGATGACTGCCCTGCCGTCGGGCGTGATCGCGAAGTGCCTCGGGAACTTGCCGCCCGTCGGGACCAGGCCCGCGCGCTCGAGTCGTCCGTCGGGGAGGACCCGGAAGATGGCCAGCGAGTTATCGCCCCGGTTCGAGACGTAGAGGAAGCGCGAGTCGGGCGAGAGCTTGATCTCGGACACGTAGCTGGTCTGGGTGCGGTCGTCGATCGTGGACTCGTACTGGAACGGCACCAGGCGCGGCTTGACGGCCGCCGGGTCGCTCGCGTCGAGCCTGGCCACGCAGACGGTGTTGGAGAGCTCGTTGGAGACGTAGCACACGTCGAGCTTCGGGTGGATGGCCATGTGGCGCGGGCCCGACCCCGGCTCGAACCTGATGTACGTCTCCTGGGTCAGCTTCCTGGCGTTCGGGTCGTAGCGGTACTGGAAGACCGCGTTCTCGCCGAGATCGGGGATGAAGACCCAGTCGTGCCAGAAGTTGGCCGAGTGGGCGTGGGGGCCCACCTGGCGGTTGCCCCAGTGGTCCTCGCGGTTGGCGACCTGGCGCCACTCGCCCTCGGCACGGTAGTGCTCCCGGAAGCTCTGGCGCAGCGGGCCCAGCTTGCCCTGCGGATCGGCGTCGACGACGTCGACGATGGCGTCCCAGTAGTTGATGATCACCGCGGCGTCGCGGCGGGGCGAGAGGGCCAGGCTAACGGTGGCGCGCCCCGAAACCCTGAAGGTGTCGAGGTAGGTGAGCGTGCCGGCCGCGTTGATGGTGTACCGCAGGACGTCGCCCTCGGAGCGGATCGTCTCGCAGATCGCGTAGAGCGTGCGACCGTCCGGATGCGAGATCAGGACCGCCGGGTTCAGGGCCTCGGTCACGCCCTTGAGCGCCAGGCGCCCGTCGCGGCCGATGGTCATGGCGTAGATGCCCTTGCCCGGCACCGGCGCGTACGGCTGGTGAGGCAGCGCGTCGAAGTCGGTGTACGTGCCGACGAGAAGCGAGTAGTCCCTGTCCAGGCTAGCGTTCATGTCCGTCCCTTCTGCGGTGTGTCCTGGTTTGCCGAACTGCTTTCTGCCGCGGCGACCGGGCCGGGGCGGGGCGCTACGACCCGGGATCCGCACCTCGCGGTGCGATCACCAGCGCGACCCTTATCGGTGGCGGCGCCGCAATCCTGGGCATGTTCCCAGCAGGCCGAACCACCTCTGGCTGAGGCATCGGGTGGATTCCCCCGTCATGCGAGGTTCGGTCGCGCCGCGGTCACCAGCCCTCTCCGTCGTAGAGGAGATAGGAGTCGGGATTGGTGGGCGGCGAGAAGATGGAGCAGGTCCGGAGCGGTCCCGCGCCCGTGTTTCGGACCATGTGTCGTGAGTTGGCAGGGAAGAGGACCGCGTCGCCTTGTCTGAAGGGAGCTATCTCTCCATCCACCCAGGCCTCCCCCTGACCCTCGAGTACGAACAGGACCTCCTCGATATCACGATGACCGTGGAGGGGTCGCACCGTGGAGCCCGCTGGGCAGTCCATAACCGCCATGGACAGATTCCGCGCTCCGATGGTCTCCGGTGTCACGAGCCACTGAAGCTGGCGTCCCGGTAGGTCGAGTGCCGGGATACCACCCAGCGAGGCTATGCCGATGCTCATCGCTTGCTCCTTGATCCGGGACCTGACTGCCTTGGCTTGGCCTTTCCGGGCCGATCGTGTTGTCGCGGCCTCAAGCACGCCTAGTCACATTGGCCGGCCAGTCTGCCAGTCTACGGGTCGCTGGTTCGTTCAGACGCGCGGACGACGCGGTGTTACACCACCGGGTGGGACTTGACTGGCGAGCCAGGCCTCCCCACGAGGGGAACCGTGGCCTGGGGAGGCTCAGACTTGGGAAGCAGACACTCTGTCAACTGAGTTACTCCCGCTCGGGAGCAGGGGTAGTTATAGCAGATCAAGCTTTGGGTGAGGTGGGTGAGCGCTGGCTCGGAGCTCCGCGACCCTGGCGGCCCTGCGAAGGACTCGAGCGTGCCCGGTGAACAGACGTCGCCGGTCGGAGACCGCCTCGTTGGTCGGGACGCCTGCGGCGAGCTTTGGGCCGGGTAGGGGACGGGGAGGGGCTTGCCGGTCGAGCATTTGCGCGCCGTGTTGGCCTGGGCCACATGGGACCGACCTCGGCCGCAGATGGAGTCTTGGCCGCACTCGCGGTCTCTTTCGGCGGCGCAGATTGGGACGAGGAAGCCGCACAGGCGATCGAGCGCTTGGCCGGCCTAACCCGCGCGCGAACCGACTCGATCGGCGACGCCCCACCTTGGCTGGACGGGCCGGCCGCTCTTTCGATTGACCTCTCTGGCTTCGCCTTCAGGGCGCGATTGTACCCACACGGAATGTGAGGTCGCGCGCAGAGGTATCAGCCTGGCCCTGCACGGCTCGGGAGATAGGCTCTGCCGGACGTGATTGCCGCAGAAGACCTTGAGTTGTGCGATGGGCACTGGCTGCTCTGGGTCCTGCCGGTGCCGCCGGCCACGTCTCTATCGCGTAGCTGCCTGCTGGCAGCAGCGCCTTGACGACCACGAGCCCCAGATGATTGAGATGCATGGTGGCTAGGAACGGGGGCCACTTCCTAGCCGAGGACGACCCGGACCCGATGCGTGGCGCCGTCGTCGGCGAGCGGGATCGCGCCACCGCCGCCAGTCAGGAACTGTCCGTCGAGCTCCGAAGATGCCACCCCGCGACTGACCCCCTGGGGGTTCTCCACTACGATCTCGTATCTGGCGGAGTGGTAGCGGAAGTCAATCTCGTAGCGCGGCCAGGCGCGGGGGATGCAAGGATCGAGCAGCAGCGTCGTTCCGCGCAGACGGAATCCTAGGATCCACTCGACGCCGGCCTGGTACATCCAGCCCGCGGACCCCGTGTACCAGGTCCAACCGCCGCGGCCGACGTGCGGCGGTTCCGAGTAGACGTCGGCCGCCATGACGTAGGGCTCCACTTTGTAACGCTGGACCCCGGCCCGGGTGCTGGCATGGTTGATGGGGTTCAGGACGGAGAACAACTCACCGGCCTTGTCGCCGTCGCCCAGTGCCGCCAAGGCGAGGACCGACCATATGGCCCCGTGCGTGTACTGGCCGCCGTTCTCTCGGATGCCCGGCAGATACCCCTTGATGTAACCCGGATCGACGTCGGAATGGTCGAACGGCGGGGTCAACAGCAAGACGAGACCGTCACCGCGTCTGACGAGGTATTCCTCCACCGCGGCCATCGCCCGCTCCGCGCGAACTGGACTGGCCGCTCCCGATAGGACGCTCCACGATTGGGCGATCGAGTCAATTCGGCCCTCGACGTTCGTGGCGGAACCGAGCGGGGTGCCATCGTCGAAGAAGGCTCGGCGGTACCAGTTGCCGTCCCAGCCGTCGCTCTCGAGCGCCTGCCGGAGCGTCTTCATTTGGGACCGCCAGCGCTCCGCGTGAGGACGCTCGCCGCGGGTCTCAGCGATCGGCGCGAAGGCGGCCAGGACGGTGTGCAGGAACCATCCCAGCCAGACGCTCTCCCCCCGGCCCTCGTTACCGACCCGGTTCATGCCGTCGTTCCAGTCGCCTGAACCGATGAGCGGCAGTCCATGCACGCCAACCGCCAGGCTCCGGTCAATGGCCGCCACACAGTGGTCGAACAGCGAAGCCGACTCGCGCGAAGGTCCCGGCTGGAAGTAGGCGTCCGTCTGGTCCGATCGCAGCGCCGGACCCTCGAGGTAGGGGACGGTCTCGTCGAGGACCGCCGTGTCGCCCGTGAGCGAAATGTAGCGATCGACCGCATACGGCAGCCACAGGCGATCGTCCGAGATCCGGGTCCGCACACCCCGACCGGATGGCGGATGCCACCAGTGCTGGACATCTCCCTCGACGAACTGATGTTCCGCGGCACGCAGGAGATGTTCCCTGACGAGTGCCGGCTTCGAGGCCATCAGGGCGATAACGTCCTGGAGCTGGTCGCGGAATCCGTAGGCGCCGCTGGCCTGGTAGAGCGCTGTCCTCGCCCACAGTCGGCACGCAAGCGTCTGATATGTGAGCCAGCCGTTGAGCAGGATGTCCATCGAGCGGTCAGGTGTCCGCACCTCGACCGAACCCTGGGCGTCCTCCCAGAAGGCCGCCACGTCGCGCAATGTCGCCTCATGGTCCGCCGCGCGCCCGCGACGGATGAGGTCGGCCGCTGCTGCGGCCCCGCCCGCCTCGCCGAGCAGTACGAGCACCTGGGTCCGCGCTCCATTGGCGAGCTCGAAGCTGGTCTGAAGTGCGGCGCACGGATCCATGCCGGCGCCGACGGCTCCGCTCAGCCGGTATCCGCGCTCCAGGCCGGAGGGCCGCTCCGCGGCGCCGTTGCGGCCGAGGAATTCGGTCCGATCGGCCGTCCACGCCGTCTGCCGGCCACCGAGGTCGAGGAAGGCGACCCGGCCGTCAAATTCCGTGTTCCACGGGTTACGCACCAGGAGCGCCCTCGTCTCTGGCTCAAATGCCGTGACGATCCGAGGGCTGCTGTCCCCGCGCGAGGTTCCCAGCACCCACTCGGCGTAGGCGGTCACGGACAGCCTCCTGGCGCGGCCCGATCGGTTCTCGATGTTCAGCACCGAGACCTTCAGGGCGTCGTCGAGCGGGACGAACTGGACGAGGTCAAGCCCGATGCCGTCGTGCAGATGCTCGAACCGGCTGTATCCGGCGCCGTGACGGGCGACATACGTCGATTCCTCGCAGCGGATCGGCTGTGCCGTAGGACCCCACAACTCGCCGCTGTCGTCATCCCGGATATAGATTGCCTCGCCTGCCGGATCGCTGACGGGGTCGTTGGACCATGGGGTGAGCTGGTTCTCGTGGCTGTTCCCGGACCAGGTATAGCCCGACCCGGACTCGGAGACCTGGAACCCAAACGATGCGTTGGCGATCACGTTCAACCACGGCGCCGGGGTGGATTGTCCGGGACCCAGGGTGGTTACGTACTCGCGCCCGTTCTTGGCAAAGCCACCGAGCCCATTGGGGAACTCCAGCTCAGGACGCGGTACGGGCACCTCGCTCCTGGTCTGCCTTGAAACGGGCGGTGCCGCGGGCGCGGCGGTCTTCTCAGCGGGGCGCTCTAGGCGGCTGACCTGATCGGCAAGACTGCCCCGGCGGCTCAGCAGGACGGCCCGGGCGGCCGACTGGAGGAGGGTGTGGTCCTCCGTGGAGATGTGGTCACCGCGCAGGATGTATACCCCGCCATGCCCAGGATGGCCTTCCGGAACCAGGCTGGACTGGCTCATCCGGACGAGGGCCTCGAGCGACTCCTGGAGGGTCTGGGCGTATGTGGCGCCATGCTCGTTGAGGATCACGAGATCGACGTCGAGGAGCTTCAGCCGCCAGTACTCGAGTGCGCGGAGCAGCTGCCGAACGATGTCGAGGTCTTCGACTTCGTCGATCCGGACCATTACGATCGGCAGGTCGCCCGAGATGCCGTGAGCCCATAGGCCTGGTGCCCCTCGCTCGTTGCGCGCCAGCAGGCTCGCCGCGGGGCGAAGTGACGGGTCCGAGTAGATGATCCGGTTGGCCAGGCGCTGGAACAGGAGAGCCTCGTCGGCCTCGATCCCCAGGTGATGCAGCTGGACCTGGGCCTGCGTCCAGGCCAGCGTCGCCGCCCGTTCGAAGGTCGCCGACTCGCGGTATTTGTCGGCCAGGTCAAGGACGTCCTCGCGTGACCCGGCGACGACGGTCGAGAAGATTGCGTGGGCGGTTGTGCCGGGGGCGAGCCCGACCCGGCACCGGAGGCTGAAGATCGGATCTAGCACCGGTCCGACCGTGTTCGAGAGGGGACGGCCGTCGATGACTGAGACCGGCGCCCGGACCGACCGGCCCCGACCGAGGAAGCGGGCGCGATCCGTTTCGTACTGGATGACCCCGCTGGTCTCGTCCTCGACCGCCGCAACATGTGCGGCCCAGATCGGCTTCTCGTCCTTGGATCTTGGACGGCGGGTCGCCAGTAGGGCGCCAATTTCGGGGACAAACTCCGTCTGAACGAACAGGTTTTGGAAGGCCGGGTGAGCAGCATCGGCCGCCTGCGGCGCGAGAGCGATCTCCGCGTATGACGTCAGCTCGATCTGACGATAGTGCGAGCCGAGATTGGTCAGCGACACACGGCGGATCTCGGCGTCGTGCTCCCCCGACACCACAACGATCAGGCGCGTCGCGATCGGTCCGTCACGGCGGGAGAACTGGGCGCGATCCTCCGAGTATTCGACCTCGTAGCTGTCCGCTTCCTTGCCGCTGGGCTGGTGCCCAGCCGACCACACCGCACCGGTGTCCATGTCGCGCAGGAAGAGATAGCTGCCCCACGAGTCACGAGTCACGTCCTCTCGCCAGCGGGTCACCGCCACATCGCGCCAGCGGCTATAGCCGGATCCGGCGGCCGTCATCATGACCGCGTACCGCCCATTGGATAAGAGGTGCGTCCGAGGGGTTGAGTCGTGCGGCGAGGTGAAGCGACGGAGGACTGGCGGCACGAGATCGCGCACGTCGGCGGCGCTCTTCACCTCTTCGGCACGCGGCCGAGCCACCAGAACGTCACGCGGCATCCGCTCCTGGAGCAGCAGCTCCGTCGCCTTGACGATCGGGTCCGCATGGAAGCGCTCCACCATCGCGCGGTCGTTGAGGACGTTGCCGAGGGCCACCAGCGCCATGCCCTGGTGATGGGCCATGTAGCTCTTCACGACCGCGACCGCCGCGCCTTCGGGGAGCCGGCGCGCCGTGTAGTCGAGCGCCTCCCGAAAGCCGTACCGCCCACCCGCTCCGGCATTGCTGAGCCGAGCGAAGTTCCGGACGGCAGCCTCGGGCTGGATCATGGCTGCAAGGGCCGTCGCGTACGGCGCCACGACGATGTCCTCGCTCAGGCCTCGCTTCAGGCCGAGGCCGGGCACGCCGAAGCTCGAGTATTGATATGTCAGCGCGAGGTCGCGAGCGTTGAAAGCCGATTCGGAAATGCCCCAGGGCACGCCGAGTTCGGCCGCGTAGCTCATCTGGCGGGCCACGACGAGTCGATGCGTCTGGTCGAGCAAGCTGAGGGCCGGGGCGCGCATCACGAGGGCGGGCATCAGGTACTCGAACATGGATCCGGACCACGAGATGAGGGCGGATCCACGACCGACCGGCGTCATCGCACGGCCGAGCCGGAACCAATGGTCCGGGGCGACATCGCCCTTGGCGATCGCGAGGAAGCTGGTCAGGCGAGCCTCGGAGGCGAGGAGGTCGTAGTAGCTCGGATCCAATGTGCCGTCCGGGACCCGAAATCCGATAGAGAAGAGCTTGTGCGTCGAGTCGAACAGGAAAGTGAAGTCCATTTCATGAAAGAGCTGCTGGGCCTGGTCGGAGATGGCCTGGAGTCGTCGAACGAGCATTGCCGCGGCCGGCGATCCGCCGCCGGCTTCGCCGATCGGCGGATCGGACATCTCGGCGATCGTCGGGAAGACCGTCACGCGTCGAGCGGGTTGGAGCACCGCGAGGTCGCTGACGTGGCTGCCCACGGCCAGCCGAGTCGCTTCAGCCCAGGTCAAGAGGTCGCCGTCAGGAGCTTCTCCGCGCTCTGCCATGAAGGCCGCGGCAGTGTCCGACAGCGTCCGGCCGAACGCGGACAGCTTCTCCAGGCGGGCCGCCCAGGCTGCGGGCGTTGTGGGCACGCCGGCGCCGACATCCGTGGGTAGTTCGAGAGCTTCCGCGAGGTGTCGCCGGGTGAGCGTCTGACTTCTCCGGTCGTCTCCGATAGCGCCCGCGGCCTCCCGGGTCAGCGCGATTCCGTCACCGATCCCGGCCAGCGCGGCCGCGACCGGAAGCGGTTGGTCGATCATCTGGCGGCAGGCGTTGGACACGGCGAGCAGGTGGCCGGCGAGATTGCCACTGTCGACCGACGACACGTACGCCGGATCGAGCCGGCGCAGGTCGCGCGTGTCGTACCAGTTGTACAGGTGCCCGCGAAACCGCTCCAGGCCGGCGATCGTCGCAAGCGTCGCCTCCAGGCGCTCCACCATCTCGAGCGTCCCGATCCAACCGAAGTCGCGAGCCGTCACGGTCGCAAGCAGGTACATCCCGATGTTCGTCGGCGAGGTGCGATGCGCGACGGTTGGCGTCGGGTCGTCCTGGAAGTTGTCGGGCGGCAGCCCGTGGTCCTCCGGGCCGACGAACGTGTCGAAGAATCGCCAGGTTCGGCGGGCGATCAGGCGAAGCGACCTGACGTCGGCCGGCGAAAGCTGCTCTGCCGCTGACTCGGGCGGTGGCAAGCTGACCAATCGGGCCACGACCGGCGATAGCAGCCACAGGACGATGAACGGTCCGGCGATCCAGACCGAGCTCGGCTTCACCGCCAGAACGAGGACCACTGCGATGGCCGCCATAGCGACGCCGCCGGCCATCTGACGGTAGAACCCGAGGAGGTCGACGTCGGGCCGGGCTTTCGCCTGCGCGGCCGTCGTCCACTCGAGGAGGTTCCGTCGGGTGGCGTAAACCCGCACCAGCGTTCGCAGAATCGCGTCGATCATCAGCCACGCCTGGTGTGCGAGGAACGTGAAGCCGAGGCAGACATGGGCCACGGCTAATGCCACGTCCCCCCCCACGGCTCGCAGGTGGCTGCGCTTGGAGATGCCCTGCCGCCGCGGCCGCAGCCCCGCCATGACGGGCAGGGCCTCGGGGACGATTGCCGATGCCAGAACCAACGCCGTCCAAACACCGGCCGAAACCGAAGGGAGCGTCCAGGCCGCGACGAGTGTGGCCAGCGTGAGCGGAGCCGACAGGGTACGGCGGAGGTTGTCGACCATCTTCCAGCGCGCGATGCCGGGCATGGGATACCGCCTCCGCCGACCCGTCGCGTCGCTGGCCCGGCCGAGGATCCAGGGCAGGAGCTGCCAGTCGCCCCGAGCCCAGCGGTGCTGTCGGGCCGTCGAGACCAGGTAGTTCGAAGGGAATTCGTCGAAGAGCTCGATATCGGTCACCAGCCCGGCCCGGGCGAAGACGCCCTCGAACAGGTCGTGGCTCAGGAGCGCGTTCTCGGGCACCCGATCCGCCATCGCCGCGCCGAAGGCGTCGACGTCGTAGATCCCCTTGCCGGTGAAACTTCCCTCTCGGAGCAGGTCCTGGTAGACGTCGGACACTGCGGATGCGTAAGGGTCGATCCCCGCCGATCCGGAGAAGATCCGTTGAAAGATCGATCCTCCATGCTCGGCTGGGAGCGTCGAGGTGATCCGCGGCTGCAGCACGCCGTACCCCTGGGTCACGCGGCCGGCCCGCGAATCGAAGATCGCCTGATTGAGAGGATGGGCGATCGTCCCCACGAGGCGGCCCACCGCGCCCAGAGGCAGGCGCGTGTCGGCGTCGAGTGTGACCACGTAGCGCACTCCCGTCGGCGGGGTCGACGCGCTTCGCGCCGTTGTCAGGATCCCGGTCGTGGTCGAGCCGCGCAGGAGGGCATTCAGTTCCTCGAGCTTTCCCCGCTTGCGCTCCCAGCCCATCCAACAGCCCTCGGCCTCGTTCCAGCGTCGCTTCCGGTGGAGGATCAGGAACCGGGCACCTCCCCCTGGAGCCTCGCCGTGGCGCTCGTTGAGCCGGTCGATTGCCGCCGCTGCCGTCGAGAGAAGCTCGTCGTCGCCGGGTATGTGCTCGCTCGGGGCGTCGAGCCAGTCAGACAGCAGGGCGAACCGAATATCGCCCTCGCGGTTCGCCAGGTAATGAATCTCCAGACCGGCGACCCGGGCTTCGACGTCGCCCTCGCTGGTGAGGAGCATCGGCACCACGACGAGCGTTCGCAGCCGAGACGGCACGCCATCGTCCAAGTCGAGCCGAGGCAGCGCTCTCGGGCCCAGCACGTGAGTGACTTCCCAATTGACGAGGGCGATCGCGAGGTCGGAGGCCGGCAGAAACGCGAGGATCGCTATGAGGACGGCGGCGCCCGTCGGCGGCCACCCGGCCAGAAGAAGTGGCACGGCGAGGATGGGCGCTGTGACCAGCGCGAGTGTCCCGAGGTATCCACGCCCTGCCGCCCGGAGATAAACGCGCCGAAGTCGGTTGGCCAGCGGCGCCTGAACGTGCAGGACCAGCTCGAACGCGGGGCGACCTTCGGAGATCAGGTAGTAGCCGGGATCTCGCCGTCGAGCTTCCGCCGAGGGTTCGGTGTCGTCGGTCGACGGCGCGGCATCCGACATCGCCACGGCCCTCCTGGCGACCTCGATCTCGGTCAGGCCCGAACCCCGCGACAGCTCTTCAACGGCGTGCCGGTAGCGGTCTCGAGTCGCGAAGTCCATCTGCGCGAACGAACTACGCGCCCGAAGGACTTCGTCGACCAAACCGACGCTCTCGACGAACTCGGCCCAGTCGAACCACGAGATAAGTCGCATGCTCGTGATCACGTTTCGGACCGTCACGTTCACCGTCGCCTGGCGCTGGTGCTCCAGGCGGACAATCTCTTCGGCCGTGGTCCCTTGGGCCGCAAGAAGCTCCTCCACCCAGCCGAGTGCGGGCGTGACCGCGGGGTCTTGATCGCGCAGGCGCTGGAAGAGTTGGACGCGGGCCGCCGCGGAGAGCGACTCAGGCGACAGCCGACGCAGGGCCGCCGCCGCAACCTCCGGGCTGTCCTTGCCGAGGCCGAGGAGGCTGTCGGCGAGCTCGTCCGCCTTCTGCCGATCTGTCCGGCTGCGCACGATAACCTCCGCGATACGGCGGAGGTTATCGACCAGAAGGATCCGGAGGCTGATCGCGATCGCCCAAAGCTCGCCTATCGTCAAAGGCTCTACGCCCTGGTAGGCGCGCACCATGCGTCGCAGGCTCTCCGGCTCGAAGCGGCTGTCGGTATGCGCGATGTATGCCCAGGTAATGCCCAGGACGCGCGGGTAGCCCTCGAGATGGCCCTCGGCAAGCTTGGGGAGTTCGCGGTAGTAGTCCGGAGGGAGGTCGTCGCGGATCTCGCGGAGCTGCTCATCGACGATGTGGAAGTTGTCGAGAAGCCATTCAGCCGCTGGCGTGATCGACTGTTCGTCCTTGATCGCCCGGGCTAGGACTCCGTACGACTCAAGCAGGACGCGCCCGTTCTCGGCGATGCGGGGCCAGACGGCGCGTCCTCGACGGGGCGAGTCGGTCACCTTCTGGGCGGCGGCAAGGGTCTGCGCGTGTTGCTCCAGCCGCTCCACACTGAAGAGTTCTGCGAGGATCGGCTCTTCGAGCTCGGTTTGCGGGCGAATCAGCCGGCGAGCGCGACGGGGAGGGTCCGGGAGAGGCTGGTTCGATCTCATCTTTCGCCCTCAGCGCACGGCCTGATCCGGCCTGCACTCACTTCAAGCTGGGGGCACGTCAATGATAGCGGTGCGCCTCGATTGGTTGTCTTGAAGGTGGTACCGCCCGGCAGGTTTGGCGCCACGCGAAGGGTGACAATGAAAGACGCATCGATTCAGGGTTTCCGATGAAGCGAAGTCCTACCTCCTGGCGGCCCTGCCCGCCGGGCCAGAGTCAGACCGTCGCCGGGCGAGTCTCACCGACGGCCTCGGTGCCAGTCGCACCGATCATCGTCGGCTATCCGAAGGCAGAGAATGCCGCCCGTCGCTCGAAAGGAGCCGGAGATCCGCTGGGTCGGCTGATCGCTCTGCTTTCAGCGTGTCTTCGAGAGGAACTGCATCGCGCTCGGTTTCACACTCGACCCACGCGACGGAGCAGGCGATGATCCGGACCTCCCAACTGACGCGTGTCTCTCAGTGACGCCCGAGTGCGGCAACTCGCCGGTGTTCGCTGTCATCGTTCTGATCTTCCGGCTGATCTCACCGCGCAGCAATGTCTAGACGGCCGGGCCGATCTCAACCGACCGTGTCCCACGTGTACGGTGGCCCGAGGACGGTCGATTCGCTGCCATCCCCGGCCACCGCGGCGTCCAGCGACCCTCAGGCGTCGTCCAGGATCCGGTCGGCCTTCCGGTCGATCTTCTGCTTCTGAGCGCCGGTGATCTTCCCTTCGTTCTCTTGCTGGGACGCGCGTACCTTGGCATTGCGGGCGTGAGATTCGTCGGGCATCGGGTACTTGCGCTCGCCGGGTAGCCCGAAATCCGAGCTGGGCAGAGACTCTCGTTTCTTGGGACTCAGCTTGGCCATCTTGGCCACTCCTTTGACTAGTACGCGTGCGCAGAAGCCGTCAGCGCTGGGATCGGCACCGGAATGGGCCTGCCTGGCAGGTCTGGTCTCTCCTGCCTCGCTCCGTCGGCGTCGTCGGCGTGATCGTCTTCGTGGTCATCGTTCTCTGGGTATTCGGCTCATCAGGCTGTAAGCCGAGGCGTCGGGGCCACCACTCGGACGGCAGCCCGTCCCAACGACGCTCTGCTCGCAAGACGGTCGCGCGAGTTCGCGGCTTGTCGAGGGACCGACAGTACCAGACAAATCAGGTCCTCAACGGCGTGGCGTGAGGCACCTCCCCCGCGACGGACCCACTGATTGTACTTTGCTGAGACAACTCTTACGCGACTTCGGAGTACACTCATATATTGTTCCGGTCGATCAGACTGCCTGGGAGGACAGTCTCGGTGGCGCGCCATCGCCACCGATCTGCTGAAGGAGGTTCGGATTTCGTGCAAACGTATCCAGGTAGGTTCGGCTTGTCGGCTGCCGCGGCCTTGGCTGCCGCAGCCTTGCTAGGAGTATCAGGGCTCGCCGCACTTGCGGGCCCCGTTGCGGCCGCTGAAGTGCACCAGGTAAACCCGTACGTGGGGGCCACGCAGTACGTCAATCCGCTCTGGAAAGCGGAAGTTGAGTCTGAGGCGGTAGCGCAGCCGTCGCTGGCCGCCAAGATGCGCGTCGTTGAGAACCAGCCGACCGCTGTCTGGCTGGACTCCATGGGCGCCATCGCCGGTCCGTCCGGCGGAATGGGCCTGGCGGCCCACCTCAACGCAGCGCTGACCCAGAAGGGTTCCGGACCCGAGGTCGTCAACATCATCATCTACGACCTCCCGGGTCGCGACTGCAATGCTCTGGCATCTAACGGAGAGCTCCCGGCTACAGCTGCCGGTCTGACGACCTATGAGACTCAGTACATCG
>Ga0209638_1001787_pt1 | contig 13432 bp, 15 predicted proteins | sample BarGraNGADG00211_FD_184490 | JGI IMG/M metagenome (GOLD analysis project Ga0209638, IMG submission 184490) | Arctic peat soil microbial communities from Barrow, Alaska - Barrow Graham LP Ref core NGADG0002-211 (SPAdes) (version 2) | ecosystem: Environmental > Terrestrial > Soil > Wetlands > Peat... | reverse complement strand
CGTCGACTTCGGGGTCGCCGAGCCCCAGCGTGGCGGCGAGGACAGCGGCGGTCTCGAGCGCCCGCAGCAACGGGCTGGCCACGACGGCATCGGGCTCGATGCCCTGTTCACGCAGCTCGATGCCGAGCGAGCGCGCATGCTCACGGCCCGTCGGAGTGAGCGTGCGGAGCTCATCGGGCATTCCAGGCGCTGACTCGGTATGGCGGACGATCACGAGTTGCATCGCGGCCAGGATAATCGGGTCATGACGAGGCTCGGGGGTCCAGTCGGCGCTGCGGCGGCATTCGCGCTCACCGCGGGGCTCGCATTCGACGGTGGTGGTTACCAGCCGGTCTCCTTCGATCGCGGGCTCGTGGGCGTCAGCGCGGCCGCTCTCGTCCTCGTCGTTCTCGTCCGCGGCTCGCGGCCGGGGAGGCTGTCGGGCGCCTTGCTCGCGGGGCTTGGGCTCCTGACCGCGTGGACGGCTCTGTCCTGGTTGTGGTCGGACTCTCCGCCCGTCGCGCTCGAGGAGGCGCAGCGAACGGCCGTATATCTGGCCGCCGCCGCAGCGGTCGTGCTTGCTGGGCGGCGCGTACCGGCGGCATGGCTCGCTGGCGGGGTCGCGGCCGGGGCGACGGCTGCGGTCGGGTGGAATCTCTTGCTCCGGCTCGCACCCGACTGGGCCGGACGTGCGCCGCTGCGCACCGACATCGGACAGCTCGCCGACCCCGTCGGCTACGCGAACAGCCTCGCACTGCTCGCAGCGCTCGCCTTCGTGCTCGTATTGGGACTGGACGGGCTCGCCGCAGTTGCGCTCGTTCCGCTCGCGGCGGAGATCGCGTTGCAGCAGAGCACGGGGACGGTCGCGGCCCTCGCGCTCGGTCTCGCTGCCTACCTGCTGACCGTTGCACGTCCGATTCGTACGCTCGGGCTGCTCGCGCTGCCGCTCGTCGGTGCGCTCGTCGTCGCGGGAGCGGGCAGCGTGCGCAATCCGCCGCCCACCGATCTCCTCGTGGCCGCTCACACCGGGCATCGAGTGTTGCTCGTTCTCGCGCTGCTCACGATCGCGCAGGGTGTGATCGTGCGCGTGCGCTTTCTGCCCTCGGGCAGCCGCGTGCCCGCGCGACGTGCGCGGCCGCTTGCCGTGGCCGCCGGTCTCGCTGCGATCGCCGTGGCGCCGTTCGCGCTCCACGGCCACGAGCGGGCACGTTACTGGCACGTCGCGTGGCACGAGCTCGCCGCCAATCCCGTGCTTGGCTCCGGCGCAGGGACGTTTGCGGACTGGTGGCTGCGCCTGCGCACGGTGCCGCAGTCGACGCACGAGGCGCACTCGCTCTATCTCGAGACACTCGCCGAGCTCGGCCCGCTCGGGCTTGCGCTGCTGCTCCTCGCGCTCGCGGCTGGTCTCGCCGGTGCATGGCGCCTGCGCCGCGAGCCTCTGGGCCCTGCGTTGCTCGCAGTGCTCATCACCTACGACCTCGCGGCGGGCGTCGACTTTCACTGGGAGCTCGCAGCCGTGACTGCGCCGGCGATCGTGCTTGCCGCGTCGGCGGTGGTGCACGCCGACGAAGAGGACCGGCTGGTGCCCAGCCGCTACGCCGTGCCCGCGCTCGCTGCGTTGACTGTGGCCGCTGTGCTGGCGCTCGCCGGCTCGAGCGCGCTGGTCGCAGGCAATCCACAGCGTGCGCTGCGCTTTGCGCCCTACTCGTCGGAGGCGTGGAAGGCGCTCGCCGAGTCGCGGCGTGCGAGCGGCGATAGCGCCGGTGCGTTACGCGCCTACCGCCGGGCGGTGAAGCTCGATCCCAATGACTGGAGCGCGTGGGCCGAGCTCGCCGGCCTGTTGAACGGTGAGCCGCGCCGCCTCGCGTTGGCGGAGGCGGCGCGGCTCAATCCGCTCGGTGGTACGACGACGCCTTAGCGGATCGTGACCTGCACGAGCCGGCGGGTGGAGCTGCCGGTGAGCAGCGGCTGGCCCTCGACGCGTGCCCGGACGAACATGACGAGCGCGTTGTGGCCCAGCGGCATGTTGTACGTCGGGTTGATCGTCACGGTTGCCCAGCCGGTCGAGTCGGTGCGAACCTCCGCACCGGTGCGCGCCCAGGCGTACGGCAGAGCCGTCACCTTGACGAGCGCGTCCTGCACGACGGCGCCGCTCGTGCTGCTCACGTGGAAGCGTCCGACAACCACTGCGCGGCTGGTCAGGCGTCCCGGCGTGAACTTGACGCGGTCGATGGTCAACAGCTGCGGCAGCACGACGGTCGACGCCAGCACCGACGTCAATCCGGTCGTCGTCTTGACGATCGGCGGTGTGGTGGCAACCGCCGTGACGGCCGCGGTCTGAGCCGAGGTGGACGACGTCGAGCCGCTCGGGTTCGTCGCAGTGACGACGACGCGGAGCGTCTTGGCGAGATCGGCGGTCTGCACGGCGTACGTCGTCGCCGTGGCGCCTGAGATTGCGGCGCACGTGTTGCCCTGAGCGTCGCAACTCTGCCACGCGTACGTGTACGTCGCCGTTACGTCGCTGTTCCATGTTCCAGGTACGGCGGTCAGCGTCTGGCCGACCTGCGCCGTGCCGCTGATCGTCGGGACGGCGGTGTTCACCGGGGCGTAGTTGGCCTGCGCGGCCGAGCCCTGGGCGAGACCACTGCCCGCGAAAAGTGTCAAGGCCGCTACGAGCGCGGCCACGATTCCTGCGGCTCCGAGCGTCCGCGGAAGATAGGTGCGTGCCATCGAGCCTCCTGTGTTTTTATCGTTTTCGATACAGAAGTTGTGCCCGGCCCGGAGTAGTTCGAAAACGGGATTAACCAAACCCTTACGTGTGGCTCCAGTCTGCATCTAGAGTCGCGCCATGGCCCGTTTCCGGTACGTCGTCTGCGATGTCTTCACGAATGAGCCGCTCGCCGGCAACCAGCTCGCCGTCTTCACGGACGCGCGCGGGATCCCCGAGGAGCAGCTCCAGCGGCTCGCGAAGGAGATGAACTTCTCCGAGACGACGTTCGTCTATCCGCCGAGCGGCGACGGGCACGTCCTGATGCGGATCTTCACACCGGCCGCGGAGATTCCGTTTGCCGGCCACCCCACGCTCGGAACCGCGTTCGTGCTCGCCGGGCCGCTCCAGCTGCTCGAGATTCGCATCGAGACGGGTCAGGGCACGGTTCCGGTGCGCGTCGAGCGCGAGGGCGCCCGCATCGTGTTCGGGCGGATGGACCAGCCGCTGCCGACGATCGCGCCGTTCGAGCGCGCCGACGAGCTGCAGTCCGTGCTCGGCGTCGAGTCGCAGCTGCCGGTCGAGGTGTACGACAACGGCCTCGCCCACGTCTACGTCGCGCTCGGTTCAGAGGTGGAGGTCGCGGCGCTGCAGCCCGACCAGCAGCGCCTCGCCGCGCTTGGCGCCTACGGGATCAACTGCTTCGCGGGCGACGGGTTGATCTGGAAGACGCGAATGTTCGGGCCGGGACTCGGTGTGCCGGAGGATCCGGCGACCGGCTCCGCCGCGGGGCCGCTCGCGCTGCACCTCGCGCGACACGGGCGCATCGCGTTCGGTGACGAGATCGAGATCTCGCAGGGTGCGGAGATCGGCCGCCCCTCGACGCTCTACGCACGCGTCGACGGCACGGCGGACGCGGTCGAGCGCATCGAGGTCGGAGGCTGCGCCGTCATCGTCGCGCGCGGCGAGTTCAGTATTTGACGCTGCGATGCGCATCGCGATCACCGGCCCGAGCGGGAGCGGGAAGACGACGCTCGCCGCCGAGCTTGCGCGCACGCTCGGCATCCGTCACGTCGAGATCGACGCGCTGCACCACGGGCCGAACTGGGAGTCGTGCGGTGTCGACGTGCTGCGAGAGCGTGTCCTCGCGGCGACCGACGGCGACGGCTGGGTCACCGATTCCACATACCACACGATGCTCGGCGATCTCGTCTGCAGCCGGGCGGACGTCCTCGTCTGGCTCGACCTCCCGATCCCGCTCGTGATGTGGCGGCTGCTGCGGCGCACGCACGTGCGCATCCGCGACGAGATCGAGCTCTGGAACGGGAACCTGGAGCCGGGCTGGCGCGAGTCGCTGCGCACCCTCATCTGGCCGGCGCTCGGGCGCGCATTCGCAAACCGCCGCGACTTTCCCAAACGATACGCGCATCGTCACGTGCGACGCCTCCGCTCCGATCGCGACGTGCGTAAGTTCGTTCAGTCGTTCACGCCGGGCCAACTCGGCGATCCGCTCGGCTGAGCCGTCGCGGAGCGGAACTTGTTCCGCGCAGCAGTGACCCCGCCTCGCCGTGAGCACGAACCAGAAGGGGGCCCACGGGGGAAACTGGTTTCCCCCGTGAAGCGAGCGAAGCGATGCGTCAGTCCACCCAGGCGACCGCCGTGATGTCGGGCAGCTCGAACGGCAGCGAGCGCCAGAAGACGCCGCCGTTCACCGAGACATAGAGGCGGTTGCGCGCGGCGTAGAGCATGCGGTCGGGATCGTCCTCGGCGATCGCGACGGCGAAGCCTGCCGGCAGTCCGCCGCCGGCCTCGCGCCAGGTCGAGCCGCCGTCGCGGGAGATCGCAAGCGGCGGGCGGCGGTCGAGGAGCGCCACCACGGTCGCCCCCGTGCCCGCGGTTGCGACGACGCGCGGAAGGTCGACGCGCGGGGCCGCAACGGCAGGCAACTCGCTTCCCGGACCGAGCGGCTCCTCCTCGTCCACGTCGACGAGAACCACGCCCTCGACGGTGTCGATCGCGGCGATCATCGTCTCATCAGCAAGGCGGCGACGAGTGCGGTCGCACGCCGGGCGGCGGAGGCGGGCGCATGGCCGTCGGCGCGCGCGGCGAGATAGGCCACGGAGAACGCGTCGCCCGCACCCGTGGGATCGGCGGCGTCGTCGGTCGGAAGCGCGGGAACATGCTCGGTGGTTCCCCGAGCGATCACGACCGAGCCGGCGGCGCCGAGCGTCAGGACGATCTCGGGGACGCCGAGCTCCGCGAGGGACTCGGGCTCCGCAGTGCCCATCAGGACGTGCGCCTCCTCCTCCGCCACCTTGAGGATCGCAACGTGTCGCAGCAGGTCGGGGTCGTAGTTCGCGTCCAGCCGCAGCGGGCCCACCTCCGGAACGCGGACGAGACCCTGCGCGTCGAGTAGCAGCCGGCGGCCGAGGCCGAGCCGCTCGAGTGCGGCGACGTCGAAATCGCTGCGCAGGAGCGGCGCGACATGGAGCCACTCGACCCGGCGGAGGAGCAGTCCTTGCGGCTCGTCCGTCCGCCACGGCTCGCCGACGGTGTCGACGTGCATCGTGCGCGTGCCGTCCGCGTCGTACGTGAACGAGAAGCCTGTCGTCTCGCCGCCCACTGCGAGAGTGGCGGGTAGGCCGAGCGTGGCGAGCCGGCGCTGGTAGCGCGCGCGGTCGCCCTCGCCGCACTTTGCGAAGAGCACCGCCTCCTGTCCGAGTGCGTGCAGCGCTCGTCCGCCGTACCACGGTGCGCCGCCGATCCGTGGCGCGCCGCCGGCGACGACGTCGCGGGTGAGATGTCCGATGACTGCAAGCGACTGCACGGCGGCGAAATCTATGCCGCGGCGCGCCGTGGCCGTCGTACCAGCGGGGCCGCGGCGACGGCCGTCGCAAGCACGAACGAGGCCGCGAAGCTCGGCAGCGAGGCGCCGATGCCGCCGCTCGGCGGATGAAGCTGCGAGAGCCAGCGTGACCAGAAGCCGAGCCCCTGGGTCTGGGCGATCCACTCGTAGAGGAAGAAGCCAACGAGCCAGGCGGCGATCATCCCGGGGCGCCACGCCGGGCCTCCGAAGACGTGCTCCCGCGTGTAGTGGCGTCCCGCCATGAGCCAGTCGGCGAGTAGGACGCCGAAGAGCGGGACGAAGAACGCGCCGAGCAGCAGCAGGAACTGCTGATACTGCGTGAGGTTCACGCCGAGGGAGATCACGGTTGCGAGGACAGCGACGCCGACGATCAGCAGTCGCTGCGACGCGCGCGGGAAGAAGTTCTGCAGCGACACCGCGGTGGAGTAGATGTTCGCGAACGCCTCGTCCGTCTCGTCGACCGTCAGTGCGAGCAGCGCGAGCACCGCGCCGACTCCGCCCGCGGCGACGGTCGTCAGCACGTCCGTCGGCCCGGTGATCGCCGGATGCGAAAGCACGAGCACCGCGCCGAAGCCGAACTGGAAGAGCGTCGGCAGCAAGTAGCCGATCCCGACGCCGACGAATGCCGAGCGCGGGCTGCGCGCGAAGCGCGTGTAGTCCGCGACGAGCGGCACCCACGAGACCGTCAGCGCGATCACGAGGTCGACGCCGAGCCAGAACGACCCGCCGCTGCCGTGCCCGTGCCAGAGCCGATCGAGCTGGCCGTGACGGATGATCCAGACTGCGAGGTAGACGATCGACGCCGCCACCGCCCAGATGCCGATCTTGCGGACGAAGCGGCGCACGAACCCGACGGGCCCGAGCAGTGCGAGCACGGCCCCGAGCGCACCGAAGCACAGCTTCCACGCCCAGACGAGGTGGACGCCGACGAGCCGTTCCGAGAGTGCGCCTGCCGCGAAGGCGATGATCGTGATCTCGAACACGGACCAGCCGAGGCACTGGAGCACGTTGAGGCCGGTCGCGACGTAGGACCCGCGCTGCCCGAGCGGCGCGCGTTGGAGCGCCATCGACGGCACGCGTGCGTCGGCGCCGATGTATCCCGCGACGCCGAGCATCGCGTTGCCGAGCAACCCCCCGACGACGGTCGCGAGCAGCGCCTGGCGCAGGGAGAGGCCGAGGTACGACGCCGCAACGAGCACGAGCAGTGAGATGCCGAGGTTCGTCCACAGAAGCAGCGAGTCGAGCGTGCCGAGCACACGGAGACGCTCCGGGACGGGCTCGATTCCCCACGGCGGCGTTCGGTCCGTCACGTCACTCCCTTCGCCGGTACGAGCCGGATCAGGTTCAGCGGGTGTGATCTCAGCCACGCGAAGGGCGGCACCCCGGTGCGACGAGCGTAGCGTAGGCTCCCGTCGTCATCGACCGGGGAGTCGCATGCAGGTGAAGCTCAGAGGTGTGGTGCTCGTCGTCGTGACGGCGGCGCTCGCGGCCGGCTGCGGCGGCGGCAGCAGCAGCCCGCGCCTCACGAAAGCCCAGTACGAGGCGAAGATCCAGGCCGACGGCAAGGCTGTGCAGGACGCCGTCAACAAGATCTCGTCGGGCTTCAGCGCGATCAAGTCGATCGCCAAGGAGGTCGCCATCGCGGAGGTGGAGGCGAAGAAGGCCGCCGACGACCTCGGCGCCGCGAACCCGCCGAAGGAGGTCGCGGCGGACAACGACAAGCTTGTCATCGCGATGCGCACGATCGACGTGCAGCTCGTGAAGCTCGCCAAGGCCGCGAAGGCCGGCGATGCAGTGGCGGCGCAGCAGGCCGTGAACGGCCTTCAGCTGTCGCCGGAGATCAAAGCGGGTCAGGTGGCGATCGACGACATGAAGACGAAGGGCTACAAGGTCGGCGTGCTCGGCAAGTAGCTCGGCGCCGACGGCTGCAAGCTGGTTAGACCAGAGCTGGAGATCTCGGGCAGACGCGTCCGGACCGGCCTCTTGTCGATACGAGGTCCGTCGGGCACGCTGGCGAGATGGATCTGCCGATCGAGCGCGAGGACGTGCAGGCGATCTTGAAGGGTCTCTTCGATGCGAACTCGAAGCTCGACGACATCTTGAGCTATCTTTTTGGGGAGGACGATGAAGAAGAACCCGATCACTCCTGAGCTGCGCGAGCGCTACGCGCGAACGATGCGGCTGCTCGAGGAACGCATCGCGTACCACGAGCGCAAGGCCGCGGAAGAAAAGAAGAGCGCCTAAGCGCTCTAGCTCGCGAGCAGGCGCCGCAGCACGTAGCGGAGGATCCCGCCGTGCCGGAAGTAGTCGCGCTCGCGCGGCGTGTCGAGCCTGACGCGGGCGCGGAACTCCTTGCCGTCTGCGCGCACTGTCACCTCGCTCGCGTTGCCGTCGTCCACGCCGGCGATCGAGAACTCCTCGCGGCCGGAGAGGCCGAGCGACTCCCGGGTCTCGCCCGGGAGGAACTGCAGCGGCAACACGCCCATCATCAGCAGGTTCGACCGGTGGATCCGTTCGTACGACTCGGCGATCACCGCCTGGACGCCGAGCAGGTTCGGGCCCTTGGCCGCCCAGTCTCGCGACGAGCCGGAACCGTATTCCTTGCCTGCGATCACGATCGTCGGCACGCCCTCGTTGCGGTAGCGCATCGCGGCGTCGAAGATCGTCGTCTCCTCGCCGTCGGGTAGGTGCACCGTCCACGTGCCCTCGCTGCCCGGGACGAGCTGGTTGCGCAGGCGCACGTTCGCGAACGTGCCGCGCACCATTACCTCGTGGTTGCCGCGGCGCGCGCCGTACGAGTTGAACTCGCGCCGCTCGACGTCGTGCTCGAGCAGATACTTCCCCGCGGGCGAGTCGGGCCGGATCGCGCCTGCCGGCGAGATGTGATCCGTCGTAACGGAGTCGCCGAGCACGACGAGCACGCGCGCCCCTGAGATGTCCTCCACTCTCCCCGGCTCTGCCGGCATGCCGTCGAAGTACGGCGGCCTGCGGATGTACGTCGAGGCCTCCTGCCAGTCGTAGAGATTCCCGGCGGGAATCTCCAGCGCCTGCCAGCGCTCGTCGCCCGTGTATACGTCTCCGTAGGAGCGCTTGAACATCGCACCGTCGATGGACGACGCGATCGTCTCGTCGATCTCCGCCGAGGTGGGCCAGATGTCGCGGAGATACACCGGCCCGTCGTCGCCTTCCCCGAGCGGCTCGTTGACGAGGTCGATGTCCATCCGTCCGGCGAGTGCATAAGCGACGACCAACGGAGGCGACGCGAGGTAGTTCGCCTTCACGTCCCCATGGATGCGCGCCTCGAAGTTGCGGTTGCCCGAGAGGACAGCGCACACGATGAGCTCGCCCTCGACGATCGCCTCGGCGATTGCGTCCGGCAGCGGGCCCGAGTTGCCGATGCACGTCGTGCATCCGTAGCCGACGAGGTTGAACCCGAGCTCGTCGAGATATGTGTTGAGCCCGGAGCGCTCGTAGTACTCCGTGACGACCTTCGAGCCCGGCGCGAGTGACGACTTCACCCACGGCTTGCGCTTCAGCCCCAGCTCGACCGCTTTCTTGGCGAGCAGTCCGGCGCCGATCATCACCGACGGGTTCGACGTGTTCGTGCACGAGGTGATCGCGCAGATCACGACGGAGCCGTGCTCGAGCGAGTAGTCCTCGCCGCGCACCGGCACCGACTTCCGGTCGACGGTCGCGCTGTGCACGAGCTGCGTGTCCGCCTCGGGCTCCGGCTCGCCGCCCGGCTGCTGCTCGGTCGTCGGATCGCTCGCCGGGAACGTGTCGGCGACCGCCTGGTCGTGGCTGCCGTTGCGGTAGTCGACGCCGAACGTGTCGAGCGCTTCGATGAACGCGTTCTTCGCATTCGCGAGCGGGACGCGATCCTGCGGACGCCGGGGGCCTGCGAGCGACGGCTCGATCTCCGAGAGGTCGAGCTCGACGACCTGCGAGTACGTCGGGTGCTCCTTCGGGTCGTGCCAGAGCATGTTCTCTTTGCAGTACGCCTCGACGAGCGCGACGCGCTCCTCGGAGCGGCCGGTGAGCCGGAGGTACTGCAGCGTCACGTCGTCGACGGGGAAGAAGCCGCACGTCGCGCCGTATTCGGGGCTCATGTTGCCGAGCGTCGCGCGGTCGGCGAGCGCGAGTGACGGCACACCCTCCCCGAAGTACTCGACGAACTTCCCGACGACGCCGGCCTTGCGGAGAATCTCCGTCACCGTGAGCACGAGGTCGGTCGCCGTCGCGCCCTGCGGCAGCGCACCCGTGAGCCTCATGCCGACGACCTGCGGTACGAGCATAGAGAGCGGCTCGCCCAGCATCGCCGCCTCGGCCTCGATACCTCCGACGCCCCAGCCGAGCACGCCGAGCCCGTTGACCATGGTGGTGTGCGAGTCGGTGCCGACGAGCGTGTCCGGGAATGCGACTCCGTCGCGCGACTCGACGACGCGCGCGAGGAACTCGAGGTTCACCTGATGGCAGATGCCCGTGTTCGGCGGAACGGCTGCAAAGTTGTCGAACGCGCTCTGGCCCCAACGCAGGAACGCATAGCGCTCGCGGTTCCGTTCGAACTCGAGCTCGACGTTGCGTCCGATCGCGAGCCGCGACGCGAACTCGTCCACTTGCACGGAGTGGTCGATCACGAGCTCGACGGGAATCAACGGGTTGATCCGGCTGGGGTCGCCGCCCTGCTCCTGCATCGCGTCGCGCATCGCCGCGAGATCGACGACGCAAGGGACGCCCGTGAAGTCCTGGAGCAGCACCCGGGCCGGTGCGAACGAGATCTCGCGCGAGGGCTCGTCGGTCGCGACCCAGCCGGCGACCGCCTCCACCTCCGCCTCGGTTCCGTTGCGCAGGACGTTCTCGAGCAGGATCCGCAGCGCGTAGGGAAGCCGCGCGACATCCCAGCGTGCCTGGAGCGCGTCGAGCCGGTAGATCGAGTAGCTGGTGCCGCCGACTCGGAGCTGCTCAGGCTGGGCCATGCCTCGATTCAAGCAGAACTGCCGCCGTTGGCTGCTCCCCCGGCCGCGCTAGTCTCCCTGACATGCGCATGGCTCTCGCTCTCGCCGCGGTCGTCGTCGCTCCGGCGGCGACGCCCGACGTCAGTCATCTGGTCCTCCAGCCGACGCAGGTCGGGAAGGGCTACGTCACGATGAAGCAGGCCGGCGGGAACCTCGTCAAGGGACAGGTCACGCTGAACCTCTGCGGCACCGGCTACCCGAGCGAGCGGTTCCGGACGACGCGGCTCCAGGTCAACTTCGCGAATCAAAACGTGCCGATTGCGATCTCGAACGAGGTCGTCACCTACCGTTCCGGCGGCGCCGTGCAAGCGATGCGCGAGGTGATCCGGCGTGCCGTCACGTGCCCGCACCGGCCGGTCGACACCGGGGAGAAGGGTCTGCCGAAGCTGACGTTCCAGATCACGCGGTTCGCGGCTCCGCACCTGCTCAAGGGCTACCTCGCCGTTCGCGTCATCGTGACCGGCACGATCAAGGGGAAGCAGATCAATCAGACGTCGTATGCGGTCTATCAGCGTTACGGGAACGTGCTGTCCGGCATCTACAGCGTCGGCGGCGCCAACCCGGAGCAGCTGCAGCTCGTCCTGCACGCCGCCGAGCAGAGCGCGCGCAACCTGCGCCGCGGCGGAAACGGCGCCAGCTCGGGGCCGACGGCCTGATCCCCGGTGTTGGCTAGCCTTGGGCGGTGGAGCGCGAGGAGCTACAACGCGGTCGTGCCGGCTCCGTCCAGGACGTCGAGCCGATCGAGGACGAGGAGCTGTGGCGCACTGACGAGGAGGGCGACCACGCCGGCTGGTACTGCGTGCGAACCGATCCCTTCCCGTGTCCTGCGCCGGGCTGCTCGTTCGTCGCCGTCTTCATGACGGCGGCGCATCTCGTACTTGTCTGGCAGGAGCGCGACGATCCGAATCTCCTGCGCCACGCGCAGCGTGCGATGGAGGTCGGCCGCAATCCGCGCGTCGTTTCGTACGAGTCGGGCTACGGCCCGAGTGCCTCGTACTACGCGTGGGAGGCAGCGGGCCGTCCCGTGCACGGCATTCGCAAGTGATCGAAGCGCACTTCGGGGAGTCGACCCCGTTTTCGCTCGGTGTCGAGGAGGAGCTGATGATCCTCGACGCGGAGACGCTCCAGCCCGCCGCCGCCGTCGACGTGCTGCTGCGCGGCGCCGAGGGTCTCGAGCTTCCCGGCTCGTTGAAGACCGAGCTGCACGCGTCGGTCGTCGAGCTGAATACCGGTGTGTGCGCGGGCGTCACGGAGGCGATCGCCGCGTTGCGGGAGCTTCGTGCGGCGGCCGACCGGATTGCGCGGGCCAACGGGCTCGTCGTCGCGGCCGCGGGCGCGCATCCGGTCGCGCCGCTCGAGTCGTTGCCCGTCGTCCCGGAGCCGCGCTACCTCGAGATGCTCGAGCAGGTCGGCTATCCGGCACGCCGGCAGGGCGTGAACGGTCTCCACGTGCATGTTGCCGTCGAGAGTGCGGACCGCTGCTACGAGCGGTTCGAGGCGGTGCTGTCCTGGCTGCCGCTGGTGCTCGCGCTGTCGGCCAACTCTCCGTACGTGGACGGCGTCGCCAACGGGATGCTGTCGAACCGCGCGGGAGTGCTCGCGGAGCTTCCGCGTGGCGGCCCGCCGCCGGCCTTCGGCTCATATGCGGAGTGGGAAGCTTGGGTCGAGCGGCTCGTGTCGATCGGTGTCATGGCGGACTACACGCGCATCTGGTGGGACATCCGCCCGCACCCGCGCTTCGGCACGCTGGAGATTCGGATCGCCGACCAGCCGACCTCGCTGGCGCGCACGGAGCTGCTCGTCGGAGTGCTGCTCGATCTCGTCGAGCACGCGCCGCCGCGGGTGACGCCGCGCGGCGACTACGTGCACAACCGGGTCGCTGCGGCAAGTCGTGGCCTCGACGCCGAGCTCATCCACCCGGACGGCGGCAGCGTGGTCGTCGCGCGGGAGCTCGCGCGCGAGCTGCTGGGCGCGGAGCCGCCCGAGCCGGAGGCACACGCCCAGCTCGCGGCCGGTCCGTTGGTTGCCGCGGATCTCGTTGCGCGAACGCTACGGTAGGGGCCGTGGCGACGCAGTCGGACACCTTCCAGGTCACCGGCATCCGGTGCGAGCAATGCGTGCAGCGGCTCGCCGGCGTGCTCACCGGCCACGAGGGCCTCGAGGGCGCGAACGCGAACCTGATGGGCCTCGTGACGCTCGAGTGGGACGACGAGCAGACGACGCGCGACGCATTGCTCGAGAAGATGGGGAAGGCCGGCTTTCACCGCATCGCTCCGCTCGCTTAACGGGGGAAACCATGTTTCCTCCATGGGCCCCCTTCTTCTTCGTGCTCGCGGCAAGCGTGTCACTGCTGCGCCGAGCAAGCTCGGCTCCGCGACGCTCTTCTCGAGCTGCGCAGCGGGAATCACGGCGGCTCGGCGGGCGTTCTAGCTTGCGATGACCGCTGGTACGCTGGCCCGCATGGCTGAGGCTCCGTCAAACGCTGCTGGGCCCGATGCGGCTCGCCTTGCCACCGAGGCGCGCGATCGCGTCCGGTTCGAGGAGGAGGCGCTCGGCCTCTCCGATCAGGTGTACCGCGTCGCGCGGCATCTTGCGAGCTCGCGCGAGGAAGCGGACGACCTCGTCCAGGAGACGTACGCACGCGCGTTCCGCAGCTGGCGCTCGTACACGCCCGGCACGAACCTGCGCGCCTGGCTCCTGCGCATCCTGACGAATCTCAACATCGACCGGGGTCGTCGCAAGCAGCGCACGCCGCAGATGCAACCGCTCGAGGCGAACGACTACTACCTCTACGACAAGCTCGCCGAATCCGACGGAAGTCCGAGCGACGAGGAGAAGGTCGTCGAGCGTCTCTCTCAGGACAAC
>Ga0209638_1001786_pt1 | contig 13433 bp, 8 predicted proteins | sample BarGraNGADG00211_FD_184490 | JGI IMG/M metagenome (GOLD analysis project Ga0209638, IMG submission 184490) | Arctic peat soil microbial communities from Barrow, Alaska - Barrow Graham LP Ref core NGADG0002-211 (SPAdes) (version 2) | ecosystem: Environmental > Terrestrial > Soil > Wetlands > Peat... | reverse complement strand
AAGCTCTCCAGCGCCGAAGATACTGAGAGGGCAGCCTTTCGGGAAAATAGGCCGTCGCCAGGATTTCTGCGTTTCCGGGGCCGTTCGGCTCGCGCGGCGCGGTCGTCGACGATCCTCGCTGCCACCGGCAGCCTCCCCGGGCCGCGATACACTCCATGACATGGAGGAACCGGCGACCGACGAGTTACGCGACCCACGCGTTGCGACGCTCGTCTGCCCGTTCCTCGTCTCCGCCGCAGGCCCCTGGAGGAGCGCCGAGCCGGCTCGCGATCACCGCTGCTCCCGGCTGACGCGGTCGACCCACATCGAGCCGACCCACCAGCGTCGGTACTGCCTTGGGTCCGGCGGGCCCGGATGCCCGCACTACGTCCCCGCCCGCGCGGACAGCCGCTTCGTCTCGACGCTCCCGGTCATCGTCGACCGCGGCCCCCTGACGGCAACCCTCGAGAAGGACGGCGTCCGGCGCCTCGCCGCCCCGGCGACGGTGGTGATCGTCGGTGCGGCCCTCGGGGCACTCCTCCTCTCCCGGGGCCCGGGTGCCCCCGGACCAGCGCCGGGCGGATCCGTGGCGTCGACGCCCGGTGCGTCCACGCAATCTGCGGCCGCCGCAAGCCCGCCCGCGAGCGCCGCGCCGAGCCCGTCGCCGGCACCGACCGCATCGCCCCTCGCGTCGCCCACGCAAGGCGCATCCCCGTCGCCGTTCCCGACCGCGGGAAGCCGGACCTACACGGTTCGACCGGGCGACACGCTCGGGGCGATCGCCGCGAAGTTCGGGACCACGACGCGCGTGCTCGTGCAGCTGAACGGAATCCCAAACCCGAGCCTCATTCGCGTCGGCGCCGTGCTGAAGCTCCCGTGACGGGTGCGGGGACGCGCGGCGCGACCGTCAGCGCTGGCACGCCCGGCAGTACGAGGTGGCCTCGCGCCCGCCGACCTGGCTGATGGTGGCACCGCAGCGCATGCACGACATCCCCCCGCGCAGGTGGACCCTGAGGTGGTCGCGCACCTGCTTCTCGAAGGTCGGCGCAACCCGGGCGCGCAGGATCGCGATGGACCATGTGAGGGTTTCGCGGATCGCAGCGTAGAGCGCGTCGACCTCCTCGCCGGCGAGGCTCGATCGGCGCCGGAACGGGTTCAGTCGTGCGGCCCAGAGGATCTCGTCGCTGTACGCGTTGCCGATCCCGGCGACGAACGCCTGGTTCCGCAGGAGGCTCTTGAGCTCACCGGGATGACGCCGGATCCGTGCTCGGAACTCGTCGAGCGTGAGGGCCGGATCGTCGGCGTCGGGGCCAAGTTCGGCCGGGGTGGTGCCTGGCACCTCGCGGGGGTTGTCTGCCGGGACGAGATAGAGCTTGCCCATCCGCGTCGGGTCGAGGTACCGCAGTTCGACGCGTGCCTCGGGCGAGGGCAGCCATTCGGCGCCGCGGACCCAGGCAGCCGTCTCGATCGGGCCGGGCCCGACCCGGTGTCCGAACCGGAGCACGACGGACCCCTTTGGTCGTGCCACCCCGGGAGCCACCATCCCGAAGCGCCCGGTCAGCATCGGTGCCGCCCAGATGGTGGTACGGTCGGTCTCGAGGATCAGGAACTTGCCGCGCCGGCGGACCTGCAGCAGGCGGTCTCCGACGATGGCAGCGAGCTCGGCCGGCGTCGCCCGGAGGACGAGCGGGTCCACGGCGCTCGCCGCGTCGATCGTCCGGTCGATCAGCGCCGCGCCGAAGGCGTCCGCCAGGATCGTGAGGTCGGGCAGCTCGGGCACGGCCCGCGGATTGTACCCGTCAGGAGTCGTGTGCTAGACTCGCGCGGCCCCGCGAGGGCTCGACAGCCGAACAGCTTCCGACGGACGGAGTGGAGGAGCGGACCGCACGCACGGCGCACGGACCGAACCTGACAGCACGACGACGGTGCGAGCACGGCTCGGCCGTCGTCCTCGTTTCGGACGGACTCCATGACAGAGGTAGGAAAACCCTTGACCGAAGAGCAGCAGGCAGGGACCACGCCGGAGACCATGTCGGAGGCGAATGCCCCCGAGGTAGTCTCCGTCGCAGAACCGGCGACCGTGGTCGCCGACGTGGCCGCCGAGACCCCCGAGCCGTCCACGATCGAGCCCCCAACCGAGGACGTCGCAGCAGTCGAGGCTGTCGCGGTCGCCGAGCCAGCCGCCGAGCCGGAGGCCGAGGCTGTCGCCGAACCGGAGGCAGCCGCCGAGCCCGGGGCGGAGGCCGCGCCAGCCGTGGTCCCCGAGCCGGAACCGGTGGCCGAGGCGAGCCCCGTCGGCGTGAGTGCCGAGGACCTGGCCGACGCGCCCGCAGCCGAGGAGCCCGACGTGGTGCTCCCCGTGGCCGCGGTCCGGCCGGAGCCGTCGACGATGGAGGAGCTGCTCGCGGAGCAGGACACGGACATCCGGAGCTTCAAGCACGGTGACGTCGTCGAGGGCGCGATCGTCCGGATCGACAAGGACGAGATCCTCGTCGACATCGGGGCGAAGAGCGAGGGCGTCGTCTCCAACCGCGAGCTCTACGGTCGCAACGCCGAGTCCTCGCCGGTGCTCGCCGTCGGCGACGTGGTCCTCGTCTACGTGCTCCAGCCGGAGTCGCCCGAGGGTCATGTCGTCCTCTCGCTCCGTCGCGCCGGCCTCGAGCGCAAGTGGCGTTCGATGCAGGAGCAGTTCGAGACGGGCGTCATCATCGAGGCACCGGTGATCGACCACAACAAGGGCGGCCTCATCGTCGACTGCGGGATCCGCGGGTTCGTCCCGATCAGCCAGATCGTGGACTTCCCGCGCCGGCCCCAGAACGAGCAGCCGCGCGATGCAGCCCAGGAGATCGCCGAGAAGCTCCAGCCGTACGTCGGCCGGCGCCTTCGCCTGAAGATCCTCGAGGTGAACCGCAAGGCGAACCGCCTGATCCTCTCGGAGAAGGTGGCGCTCTACGAGGAGCGGCGCGAGAAGCGCGACGAGCTCTTCAGCAGTCTCCAGGTCGGCCAGAAGGTCAAGGGGAACATCCGCTCGATCGCGCCGTTCGGGGTCTTCGTCGACCTCGGCGGCATCGACGGGCTCGTCCACAAGAGCGAGCTGTCCTGGAACAAGGTCAACAACCCCGAGGCGGGCTACAAGGTCGGCGAAGAGGTCGAGGCCGAGGTCATCGACATCAACCACGAGCGGGGTCGGATCAGCCTCTCGATCCGTCGCCTCCAGCCGGACCCGTGGCATTCCACGGTCGCCGACTTCAAGGTGGGCGAGATCATCGACGGCACCGTCACGAAGCTCGTGAACTTCGGCGCGTTCGTGCGGGTTCGCGATGGCCTGGAGGGCCTGATCCACATCAGCGAGCTCTCGCACCAGCGCGTCGCCCACCCCGGCGACGTGGTCCGCGAGGGCCAGACCATCAAGCTCAAGATCATCTCGCTCGACTCCGAGCGGCATCGCCTCGGCCTCAGCCTCAAGCAGGCCGAGGAGGCGCCGGCTCGACCGACCCCGGAGGCGCCACGGCCCCGCCGACCGCGCGAGGAGCGCGGGTACGCGATGTCCGACGCCGTCCAGGAGCCCGAGGGCGGGATCGACAACACGCTGGCGGCCGCGTTCGCGCAGGTCCGGCAGCAGCTCGAGCAGGCCGAGCAGGCGGAGCAGCATGCTGCCGAGCCGGCCCCGGCCGCCGATCCAGAGCCCGCGGTTGCCACAGTGCCCGAGCCGGCCGAGCCGGTCGAGCACGAAGCGGCGGAGGCGCCGGAGCCCGTCGTCGAGGCCGTCCCGGCCGAGGAGCCGGAGCCCGATGCCGAGGTCATCGGCGCCGATCCGGAGCCCGCCGCGGCGACGGATCCTGACCCGGAGCACGAGACGGCCACGGACGCGGCAGCGGAGCCTGCGCCCGAGGGCTAGCCACCTTTCGCAACACGTGCGAGAGGCGCCCCGCCGGCAGTCGGCGGGGCGCCTCTCGATCTCCCACTGCCGATTCGGGATCCGCTTTGCCCGCGTCGACGAATCAGTCAGTTGGCGGAGCGGGACCACCGCGTCGGTGGCTCCCGTTTCGCAACGAACCGGCCCTGGGCCGGCGGATTGCAGGCAGGGTGGGTCGTGCTAGCATGACCCGCAGGGCGGTTGATGCCGCCAGAACGGACGTTCGATCTCGATGGACCGCTTCGACAAGTTCACTGACCGTGCGCGCAAGGTCCTGACCCTCGCACAGGACGAGGCGCAGCGGTTCAACCACAACTACATCGGCACGGAGCACCTTCTGCTGGGCCTCGTCCGCGAAGGCGAGGGAGTGGCCGCGCGCGTCCTCGAGAACATGAACGTCGAGCTGCCCAAGGTGCGAACTGCCGTCGAGTTCATCATCGGGCGCGGCGATCGCCCGGTCGTGGGCGAGGTCGGCCTGACGCCGCGGGCAAAGCGCGTCATCGAGCTCGCCATCGACGAGGCCCGGCGGCTGGGCCACAACTACATCGGCACCGAGCACCTGCTCCTCGGCCTGGTCCGAGAGGGCGAAGGGATCGCGGCCGGCGTCCTGGAGTCCCTCGGCGTGAACCTGGACAAGGTCCGCCACGAGGTCATCCGGGTCCTCTCCCAGAGCTCCGCCGCCGGTCCAGCTCCGGAGGCGAAGCGGGCCAGCAAGACCCCGACCGTCGACCAGCTCGGGATCAACCTCACCGAGGCCGCGCGCGCCGGGAAGCTCGACCCCGTCATCGGCCGCGAGAAGGAGATCGAGCGGGTCATCCAGATCCTCTCGCGCCGGACGAAGAACAACCCGGCGCTGATCGGTGAGCCGGGCGTCGGCAAGACGGCGATCGCCGAGGGCCTTGCCCACCGCATCGTCAACAACGACGTGCCGGAGACGCTCCTGAACAAGCGCGTGCTCACGCTCGACATCGGGTCGCTCGTTGCGGGCACGAAGTACCGGGGCGAGTTCGAGGAGCGGCTCAAGAAGATCATCGAAGAGCTGCGGAACACGAACGACGCGATTCTGTTCATCGACGAGCTCCACACGCTGGTGGGAGCCGGGGCCGCCGAAGGCGCGATCGACGCGGCCAATATCCTCAAGCCGCCGCTCGCGCGGGGCGAGCTGCAGTGCATCGGCGCGACGACGCTCGACGACTACCGCAAGTACATCGAGCGCGACGCGGCCCTGGAGCGGCGGTTCCAGCCGGTCATGGTCGAGGAGCCCACGCTCGAGCAGACGATCGAGATCCTCAAGGGGATCCGGTCGCGCTACGAGGACCACCACAAGGTCGTGATCACCGACGACGCGTTGAAGGCCGCCGCAGACCTCTCCATCCGCTACATCGCGGATCGCCACCTGCCGGACAAGGCCATCGACCTGATCGACGAGGCGGCCAGCCGCGTGCGTCTGCGCTACGCCTCGGCGCCGCCGGACCTGCGCGAGGCGCAGAAGGAGCTGGAGCGGGTCACCCGCGACAAGGACTCCGCCGCCACCACCCAGGAGTACGACGAGGCCTCGCGGCTCCGGGATGCCGAGGTGACCGCCCGCGAGCGCGTCGACACGTTGCGCGCTGAGTGGCAGGCCAGGATCGCCGGCGACCAGCCGACGGTCGACGAGGAGGAGATCGCTCACGTCGTGGCGATGTGGACCGGAATCCCCGTCACGCGGATCGCGCAGGAGGAGTCGGAGCGGCTGCTGCACATGGAGGATCACCTCCACAAGCGGGTGATCGGCCAGCAGGAGGCGATCGAGACGATCTCGCGGGCGGTGCGGCGCGCGCGAGCCGGCCTGAAGGATCCCAAGCGACCCATCGGCTCGTTCATCTTCCTGGGCCCCACCGGGGTCGGGAAGACGGAGCTGGCGAAGGCCGTGGCCGAGTTCATGTTCGGCTCCGAGGACGCGCTCATCAAGATCGACATGAGCGAGTTCATGGAGCGCCACAACGTGAGCCGGCTGGTCGGGGCGCCTCCCGGCTACGTCGGGTTCGACGAGGGCGGCCAGCTCACCGAGGCAGTCCGCCGGAAGAGCTACGCGGTGATCCTGCTCGACGAGATCGAGAAGGCCCACCCGGAGGTCTTCAACATCCTCCTCCAGATCTTGGAGGACGGCCAGCTCACCGACGCGAAGGGCCGCCGGGTCGACTTCCGCAACACCATCATCATCATGACCTCGAACCTCGGCGCCCGGCAGCTCCAGACGAACTCGTCGCTGGGCTTCCGCTCCTTCGGCGAGACCGAGTCGGCCCGTGCCGAGGCTTCATACGAGAACATGCGCGACAAGGTCCAGGCGGAGCTGAAGACCTCCTTCCGGCCCGAGTTCCTCAACCGGATCGACGCCATGATCGTCTTCCGCACGCTGACCCAGGACGAGATCCGGGTGATCGTCGACCTGATGCTGGGGCGCGTCCGCGATCAGCTTCGAACCCAGCAGATGTCGCTCGAGGTGACCCAGGCGGCCAAGGACCACATCATCAAGATCGGCTACGACGTGGCCTACGGCGCGCGGCCCCTGCGCCGCGTGATCCAGAACATGGTCGAGGACGTGCTCGCGGAGCAGCTCCTGCTCAGCCGGTACAAGCCGGGGACCGTGATCGTCGTCGACAAGAGCGAGGAAGCCGGGCTCTCGATCCACGCAGCTGACGAGAAGACGCCCGCCGCGGTCGAAGCCGGCTAGCGCCGGGCCCGACCCCCGCGTGACCAAGACCCAGAGCCGGTACGTCTGCCAGGCCTGCGGCGACTCGTTCCTCCGCTGGGAGGGGCAGTGTCGCTCGTGCAGCGCCTGGAACACGCTGGTCGAGACGCTGGTCCGTGAGCCGGGATCCGCGTCGCATCACCGCGTCGCGCCGGCCGCCGGGCCCGGCCCGGTCTCGCTCGCCGATCTCTCCGAGGCAGACGTCGTCCGGATCCCGGTCGGCATCGGCGAGCTCGACCGCGTCCTCGGCGGCGGCCTGGTCCCGGGCTCGCTCGTGCTCGTCGGGGGCGAGCCGGGGATCGGCAAGTCGACCTTGCTCCTCCAGGCCGCGGCGGGCCTCTCGGCGGTCGGGCCGGTCCTTTACGCGACGGGCGAGGAGTCCGCTGCGCAGGTTCGCCTTCGGGCGGTCCGCCTCGGGCTCATCGACGGCGCGGCCGGGAGCCGGGTGACCGTCTACGCGGAGAGCTCCGTGGAGCGGGTCGTCGAGACGGCACGTGTGGCACGGCCCGTTGCCCTGATCGTCGATTCGATCCAGACGGCCACCGTCGACGAGCTCGAGGGCCCGGCCGGGAGTGTCGGGCAGGTGCGCGAGGCCGCCCTCCGGTACATGGAGCTCGCGAAGGGCGACGGGATCGCCGTCCTCCTCGTGGGCCACGTGACCAAGGAGGGCAGCCTGGCCGGCCCGAAGACGCTCGAGCACGTCGTCGACGCGGTCCTGAGCGTCGAGGGCGACCGTTCGGGGGGCCTGCGGCTGGTGCGGGCGACGAAGAATCGTTTCGGATCCACCGAGGAGGTCGGCGTGCTCGAGATGGGCGAAGCTGGCCTGCGCGAGGTCCCGGACCCTGCCCGGGCCTTCCTCGTCGATCACGACGACGCGGCACCGGGGAGCGTCGTCGGCGCCACCCTGGAAGGGTCGCGCGCGCTGCTCGTGGAGGTGCAGGCGCTGGTCGCGCCCACCGGCTTCGGGACGCCCCGGCGGACGGCGATCGGGCTCGATCCGGGCCGGCTGGCGCTCCTCGTCGCCGTCCTCGCGCGACGCGCCGGCATCGGGCTCGGGAGCCACGATGTCTATGCGAATCTCGCGGGCGGGCTCGCGGCTGGCGATCCGGGCCTGGACCTCGCCATCGCGATCGCGCTTGCCTCCACGTTCCGCGACCGGCCGGTCGCCGCCGGGACGCTCGCGATCGGCGAGATCGGCCTGTTGGGTGAGCTGCGGCCGGTGGGCGGACTCGAGCGGTGCCTGCGCGAGGCCGCACGGCTCGGGTTCACCCGGGCCCTCGTCCCGGCCGGGCGCGGCGCCTCGCCCGCGATCGCCGGGATCGAGGTCGTGACGGTGCGGACGCTCCGCGAGGCGCTCGATGCCGCACTGGGCTCGACCGGTGGCTGACACGGCCCGAGAGGCGGTGCTAGGCTCACGGCCCGTGATCCGCATCATTCGGCTCCTCGGCGCAGCGCTCGGGCTCCTCGTCGGCCTCACGTTCGTGACCGGCAACGGCGGCCCGTTCAGCGATTCGACCTATACCGGCGCCCTGATCGCCGCCTGGCTCGTGGCCTGGCTCGTGGTGGGGTTCGCCGTCCTGCCCTACCTGACTATCGTGCCCGCCGGCTGGCTGATCCGGGGGGTCCAGGAGCTGTCGACCGCCGAGTTCGTCACGGCAGTCGTCGGGCTCCTCCTGGGCCTGGTCATGGGGCTCCTCCTGGGCCTGCCGCTCGCGGCCGTCCCCGCCCCGCTCGGGACCTGGCTCCCGCTCGGCATCTCGATCTTCCTCGGCCTCGGGATGTCCGGCCTGACCGTCGCGAAACGCAACGACCTGATCGCTGCCACGGAGGCGATCGGGCTGTTCCGCCGGCCGGCGCCGGAGGAGCCGCCGCGCGCCAACGAGCCGCAGGTCGCGGTCGACACGAGCGCGATCATCGACGGACGGATCGCCGACATCGCGGAGGCCGGCTTTCTGCAGGGGACGCTCGTGGTCTCCCGTGTCGTGCTCGACGAGCTTCAGCGCATCGCCGACAACGCCGACACCCTTCGCCGCAACCGCGGCCGGCGCGGCCTGGAGATCCTGTCCCGTCTCCAGAAGGACGCGCGCGTGAACGTGGAGATCGTCGAGGACACCTTCCCCGAGATCGCCGAGGTGGACGCAAAGCTCGTCGCGCTGGCTCGCTCGCGGAGCGGCGTCATCCTCACGAACGATTTCAACCTGAACCGCGTCGCCGAGATCCAGGGTGTCCGCGTGATGAACGTCAACTCGCTGGCGAACGCCCTCAAGCCCGCGGTCCTCCCGGGTGAGGATCTCCGGGTGCGCGTGATCCAGGAGGGGAAGGAAGCCGGCCAGGGCGTCGGCTTCCTCGACGACGGCACGATGATCGTCGTGGAGGGCGGCGCGCGCCATCTCGACCGCGAGATCGACGTCGGGGTCACGCGCGTCCTCCAGACGGTGGCGGGACGCATGATCTTCGCCCTGCCCAAGCCGGAGTGAGCTCCCGGACCAAGCCGGTCGGGGCGGTTCACGGCGCCGACGCGATCGTCGTGGCCGCCGGCGCCAGCACCCGGATGGGCGGGACCGACAAGCTCGCCGTCCACGTGGGCGACCGGCCGCTGCTGGCCTGGACCCTGGATGCCCTGGCTCGCTCGTCGAGCGTCTCCCGGATGGTCGTGGTGACGACGGCGGAGCGGATCCCCGGGATCGCGGAGGCCGTCTGGCTGCCGGATGCGGTGTTCGCCGTCGTCGCGGGCGGCCCGCGACGCCAGGACTCGGTGGCGGCCGGCGCGGCTGCGCTGGCGGACGGTCCGGTCGACGGGGTGATCCTGGTGCACGACGGTGCCCGGCCCCTCGTGTCGTCGGCCCTCGTCGACGCGATCGCCGCGGCCGCGGCCACGCACGGGGCCGCGATCCCGGTGATGCCGGTGACCGACACGCTCAAGCGGGTGGAGGGCGGACGCGTCGCTGCAACCGTGGATCGGACCGGCCTCGTCGCCGCGCAGACCCCCCAGGGCGTTCGGCGCGACGTGCTCGCGGCTGCCTACGCGGCGTTCCCGCCCGACGGGCCGGAGACGTGGACCGACGAAGCCGCCCTGCTCGAGGCCTGTAGAATCCCGGTCCATGCGATCCCCGGCGAAGCAGCCAACCTCAAGGTGACCCTGCCCGACGATCTCCGGCTGGTCGAGACGGCGCTGGTCCACGCGGGCCGGATCGCCGCGGTCCCGATCGCCCCGTGGGCCGCACGGGTGGGCATCGGCGACGACGGGCACTCGTTCGGGCCGGGCTCGCCGCTTGCCCTAGGGGGCGTCGCCATCGATGGGGCCCCGCGCCTGCACGGCCACTCGGACGGCGACGTCGTGCTCCACGCGGTCTGCGATGCGCTCCTGGGCGCGGCCGGGCTCGGCGACCTGGGGCGCCTCTTCCCGCCGGGTCCCGCGACGCCGGCGGGCATCGCGAGCGCCGCGCTCCTGGCCGAGTGCGTCCGCCGCGTCCGGGCGGCCGGCCTGCTGCCGCTCTCCGTGGACGTCACGATCGTCGCCGCCCGCCCGCGGCTGGCTGCCCGGCTGCCGGAGATGCGCGAGGTCATCGCGCGCCTGCTCGCCGTGCCCGCCGACCGGGTGAGCGTCAAGGCGTCCACGGGGAACCTGGCGGGGTGGGAGGGCGCCGGCCGCGGCATCTCGGCGCGCGCCATCGCCGTCGTCGGGGAGGCGTCCGGGTGACGATCCGGCTCCACGACACGCTGACTGGGGACCTGCAGGCGCTCGACCCGCTCGAGGCAGGGCACGTCCGGATCTACTCGTGCGGCCCGACGGTCTATGGGCCCGCCCATGTCGGGAACTTCCGATCCTTCCTCTTCGCGGACGTGCTCGTGCGCTACCTCCGATGGCGCGGGTACCGGCTGACGTGGGTCATGAACCTGACCGACGTGGACGACAAGATCATCCGGGGCGCCGCGGCCGAGGGGATCGGGATCGAGGCGCTCGCGGCGCGCCACATCGAGGGGTTCCTGGCCGATGCGGCAACGCTCAGGATGACGACCCCGGATGTGCTCCCCCGGGCGACCGCACACATCCCCCAGATGGTGGAGCTGGTGGGGACGCTCCTCGAGCGCGGGAACGCGTACCGGACCGACGACGGCTCGGTCTTCTTCCGCATCGCCTCGTGGCCGGCCTATGGACGCCTGGCGCGGCTGGATCCCGACGCGATGCGGGTCGGCGAGCGCGTCGCCGCCGACGAGTACTCGAAGGACGACGCCCGCGACTTCGTCCTCTGGAAGGCGGCCAAGCCCGGCGAGCCGAGCTGGGACACCGCGGTCGGGTCGGGACGGCCCGGCTGGCACCTCGAGTGCTCGGCCATGAGCATGGCCTACCTCGGCCGGTCGTTCGACATCCACACCGGCGGCGTCGACCTCATCTTCCCGCACCACGAGGACGAGATCGCCCAGTCGGAGGCGGCGACCGGCGAGCCGTTCGTCCGGACGTGGCTTCACTGCGCGCATCTCCAGATGGGCGGTCGCAAGATGGCCAAGTCCGAGGGCAACATCGCGCGCGTCTCCGAGCTCCTCGCGAGCGGGCTGGAACCCCGCGCGGTCCGTTACGCGCTGATCGCGGCGCACTATCGGACGGGCCTGAGCTTCAGCGACGAATCGCTGGCCGCCGCCGCGGCGGCGGTCGACCGCCTGGACGCGTTCGCCGCAGCCCTCGCCGCCTACGTCAACGACGCCGCAGACGACCCCGGCCTCGCGGGGGCGATCGACGCCGCCCGAGACGCGTTCGCGGCTGCCATGGACGACGATCTCGGGATCTCCGCCGCCCTCGCCGCGGTGTTCGAGCTCGTGCGCGACGTGAACCGGCGGATCGCCAGCCGGACCATCTCGACCGCCGACGCCGCGCGAGCCCTTGGCGCGCTGCGCGACCTCGACCGGGTCCTCGGCGTCCTCCCGGACACGCGGGAATTCGCGCTCGACGCCGGCCTCGCCGAGCTCCTCGACCTTCGGGCGGCCGCCCGCGCCGCGCGCGACTGGGCGGCGTCGGATCGGCTCCGCGATGAGCTGGCCTCCCGCGGGATCGCGGTGGAGGACTCGCGGGACGGGCAGCGCTGGCGCCGCGTCGGGATCGCGTCAGGTGCCTGAACCGCCGAACCCTCGTCGGCCGCGGCGCGACGACAGGCCGCCATGGCGGAATGAAGGGCGGCACGATCAGTCCCGCTGGCCCGGCCAAGGGGGCCCGGCGGGGACGCCGTGGGCGGGTCGCGGCGTTCCGGGCCGCATGCGCGGGCCGGGCGCTCCAGGCGGATCTGGCGGCTCCGAAACGCCGGGCGGCGTCGGAGGGTCGGGCGCGCCTGCGCGACCGGGTCGCGTGATGCCGTTCGTGCCGGGACGCCCGCGCGAGGCGGCGCCGGCGGGTCGTCCGTTCGTGCCGGGACGCCCGCGCGAGGCAGCGCCCCCCGATCATCCCGCTGGCGTCAACGGGCACAGCGGGCGCGGCTCGGAGCGCGCGTTGCGGGAGCGTCCCTCCTTCGGTCCGCCGACGCGGCCCACGTCGCCAATCCCGGGACGCGGGCCCGGCGCCGGCGGCGCCTCGGACACGAACCAGCCCGGCGACCCCGTGCCGGGCCGTCCGACCCGTCCGGCGTTCACCCCGGGTCCACGTCCAGGCGTCCGACCAGGTCGACCGTTCGACGACAGCCGCCCGTGGCCCGCGGCCCGTGGGGCGCAGCGCCCGTCGGGCGCGGCGCTCGTCATGGCCGACGACGAGGAGCTCGTGGCCGGCCGGCGCCCCGTGGAGGAGACCTTCGTCGCGGGCCGCGCGGCGCGTCGCCTGCTCGTGACGCCCCAGCGCCGGGACGCGCTCGAGCGACTCGTGCTCCACGCGACGGCCCTGCGGATCCCGATCGTCGAGGTGGAGGGCGGCACCCTGACAGCGACCGCCGGGTTCGATGGGCACCAGGGCGTGGCGCTGGTGGTGGAGGCCCGGCGTTTCGCGTCCCCGGACGAGATCCTCGCCCACGCGATCGGTCACGACGCCGCGCCGTTCGTCCTCGCGCTCGACTCCCTCGAGGACCCCCAGAACCTCGGGTCGCTGCTGCGCAGCGCGGAGGCGGCCGGCGTCGACGGCGTCCTGTTCCCCACGCGCCGCCAGGCGCCGCTCAGCCCGGCCGCGGTCAAGGCATCCGCGGGCGCAACGGAGCACCTGCTGCTTGCTCCCGTCGACGACCTCGCGGGCGCGCTCGCGGGTCTCCACCTGCGAGGCCTCCGGATCGTCGGCGCCGATGCGGACGCCGCCCTGACGTACCGCGAGGCCGACCTTCGCGGGCCGCTCGTGCTGGTCGTCGGCAGCGAGGGGCGCGGCCTGGCGCCGCCGATCCGGCGCCGCTGCGACCTGCTCGTCCGTATCCCGATGCGCGGCCATATCGCGTCGCTGAATGCCGCCGTCGCGGGCTCGATCCTCGTCTTCGAGGCGGCGATGCAGCGTGGCGCACCGGAGGCCCTCCCGGCGACGCGCCTCGACGGCGTTCCCGCGCCTGATCGGGCGCCCGGTGGCACCCAGGTTCCAGCACGCGCTGACGACGCGGCGCCCGACTCCGCGCCCGGCGTTGGGGCTCCGACCGCGACGGCCGATCCTGACGTCGACACGGCCGGCGGCGCGGCTCCGCTGCACCCCGCGGCCGCCGACGGGATGCCCGGCTGAGCCGGTCCGCGAGGCCACGCTTGACCGCGATCGTGGCCGCCGCCTATGATGGCCGCCGCGCCTCGGAGACGACTGCGGTGTTCTCCTGCGCCTTGCCGACGTAGCTCAATTGGTAGAGCAGCGGTTTTGTAAACCGC
>Ga0209638_1001783_pt1 | contig 13436 bp, 14 predicted proteins | sample BarGraNGADG00211_FD_184490 | JGI IMG/M metagenome (GOLD analysis project Ga0209638, IMG submission 184490) | Arctic peat soil microbial communities from Barrow, Alaska - Barrow Graham LP Ref core NGADG0002-211 (SPAdes) (version 2) | ecosystem: Environmental > Terrestrial > Soil > Wetlands > Peat... | reverse complement strand
TCCTTCATTCTTGTGCCGGGGACGTCTTTACCAAGCCTATGGCCTTGTCCAGACCCTCGATAACTCTCTCTGGCTGGAACGGCTTCACGATGTAGTCCTTTACGCCCGCCTGTATCGCCTTGATCACCAAATTCTGCTGACCAAGCGCGGTACACATAAGCACCACCGCCGCTGGGTCTGACTTCAGAATGCTTATTGCGGCCGCAATGCCATCCATCACAGGCATGGTGATATCCATCAGGACAGCATCCGGCTTCAGTTCGGCATAGCGCTCGACCGCCATCTGGCCGTTCTCGGCCTCGCCGGCAACAGCGTAGCCCGCGTTTTCCAGTATGCTCTTGACAGTCGCTCGCATGAACATGGCATCGTCCACTACGAGTATGCGTTTCGCCATTTCAGCCTCCCTAACTTGAGCACGGTCTTCGGTAGAAGAACGGCGCGTCGTTCTCGAATCCAATGTCAGCGCAGTTGCTGATCCGCTCGGTCCCGCCGACGAACAAGTATCCCCCCGGCCGAAGAGCCTCCAGGAATCGCGCATATAGCCTCGTCTTGGTCTCTTCGGTAAAGTAGATCACAACATTCCTGCACAGGATCAGATCGAAGCCATGTCCAAACCGTTCCTCGAGCAAGTTGTGCTTCTTGCACATGATCTGATGCCTAAGAACAGCTTTCGCTACATAGCCCTCCGGCCGCTTGTCAAAATACTTGGCGATACGCTGCCTCGATACGCCGCGCATCTCGTGCTCCCGATAAACTCCCGCGGCACATCGAGCAAGCATTTTGTCATCGATATCGGTCGCGAGCACCTTGTGATGTCTGTCCGACGCCAACTCGTCCAGCAAGATAGCCAGTGTATGAGCTTCAGCTCCGCACGAACACCCGGCCGACCAGGCAAACAGGTGGGAGGTCTCGGCAAGCAGCTTCGGCAGAATGTTTGTGTTAAGCGTTTCGAACTGAACCGGGTTTCGGAAGAGCTCGGATACGTTGATCGTGATCCTATCCAGGAACTCATCCAACAGAGCGTTATCGGATTGAAGGACTGAGTAGTACTGCTGGAACGTGCTGACCCCGTATCTGAGCATATTGGCCCGAAGCCTGCGCTCCATTTGCTGCCGCTTGTAGGCGTTCAGATCGATGCCGTAGGCAGCCCACACCTTACGCTTGAATGCTTCAAAATCTAGATTGTCAATATCCGCCTGACTCTGCCGCACGTCTGACTACACCTCCAGCGCTCGCAGCGAACTGCGGCCTTGCTTCCTCGCGTTGATCAGGCCGCCGATACCAGCGACATCCACGATCACGGCGACCCTGCCATCGGCCAGGATAGTCGCTCCGGCAATTCCTCGGAGGTTGCCGAAGAACGATCCCAGCGGCTTAATCACCACCTCTTGCTCGCCGATCAGTCTGTCCACAACGAGCCCGATTTTCAATGCGCCAGTGTTCACAACCACAAACGTGGCCGAGTCCCTGGTCGAGACGTCCGTTGCGGAGTCGTGCTCGAACAACGAACTCATCTTGATCAGCGGCAACACGGAGCCTCGGAAGTTTATGGCGGGCTTGCCGTCAAGATAATGGATATCAGCTTCGTCGCATCGGAATGTCTCGTTGACAGCGCTGAGGGGTATCACGTAGACCCTGTCATCAACGCTCGTCACCAAAGCCCGTATGATCGCCAGTGTCAGCGGCAGGCTGACCTTGAACTGCGTTCCCTTGCCAAGCTCCGTGAACACTTCAACACTGCCCGACAGGCCCTGGATGTTATTGCGAACCACATCCATTCCCACGCCCCGACCGGATATATCGGTCACCTTCTCGGCGGTGCTAACACCGGAGGCGAAGATGAGCTGGAGACAATCCGACTCGCTCATCCTGGACAGCTTTTCCTGTGTAACGGCGCCATTCTTGACTGCGGTCCGCTTCACCTTTTCGACATCAATGCCGTTTCCATCGTCTTCGACGATGATGATGATTCGGTTCTCTTCCTGCTTGGCGGCCAGAACCACCCTCGCCTTAGCCGGCTTACCTGCAGCTTTGCGATCCTCTGGTTTCTCAATTCCATGGTCAATGGCATTTCTGAGCAACTGAGTGATAGGATCCACTATGGGTTCAAGAACCGAGCGGTCGAGCTCGGTCTCCTGGCCCTCCATCACAAACTCGATCTCCTTGCCCACTCTGTGAGCCAGATCGCGCACCATTCTGGGGAAGCGGTTGAACACCTGCTCCACCGGCAGGAGCCTTGCCTTCATGATGTGCTCCTGCAACTCAGTCACGATTCTGCCGAGGTGGGCCGCCGTTTCTCCCAGATTCTGCACCAACTCCTCGTTCTCGAACTCCAAGGCCATACTGCTCTCGATCTGGGCGATTCGGGTGCGATCGATCACAAGCTCCGCTACGAGGTTCATTAGTGTGTCGAGGCGCTCGACGCCGACCCGCACTGTCTGGATGGCCTTGCCTGTCTGCTCGCCACCTTCGCTGCCCGAAGGTCTGCTTTCTCCGGCGGGCTTGGCTATGGGCTCCGAAGGCAGTATCGCGTCCATCAACTCGACCTCGGCGAGACCGTTAATCGCATCGATCACCGATTTGGCATCGGACGTCGGCTTGAATGTGATGACTATGCGCTGTCCGGCGACTATGCTATCGAGGTCATCTGAAGGGGGAACTGCCGACACGACCTCGCCAAGCCCTGTTAGCGCATTGTATACCATGAACGCCCTGACCGAGGGCATGAGGCAATCCAGGGAAATCTCCACAATCAGCTTTATCGTTCCGGGTTCGACATCTTCGCCCGGAGCCTCCTGGGAACCCGCCGGGGGGGCAGGCTGTCCCGAAGCTGCCCCGTCCGCACCGCTTGCAGCTTTAAGGCGTTCAGCAAGGTCGTCAGCTTCAACAGAGAGCGGCTCTCCGGCTCGCACCTGATCGATCAGCGTGCGAAGGGTGCCGCTGGCGGCCAGCAGCAGGTCGATGATATCCGAGTTGACTGCAACGACTTCGTTCCTGACGCCTTCGAGAGTGTTCTCCATCGCATGGGTGAGTTCCGCGATCTCGGTGAATCCCATCGTGGCGGAGGAACCCTTAAGCGTATGCGCAGCCCTAAAGACCTCTTTGATTGTCTCGATATTCGAGGGATCCTTCTCGAGCTGAAGGAAACCATCATCGAGCTTCAGCAATAGCTCGTCGGCTTCCTCGAGAAACACTCCCAGGAATTCGGACATATCCATTGTGCCCATCTTGTGACCTCTGTGGCCTCACTGAACCGGCGGTGCAAAGGCTCGCCATCGGCGAGCACGGTCAGTAGACGCCTTGAGCCTTGGCAATACCTGCTTTGTGAGTCATCAGTATTATTGGTAGCGCGGCAGGTTTCCTTGACACGAGTTGGCTGTTTTGACCAAAAGGGCCGGTGGATTATTCACCGGCCCCAATATCGCATATTCAGTTGGCAAGCTGCCGCGTTACCTCTGGACTCGACCCGAGGCATCGCCTCCCATCAGCTTAGTCACTTCAGAGACCGAAACCCGATTGAAATCCCCGCTTATGGAGTGCTTCAGGCAGCTTGCGGCGGCGGCGAAGTTGAGCGCGTCCTCCACGCTTTCGTAGTTCATCAGGCCGTAGATCAGCCCGCCGGAGAAAGCATCGCCTCCCCCGACGCGATCGACAATATCGGTGATCTCATACTTGCGGCTCAGATAGAACGCGTCGCGGTCGTTCAAGCAGGCGGACCAACCGTTGCTGTCCGCGCTTCGGCTTTCCCTGAGCGTAACCGCGATCAGCTTCAGATTCGGGAATGCCTCCAGCACCTTGCCGGTCAGCGCCTGATACTTGGCCGTATCCAGGGCTCCGCCTTCCACATCGACATCAACGCTTATGCCCAGCGACTTCTGGCAATCTTCTTCATTCGCGATGCCGATGTCCACGTGCTGAACCAACTCCGTCATTGCCTCGGGAGCGGGCTTGCCGTATTTCCAGAGCTTGCCCCGGTAGTTGAAGTCGCACGATACCGTGAGGCCCATCTCCCTGGCGGTCTTGACCGCCTCCATGGATAGCTCAGCGGCGGATGCGCTGATTGCCGGTGTAATCCCGGTAATATGGAACCAATTCGCGCCGGAAAACGCCTTCTTCCAATCGATATCGCCCGGTTTTGCAAGCGAAATGGACGCTCCCGCCCTGTCATATACCACTTTGGAGGCGCGCTGATTGGCTCCGTTTTCGAGGAAGTAGATCCCTACCCTGCCCGCGCCCCGGACGATAAGCGATGTATCGACCCCGAACCGCCGCAGCTCGGCAATACAGGCGTCCGCTATGTCGTTATCGGGCAAGGCCGTGACAAACGCCGCGTCCACACCGTAGTTCGCAAGCGAAACGGCTACGTTCGCCTCTCCCCCGCCGAAAGTCGCCTCCAGGACCGGAGACTGAAACAGCCGCTCGAAGCCAGGCGACTTCAGCCGCAGCATTATCTCCCCAAATGTCACTACACGCTGTGCTGCCATAGAACCGTACCTCCTACTTGCTGAGCAGATGAATCGCGAAGCCGCCGAAGCTGTCCTTGAGATAGACCGAGACCGGAGGGCCGCCTTCGGGACCCTTGGCGGTGCTCATATCGACAGCCGCGCCCGACCGCTCCATATACGCTATCGCGCGAGGCAGGCTGTTTGTCTTGATCGCGATGTGGCCGCATCCTCCCGGCCCGGCGCTCGGCATCGACAAGATCGAGCCGAGACACTTGGCGAGATCGAGAGACGCGCCCGCGTCCGGCGTATTGATCCCAACGTGGGCAAGGTCAAACCCGAGCATGGTCGAGACTGCCTCGCGGGTCAGTTGCGTGATAGCCGCGAAGTCCCCGGCCTTGATCAGGTCAGCCTTGACCATCCAGCTTCCGCCGCACGCAAGCACCTTGTTGAACGCCAGGTACTCGTTGAGGTTGGATGCGTCGATGCCTCCAGTCGGGACAAACTTCATCATTCCGTAGGGGGCGCTGATCGCCTTCAGCGTCTTGAGCCCTCCGAACGCCTCGGCGGGAAAGAACTTCACGACCTCCAGCCCACAGCTCAGAGCCATCTCTACATCGGTAGGATTGCTGCAGCCCGGCGTAATCGGCACACCTTTCTCGGCGCAAAACTCAACCACCGCCGGGTTGAACCCTGGACTGACGATGAACCGCGCACCGGCATCGATTGCACGCTGGGCCTGGTCCGTCGTAAGGACCGTGCCCGCGCCTATCAGCATATCCGGCAGTTCGGCTGTCGCCCTGCGAATCGCTTCCTCCGCCGCCGCCGTGCGAAATGTTATCTCCGCTATGGGCAGACCGCCATCCGAAAGCGCCTTGCACAACGGTACCGCATCAGCGGCGTCCTCTATGACAACCACGGGCACTATCCCGATTTGACCGATCTGCGTTAGGACCTCATTCAACGTAATCCCTCCAATCGCGTTCTCCTATGGTTGATACGTCCTTGCGCGCCGTTACCCCTGCATTGCCGGCAATATGTAGTATCATGGAATCGAAATGGCCTTTCCATTCATGCAACCCAAAGCGGGCGATACACGTCCTCAAGAGTGTAGCGCGGAGGAAGTATCCACTAGGGTCTACGTGGATAACGACCTCGTGCGCCGCGTCAGAAACGGCGATGCAAGCGCGTTCGAGGAGCTGTTCAACCGGCATCAGAAACGCGTGTATAACATAGCGTTGCGAGTGCTTGGCGATGAGAATGAGGCGGCGGACGCCACGCAGGACGTGTTCGTGCGGGCATACCAGTCCATCGGCAAACTCTCTTCCGACGCCGCGTTCGTGACGTGGCTAAAAACGATGACCGTGAACCTCTGCCGTGATATGCTGCGGAGGCGCGCGAGGATCAGGTTCGATTCGCTCGACGCGACGGTCGAAACCGAAGATGGCCAGCAGATGCAGACCGAAGTCGCGGACTGGTCGGGCAATCCCGAAGCGCTGTTGGACAAGAAGCAGATGAAAGAGACTGTTGGGCGTGCAATCGATTCGCTGTCGCCGGAGTTCAGGGAGGCCGTGACGCTGTTCTACCTGGACGGCTCGGAGATAGCGGATATCGCGAAGATTGTAGGTGCCCCAGTGGGCACGATTAAGTCTCGTTTGTCCAGAGCCCGCGCTGAACTGAAGCGCAAACTGGAATCTTACGTCAAGAACTGAGGAACGGTGGTTCGTATGGACAAGTGTCATACGGTGCAGAATTTGCTCTCGGACTACAGGACCGGCATCCTTTCGGGCGGGAAGCTGGACTTGGTCGAGTCGCATCTTGCCGAGTGCGCAGCCTGCGCGAGTGAGCTGCGGGTGCTGGACGATGTGCTGGCGCTCGTGAGCGATAACGTGTCCGAGTCCGAGCCCCCGGCGGGCCTTTGGAACGGCGTAGCGAACCGCATTGCCTCGCCGGAAAGCTCCCGTCGTCCGGCGTTCGGTATTTGGAGGCCCCTGCGGCTTGCCGGAGTCGGGGCAGCGACGCTGGCTCTGGTATTGGGTATCTGGCTCGGTGGAGCGCGGCAGGATTCCGTCGTGCCGTTAAGAATGGCATCGAGCAATGAGTATATACAGGGTCACGCGCTATACGCGGGGCAGGCTCCGCTGGCGGATCGGGTGAGTTACCTTTCGCTGGTGGCTTCTAACGAATCGCAGCCAAGATGAACAAGCGAACCTGGGTAGCTATAGCCTTGATATTGGTGGCCGTCGCAGTGGCCGGAGGATTCCTCTACCAGCGCGCGGCCGCATTGGCGCGCGTGGACGCCAACCAGCTCGTCTGCCAGGCAATGACGCGAGTGGGAGACGGCAGCTACATCGCGCAGGTAACCACGGTGACCTCGGATGGCAGCAAGACCGCCACCGTCTTCCGTCAGGGCAAGACTGAGAAGATAGAGTACCCCGGCAAGTCGGCTTGGTCGATGACCACGAACGGCAAGTCCTACACCTACCTGCCGAAATGCAATCAACTGCTCGTAAGCGAGGCAAGCAGCCTGCTCTCTGACAAGGACCGCACGGCGCTGCTGCTCGCCAACTACCGCGCGAAGTGCGTGGGTATGGGCAAGATCGCGGGGCGAAGAGCCTATGTGATAGCGCTGACCTCGCGTCACTCCTCGCGTCCCGCCAAGAAGCTCTGGATAGACCGCGAAAACTATACCATCCTCCGTACCGAGGACTACTCCGCATCCGGCCAACTGCGAGGCAGGACGGAGATGAACCAAGTCAGCTTCAGCGCGAGGATCGACCCAAGGACATTCGCTCTGCCCATGGGCAAGACCGTAGAGCCCGTTACGATATGCCAGTCCTGTGCTTCGTCCGAGTTCAGGGGCCTTGGCTTCACCGTCGCCGCGCCTCGCTACCTGCCTGCGGGATACTTGCTGGATGGCAGCCACAAACTGCACTCGACCTGCGGCTGCGGTCATGTGTCAGCCCAGTTCACCTACACAGACGGGCTGAATGTGATATCGGTCTTCGAGACTCCTCGCATGGCCTGCTGCAAGGATTGCGGGATGACCAAGTGCGATGACCAGAACTGCGGAATCGCTACCCTCGGCCAAGTCACGCGCGGCGATAAGACAATCGTGGTGGTAGGAGACCTTGTGCCGAAGGACCTCAGGAAGATCGCTGAATCAGTGCAGTGAGCCGCTCTGCCCTTCGCCCGCTATTCTGCCCTCGACCAGTCTCATCACTCTTCCCGCGCGCGCGGCCATCCTTGGGTCGTGAGTCACCATCACTATCGTGATCCCCTCCCCGTTAAGCTGCTTCAGCATTTCGGCGACATTATCCGCAGTCTCGGGATCGAGGTTGCCGGTCGGCTCATCGGCCAGGATTATGGAGGGGCTGTTGGCGAGCGTCCGAGCAAGCGCCACCCGCTGCTGTTGGCCGATACTCAGTTCCGACGGCTTGTGATCAAGCCGATCTCCCAATCCGACTTTCTCCAAGGTGCGTTGTGCGATTGATTGCTGCTCGTCACGCCCCTTGCCAGCTATCATCAGGGGCACCTGGGTGTTCTCCATCGCGGTCAGATACGGAATGAGGTTGAACGTCTGGAACAGAAATCCGATCTTCGACCGCCGCAGCTCGATGCGTTCGGTTGGTTTCAGATCGTAGATGGAGGTCCCATCTATGGTGACTTTGCCCATCGTAGGACGTATCAGCCCGCCAAGGCTCAGCAGCAGCGTCGTCTTGCCGCTTCCACTCGGGCCTACCAGGGCCAGGTAATCGCCCTTGCTTACGGTCAGATCGACGCCGGCAAGGCCGGAGACTTCCTTTCTTCCACGTCCGTAGTGTTTGACCAATGATTGAGTGGCTATGATTGCCATCAGAGCTATACCTCCATCAGAGTAGCGGCAGGGTCGAGTCCGGCTGCGTTCTTTGCGGGGATCGCTGTTGCCAGCAAACTCAGCGCCACGGATATTACGAGCGCCCATGCAAGAAGCGCGGGCATTGGAAGCACCGGTATGTGAGCAATACGCGGTCCGAGCCAGACTGCCAGAACCGTGCCAAGCACATATCCGACAACGCCTCCAACGACCCCGAGGATAATCGCTTTGCCGTAGAATATCGACAGCACCTGGTTCGGGCTCATGCCTATGGCGATAAGCGTCCCGATCTCTTTGCGTCGTTCCTGCACATTGGCGAACATGTAGTTCGCTATGCTCACCCCGCCCACAAGGACGATGATGACCAGGAACACGGTGGAGAACTGCGACATCAGGTTGTTGGTCTTAAGCTGGGTGCTCGCGATCTGCGAGACTGTGACCACCCTAGCGTCGGGAAGTGCTTTGTTGAGACCCGTTATGAGCCCCTTGGATATCTCCTTGCAGCAGCCGACGATCTCAATCGCGCTGAGCACTTTGCCCTTGCCATACATATTCTGCACGGTATGAAGGTGAGCGAATATACGCGAGTCATCCACTGTGCCCGTCTGAGGCAGAACCTTTCTCACAGTGAAATCCGTGTTCTTGACACTGACAACAGAACCTTTCTTGAGCGCCAAGATCTGGGCGGCATCGAACCCTACAATAGCCTCGCGCGGTCCGAGATCCTTGATGACCTCTTTACGCACTGCTGCCTTGTCCAGAGTTGAGTCGTCATCTGTACCAGTCTTTATACCGGCAACCTGGATAGCGCCGCAACCCATTGGCTTGGTGAATATGTCACCTCCGACCTGCCACGCCGGCTTGCTCTTGAACTCGTTCTTGGGTAGTATTCCGGTCAGGATGAACCGGCGGTCCTTAAGCCTGACCGGTATGGTCAACTTAGGAGACAGATTGTCGACTCCTTGTAAGCCCGAGGCCGTGATCGCGTCCACATAGGATTCCGGCAGTTCGGCGTCGGCGAAGTCGGCGCTGTAGTAGTCGCTTACGGTCGCGGACTTGGGCAGAACCAGCACGTTAGCGCCGAGATTGTCCAGTTCGCGTGCTACCGCCTTCTCGGAATAGAACGTCACTGTCTTTATCCCAACTATGACGGTGATTCCCAGAGTTATCGCGATGAAGCTTGTTATCAATTGGCTCTTGCGCTCGCAAAGCTCCTTAAGTATTATGTCGATTTTCCTCATAGCGTGTCCTTATTCATTGAACCGATAGATCAGTTGCATCCGCCAGGCCCGCAGCTTCCGCCGCCGCAGCCACCACTGAGTGATTTCATCAGGCTGGCCATCACACTTGCCTTGGTTGTGGATCCGTCGAACTTGCCCACGACTCTGCCCGGAGGCGCTATAACCACGAGTTGTGCGTTGGCGGAGTTGTCATTAACACCCCACTGCTTCAGGAGCTTCGACTCAGACCGATCCGACGGATTGATCGTCACTATCTCCATGGCCCCTCCCAGTCTGGAATCCGACTTCACACTGCGGGCAGTTGCCGAGCACTCCTTGTTGTATTTCGTTCTTGAGCTCTCAATACATACCGCTGCTATCTTGCGGTTCTGCATTACCTTGAGGACTGCCGCAGTCCCGTCAGAGACAAAAACGCCCGAGAAGTCGGTCTTCTTGATCTCCCTGGGGTATCCCGCCGTGATCGCCCCGTTTGGCGCAATCACGATTGTGAGTGGGATCGGTGAGCGGTCCGCGCCATAGCTGGACACTACCTGACGATTTGCTTTGTCGCCGACATCAACGCTTACGAACGCAGCGCGATTCGCGAGCTTCACCTGGATCGATCTGACGTCGGCCAGCATTTCCTTACTGGCGCTGTCATTGCTCTTGTAGAATGTCACGAACACGTAGCGATTCGCCTTTGATGCGGCTCGAATCGCATCTGCTGCAGACGGTGTCCTGGATTCCGCTGCCGCACTGAACACTGTGCAGACGACGCCAACAACGACTGCTGCTATTGCAGCAAGACGGGCTGTTCTGCTGATCTGCATTGGATACCTCCATGGTCTTATAGCTGCAAACTCTTTCAGCCTAGTGGCTTCCCGGCCCCTCTCATCTCGGCAAGTATCCCATCAACGCAATACGATACGTTGATGCGTTGTTTTCTTCATACCCGCTCCAGCAACTACTGCTACCGATGTTTGGGTGATGGAATAATACTGAGTTCCCGCGCACTAGATCGATTTCACTAGGGTCCGCATGCGCCTGGTGCGCACCCGCCACCGGCACCGCAGGTTCCACCGCTGAGCGCCTGAATAAGAATGGCCGTCACTAACTGCAGCGAGGACGTCCCATCGAAAGCGCCAACGATTCTCCAGGGTGGCGCAATGACCACCAACTGCGCGTTTTCCGTCCCGGGATCCACTTTGCAGTATTGGACGAGATATGCCTCGGAAGTATCAGACGAATCTACCCTGACGATTTCGAGAGCACCTCGGAACTGGCCACCGGACTTCAGTTCTTCAGCCACCGCGAGGCTCTCCTTGTTGAACTTTGTCTTGGAGCTCTGTATGCAAACGGCAGCAAGCTTGCCATCCTGGAGCACTTTCAACACATCAGCTACCCCATTGGAGACAAACGCATCGGAGATGTCTGTCTTGTTGATGGCCTTCGCATATTCAGCAGTGACGGCGCCGTTGGGAGCGATAACCAGAGTCGTTGGAATGGGAGAGCGATCCACGCCGTATTTCGAGATCACACTCTGGTGAACTTTGTTATCCACGTCCGCAATAACGAAATCGGCGCTGCCGGCGTACTTGGCCTGCAGCTTCTTTGCCGCGGCGCGCATACTTGCGCTTGCCGCGTCGTTCTGCCTATAGAATGTCACGATTGCATAGCGATTCTGCTTTGCGGCTGCCTGAATCGCTGCCTCAGCGGGAGATGTTTTGGTCGCGGCCATCGCCCCGGACGCTGCGCAAGCCAACGCAGTGACGGCCGCCATTGTCAGAGCAAGCCCGACTATTCTGTTCATTCGCATGGTCATTGCCTCCAAGTGTATAAATTGGATATGGTTCTGATGCGGGAATTCCGATTTGTTGCCGTTGCCCACTATTCGCAGCCCACCGGGCCGCAACTGCTGCTGGTGCCTCACCCACCGCCGCCGAGCGCGCTCTTCAGGCTGGCTACAATGGTGTCCTTAGTGTCTTTGCTGTTGAACTTTCCGACTAGCTTGCCCGGTGGAGCAAGTACGAGCAACTGGGCATCCGCGGAGTCGGTATCGACCTGGCACATCTTCATGAGCTTAGACTCTGACCGATCCGAAGGATCGACCTTCACAATCTCGACTGCCCCGCCTAGCTCTGGCGCAGTCTTCAGTCCCTCTGCGGTAGCCAGGCTCTTCCTATTGTTCTTGGTTCCGGCCCCCTGGACACATACTGCCGCGAACTTCTGGCTCTGCAACACCTTGAGGACAGATGCCATGCCGTCGGAGACGAACGCGCCGGAGAAGTCAGTCTTCTTGATCTCCGTTGGATAGCCTGCCGTAACCGCCCCATTCGGAGCGATCACTAGCGTTAGTGGTATTGGAGATCGGTCCGCGCCGTAGCGTGAGACCATTCCTTGCTGGGCGGGGTCATCAACGTTCACACTCACGAAGTTGGCACGATGTGAGAGCTTGGCTCGTACCGGCTTCATCGCCGCTTGCATCTTCCTGCTGGCTTCATCGTCATTCCGGTAGAACGTGACGAACACGTAGTGGTTCTGCTCCGCAGCCGCACTGATCGCGGCACTCTCGGATGAAGCTTCCGGCGCAGGCTCTGGCTTGGCTTGAGATTCCCCGGCAACTGCTGTCTTTGTGTCGGCGGTCTTGGCTGCCCGAACCTTGTTCTTGTCGGCCACGCCGTTTCTTGTCTTGACCAGCCCGATCACGACTAGGGCAATCACCAGCGCGACAGCGACATAGGTGATCTTACTCATTCGCATTGTCATTGTCTCCCTGTGTAGTATGCAAGAGGCCACTGGATTCCTGCTGGCACGTCAATCGCCTGCGTATTGCCTCGTCGCGCAGTTCCGGCGCTACTTCCTCCGGCCAGCTACCAACATCGAACACACCCTTGAACTCGGCCTGGAAATGCTCGAATGCTTCGCGGTTCAGGCGATAGAGCATCCACCTGCCCTCTTTCCTTGAGGTAATGAACCCGGCGTACTTTAGAGCTTTCAGGTGGAAGGATACGTTGGACTGGGTGAGATCAAGGGCGGGCATGAACTCGCAGACGCACATCTCGCCGCGTGTCATTAGAAGATGGAGCATCCGCAGCCGGGTCGCATCCGCCAGTGCGCTGAAGCCTTCCGCAAGATAGTGGATTCCGTCAACGTCAACAGCCGCTGAGTTCGGCGAAGACGCAGTCGGCTGCTGGTGGAGTGGCATTGCCAAAAGATCGGTACCTCCTTCACCTTGTGTATTGGGTCGATACATCAACACAACAACGTATATTGATGCGACGTCTGCAGTATACCCCAATAGCTCGTGTTACACAACACTACGGGGCCAACAATCTCAGTAGTTCCTGAGAAACCCGGAATGCGATTAAGGATGCTCTGTTCACTAGTCTGAGGCCAGCGGCTGTCTTGCCACAACTACAACCGCGGCGTCGTCCCTGAGCCTGCCCTCCGCCCACTCGGTTGCCTCGTTAAGCAGATCTTTGGCCAGGCCAAAGGCGTCCAACCGGCAGCACCGACCGACCACGCGCTCGATGCCTTCCACGTCGAACAGCTCTGAACCACGGCGCGCTTCGCTTATGCCGTCAGTGTAGAGCAGCAGCCTGTCTCCCGGGCTGAAGCACTCCTTGTGCTCGTCGAAATGCTGCGCTTCCATGATCGCCAGGGGCAGTTGGCCGAACTCAAGATACTCGAAAGTGCCATCGCACCGGCACAGAACCGGAGGCGGGTGTCCGGCGCTGGAGTATGAGAGCTCTCCGCTGGACAGATCGATGATGACAAGAAACACGGTCGCAAACGACTCGAACTCGATCTGCCGGGAGTATAGCACGGAGTTGGCCCGCGCGAGCGCCTCAGCCGCCGATGCTGTCTCGTGAACAAACGCGTGGATGGTGGATCGTGTCGTGGCGGCCATGGCGGCGG
>Ga0209638_1001781_pt1 | contig 13440 bp, 14 predicted proteins | sample BarGraNGADG00211_FD_184490 | JGI IMG/M metagenome (GOLD analysis project Ga0209638, IMG submission 184490) | Arctic peat soil microbial communities from Barrow, Alaska - Barrow Graham LP Ref core NGADG0002-211 (SPAdes) (version 2) | ecosystem: Environmental > Terrestrial > Soil > Wetlands > Peat... | reverse complement strand
GAAACGGAATAACTATATAAGTATATAGACATATACTTGTGGATGCAAGGCGTTCCATCAACTCCTGCGGCGTGACGCCGGGCCGGCGCCAGGTCCGCCTCGCGCCCCAGCCGTGCTGGTTATGTTTCGCTGGACGGCCATACAGCAGGGCGAGTTCCTGAACGCACGCAGTCGAAACCCGCAGCCCGCTCCCGAACCTGCGTCACCGGAGATTCCATGATCGCGCACAACACCCGCTACGGCTTCGGCGCGACCCTGCCGCTCGACTACGAGCGCGCGGTCGAGCGAACCCGCGAGGAGCTCGCCAAGGAGGGGTTCGGCATCCTCACCGAGATCGACGTCCGCGCCACGTTGAAGAAGAAACTCGACGTCGAGGTCCGCCCCTACATCATCCTCGGCGCGTGCAATCCACCGTTCGCGCATCGCGCGCTCGCCGCGGATCCCGACATCGGATTGCTGCTTCCGTGCAATGTCGTGGTGTACGCCGGCGATGCGCCGCATACCAGTGTCGTTGCCGTGATGGATCCGGTCGCAGCTTTCGAGCTGACCGGCAACGAGGCCGTGCGCCCGATCGCCGTGGAGGTGCGCTCCCGCCTCGAACGCGTGCTCGCCGCAGTGGCGGGAGCGTGACCATGACCGCTCCAGAACCGAAAGCCATCCAGGATTTTTATCCCGACGATTTCGCCACGTGCTACGGCTGCGGGCGCCTCAACGCAAATGGCCTCCACGTGCGTTCGATGTGGGACGGCGACGAAATGGTCGCGCGCTTCACGCCGCGCCCGGAACACATGTCCATGCCCGGGTTCGTCTACGGGGGGCTCCTCGCCTCCCTGGTCGACTGCCATGCGATGGGGACCGCTGCGGCGGCGGCCGAACGCGCGGACGGCCGCGAGATCGGAGAGGCACCGGCGCCCCGCTTCGTCACCGCGTCACTTCACGTCGAGTACCTCAAGCCGACACCGCTTGGACACGAACTCGAGCTTCGCGCCCACGTGACGATCGCCACCGCGCGAAAGTCGGCGGTCACCGTCACGGTGGCCTCGCGTGGCACGATCACCGCGCGGGGAGAGGTCGTGGCCGTACGGATCCCGGCGTCGATGACCGGAACGGGTTCGGGTGTGAACCCGTAGGCAGAGTTCTCACGCGTGAGACCCGTTTCAGGGTTCATCAGTGCGCGCGACGTACCAGATCCGCGCTGCTCTACTATGGTATGTTCACGACGGCGGGCGCTCCGGCCCCCACGGAAATCGCACGGTCCAGCGCGTCCAGGTGCTGGGACCTGAGCACACGCCGCCCGTCCGTCGAGAGCATGTACGCGACGAACCGTTCCGCGAGCGCGCGGTTTTCGGCCTGCACCGGAATCGTCAGCGCGAACAGGATCGGCGCGCCGCGTATGGTCAGCGTGTCTCCCCTGCGCTTCCCCAGCACGCGCGTTTCGACACGCGAGTACGCCGCGCTGTCGGCCGGATTGCCGAGGTCGATCTCGTCGGGCAGCTTCACGAACTTGAGGCCGTCGTTCACAGCGAGATTCTGGTATGTCCAGATGTAGTCGAGCTCGTGCGTCTGCAGCAGCGCGACCTGATCGGCCTCGCGCGGGCGAACGTTTCGCTCCGGCGCCGCCGCGAGCAGCCGCGAGGACAGCCCGCGCTCGCGATAGTGCCGCTCGGCGAGCTGCATCGTGAGCAGCGCGCGATAACCGGAGGGATCGGTGTTGGGGTCGGCGCGCCCGACTTCGACGCCGGGCTGCGTGATCACCGTGCGCCAGTTCTCTCCGTTGATCCGCGCCGCACCGCGCGAACTGGCGGTGTACGCCAGCACGATGCGGTTGCGCGCGAAGAGTGCGTACCAGCGCACGTATTGCGGCATCAGCAATTGCGGAAAGACCTCCGGGTCGGCGAGGAGCACCACATCCGGCGTTCGATGAAGCTCGGTCAGCCGGCGTGCAATCTCGAGACTCGCGCCGGGCTCGAGCTCGTACTTCGCGCCGGTGCGGGCGGCGAAGCTGTCCAGCACCGCGCGCATTGGGCGCGTGATCGACGCGGCGTTCATCACGGAGAGTATTCCCGGGGTTGCGAGGTGGAACGCATCGCGGGCCGTCGCCTCGCTGGACCTGAACGCCGATGCGACGCCGACGAGCGCCAACGAAACGATGATGGCACGCCGCGCCTTTGAGAATTCTCCGCGCCTCTTCAACACAGATGGACCGCGGTTGCCTTGAACGTGAAGAAGGCCGTATCGCCAATGCGGAGCGCGAGCTCGTTGGCCGAGTACGTGGTGAGCGCCGCGACGAGGGTCGCGCCGTTGACCTCGATCGTGACGCGCCAGAGTGGCCCGACCGACGCGATCTCCGTGACGGCTCCCTCGAACTGATTCCTCGCGGAACTGGGCGCCGGTGACGTACGCGCGATCAGGATTTCCTCCGCGCGGATGATCGCGTGGCACGGCCCCGCCGTGGCCGCGCCGGCGACGTGGATCGCGAGCCGTCCGCTGTGGAACACCGCGGCACCGTCCTCGATCGTCACGCCTCCCGCGAAGATGTTCTCGGCGCCGAGGAACTCCGCGACATACGGCGTCTTCGGGTGCCGGAACACGTCGGCAGGCTCGCCGCTCTGCAATACCCGGCCGGCATCGAGCAGGACCGCCACGTCACCGAGCGATCCGGCCTCCGCGAAATCGTGGGTCACGTGCAGCGTGGTGAGGCCCCATTCGCGATGAATCGCCCGGACTTCACGCCGGGCGGCGGCACGCCGAGGCGGGTCGAGTGCAGAGAATGGCTCGTCGAGCAGCAGGATTTCCGGCCGGCGAGCCAGCGCTCTCGCGAGCGCGACGAGCTGCCGCTCACCTCCGCTCAGCGAGCGCACGGAGCGCGCGTAGAGGGCGTCCACTCCGAAACGTCGTGCGATCGTGTTGGCGAGCGCGGCGTCGGTTGCTCCGTACATCACGTTCTGCTCGACGGAGAGATGCGGGAAGAGGAAGCCGAGCTGGTAGACGAGCCCGATGCCGCGTGCGTCGGCCGCCTCGCGGGTCGCATCGCGCCCGTTCAGCGTGAGCAGTCCGCCGGTCTGGGGCAGGAGTCCGGAGATCACCTCGAGCAGCGTCGTCTTGCCGGATCCGGTGGGGCCGATCACGACGCCGTACGCGCCGCCAGGCACGTCGAATGAGACGTCCTCGAGCGAAAACGCGCCGACGCGCGCACGAAGGGCGGCCGCGGAGATCATGCGATCGCCCGCTCGTCGCCCATGCGAAGCGCGCGCAGCGCCGTCAGCGGAATGAGCGAGAGCACGACGAGCGCGGCCGCGACGGGCAGCGCCTCGCTGAGCCCGAATCCGGTGAACCGGTCGTACGCGAGCACGCTCACGACCTTCGGATTGTACGCGAGAATCACGATCGCACCGAACTCGCTGACGGCGCGCGCCCACGTCACGACGCCCGACGCAATCAATCCACGCGCGGCGAGCGGGAGCGTCACGCGCCGAAATGCGCGCCACGGCGAATCGCCGAGTGTGCGCGCGACGCCCTCGAGGCGAACGTCCACACGCGCGAACGCTTCGCGCGCGCCGCTCACGAAGAGCGGGGCGGAGACGAAGAGCATCGCGGCGATGATGCCGAGTGGCGTGCCGACGATGCGCAGGCCGAGCGAGAGCAGGGAACTGCCGATGGCGCTCCCGCGGCCGAGCAGGAGGAGCAGCGCGATGCCGGCGACGGGATGCGGAATGAGCAGCGGAAGATCGAGCACCGCGGCGACGAGCGCGCGGCCGCGAAACGCGCGCCGCGCGAGCAGCCACGCCAGCGGTGCGCCGCCGAGCGCAGCGAGCAATGTGGCGGCGGTCGCGGTCAGCGCGGTGAGTGTGAGCGATTGCCGCAGTTCCGCGTCGCTCCAGAGTCGCGCCGCGCCCTGGGGGCCGGCCGCCGCGACGAGACGCACGACCGGGAGAACGAGGAAGAGCAGCAGCAGCGAGCTCGCTGCTGCCGCGCCAACACCTATCGCGTTAGAACGGCGCACGCATCGAGAGGATGATATTGTGATCGGAGGTTTGGAACTGTGAGACGGCGATCTGCACACCGGCGCCGAAGGTGAACCCGACGCGATCCGTGATTCGCGTGCGTCCGATGACCACTCCCGGCGTCACGAAAGTCTGTTCCTTTCCATCGTTCTTGCCGCCGGAGAACCAGCTCCGATTGATCTCGAGCTCGGGCCAGATCTTCGAAAGTGCGTGCAACTGGAAGGTGTGATTCCACGTGTACGTCCTTCCAATGGACGAGGTGTTGCCCGCAGGTTCCGCTGCGCCGATCGTGCCCTGCATGTCGAAAGCTCCCCAACCTTTCCCGTACGCGAGAGTGGGCGTGATGATCGCCTTGGGCTGGCCGTTGCCGTACGAAGCCGAGGGGAAGGTGGAGCTGACGAAGGCCGTAAGGATATAGTTGCCGTGCTCCTCGTTCGCGGAGAGCAGGCGGTATTTCACGAGCAGCTGAAAATCGCCCCAGCCGTCTTTCGTCGCGGGATTGTTGTGCACGATGTACGCCGGGATCGCGGCGATGATTTCGATGCGCTCGACCGGAATCAGTTCGAGTCCCTTGGTGTTGCCGTATGTCTCGGTGTATGGGCCACCCGGCTTCGGTTGCGACCAGTTCACGTCGTAGCGGACCTCCTGCTCGAGACGCGGCGTAGTGGTCGCGAGCGGCGTCAGCCAGTGCGGCTGTCCGGCTTTCGAGTGGTCGGAACGCCTGAGCCAGCGAGTCCAAAAGCCGTCGTGCTCATTGCCAGTGGACGAGGCTGTCTGCGCGGCGGCCGTGGCGGCGAACGCGATCAGGGTGAGGATGGGCAACAGGATGCGATGCGTCACGATACGCACGTCGGGAAGCCTCTGGACGGTCTGGCCGTGGGATGCGTGCGTCCACACCCCACCTCGTTATGGCACCAAGTCCGCTAATATTAGCGCGTTAGGGACGTTTGGGGAATGTCACGTCCAATTCACGGGCCGCCCTGCAGTCGCTATCCAGCCTTTGCGATCATCACCTCCGTGGACTTCACCACCGCAAATACCTCATCGCCCACGCTGAGCCGCAGCCGCTCGGCCGACGAGCGCGTGATGATCGAGACGATTTCCTGATCCGCCACCTGCACTCGAACCTCGGCCATGACGCCGTCTGCGATGATTGACGAGATGCGACCGCGAAGCCGGTTGCGCGCGCTGATCTCGAGCGCGCCCATCGGGTCGTCGTCGCTCGCGGCCGGTGCCCGGGTGGCGAGAAGTTTCGAGCGCGAAAAGAGCCACTTGTGCCCGAAACGGGTTGCCGGAAGCTGGCCCGTGCGCGCGAGGTGCTGTACGCGCTTGACGTGCAGGTGAAGCAGCTTGGCGGCGTCGGCCGCCGTAATCAGGTCGTCCATGCGAATGATTCTACCATGGACGATGCCGCCGCGCGCCATGCCGGATGTGCACGGGTCGCTGAATACTCCTTGGACCCGTGCTAGAATGAGGTCACCCCCGGCATCGCGAGACCCATGAAAAAGAAGCCGCTTCAGCTCGCCCGCGTGTACCAGCTGCTCGAACCAGGACCGGTCGTTCTGGTGACGACCGCGCGCAAGGCCAAGCAGAACGTCATGACCATGTCGTGGCACACGATGATGGAGTTCGAGCCGCCGATCGTCGGATGCGTCATCAGCAATCGCGACTACACGTTCGAGATTCTGCGTTCGACGAAAGAGTGCGTGATCAACATTCCGACGGCGAAGCTGGCAAAGGAGGTCGTCGGCATCGGGAACGTGTCCGGCCGGACCGTCGACAAGTTCGAGAAGTTCGATCTCACTCGGCTTCCGGCGTCCCTCGTGCAAGCCCCGCTCATCGCCGAGTGCTATGCCAATCTCGAGTGCAGGGTCATCGATACGAGCATGGTGACGAAATACAATTTCTTCGTCCTCGAGGTGCTCAAGGCGTGGATCGATCCCGCGCAGAAGAACCCGAGGACGATGCACCATCGAGGCAACGGCGTATTCATGATCGCCGGGAAGTCGATCCGGCTCCCCTCCAAAATGAAGTAACGCCGCGGTCGTCAGGTTCTCATCGGCGCGTTGCGTGCTTCGGCTGTTGAAGCGCGACCAGCACGCCGGCGGCCGTCACGCCGCGCACCTCCACCACCTTCGACCGCGACGTCGCGCCGCTCACGATTGTCACCGCGCGCTTCGCGACCCCGAGGGCTTTCGCCAGCACCTCGACGACCGCCTCGTTCGCCGCGCCTTCCACCGGCGGAGCGTTCACGCGAACCCGCAAGGCCTGGCCGTGCACGCCGTCCACTCCGGCGCGGCTCGACCGCGGCTGAACGCGCACGGCGAACCGCACGGCCGGTTCCGCGCCCGCGCGCTCCGTGATCGTGATCGTGTCGAAATCGCTCGCCATTCACCCATAAGCTAGCCGCGCGAGCAGCCCCGCGAACAAGACACCCTCGTTGCCGGTCCGCGACACCACTGTTGCATACGGAGGCGATCCTTCGCCGTTGGCAGCGAATTCTCAAGTCAACGGTGGGAGGAGCGGTGCGCGTTCCAGCAAGAGTCATGCTCGTCGCGGCCGCGGTGTCGCTTGCGGCCGGACTCGCGGCCGGCAACCATGCCGGGTCGCCGCTGTCTCATCCTGCAGACGATCCTCACAAGGCCGTAGTCTCCGCGGCGATTCGTTCGACGCTCGAATCCCAGCTCGATGCACTCGTCGGCTCGCTCGACTCGCTCGCTGCCGCGCTCGGCACCGACGACCATCTCCGCGCCGAAAGGCTGTTCCGTGCGGCGCGCGTGGCCTACAAGCGAACCGAGTGCCTGCTCGCGGCCTACTCGCCGCCGACGGTTGCCGCGTTGAACGGCCCGGCCGCCGAATCGGATGGCGATGCACCGCCGCCGGCACTGGGGGCCCCTGCCGCGTTTCAGCAGATTGAAGGAGCGCTGTTCCACCCCGGAGCGTCGAGAGACGGCAGCATGCGTTCGTCCCGCGTTCGCGCGATCGCGGTCGCGATGAGCGACCGCGCGCGAAGCTTTCGTTCGCAAACGGAATTGGTCAGCGTCGGAGAAGCCGCACTTGTCGATGCCGTGCGGGCAGAGGTCGCACGCGTAGGTACGCTTGGCATCGCCGGCGTCGACACCGACAGGCCGACCGACATCGCGGTCGAGTCCGCCGCGTCGCTCGAAGGAATGGTGCCGCTCGTGAACACTGCCGCGCGCGTCGCCAGCGGGCATGCGTCCGTGCAGGCATGGAATGCCACGGCGGTCGCGCTTCGCGCCGCCGCCGCTCAACTTCGCTCGGATCCGGAGTTTCAACACGTCGACCGCCTGGCATTCATCGCGGGTTACGTGGGATCGATCGCGCGCTCGCTCGGCGCGGTCCGGGCCGCGCTTCCTCCATCGCAGCCGTCTCTCCGCCGCGCGTGGCGGCCGGCAGCGGCGTCGGTATTCGACTCCGGCGCGTTCGATGCGTCCGCGTACGCGCCGGAGTACGCTCCCGCCGCAACGGGGGCGCTCGTCGCGCTCGGGAAGCGGCTCTTCTTCGACCCGCGCCTGTCCGGGCCGCAGACCCGCTCGTGCGCGTCGTGCCACGATCCATCGCGCGCGTTCACCGACGGGCGCGCGCGCGCACTCACGCTGTATCCCGCGGCGCAGGCGCTGGCGCGAAATTCGCCCACACTGCTCAATGTCGCACTCGAGCCGACGCTGTTCGCCGACCAGCGCGCGGGTTCACTCGAGGAACAGGTGGCTCGAGTGCTTTCGAGCGGCGCGGAAATGCAGAGTTCGGCGGAACTCGTCGCGACACGTCTCCAGGGTGACATATCGTATCGCGCCGAATTCGCGGGTGCGCTCACTGGACGGCGCGATACCGCCGTGACCGCACTGGGTGTCCGCGTCGCGCTCGCCGCGTACGTGCGCTCGCTCGTGGCGCTCAACTCGCGGTTCGATCGTGCGGCGCGCGGCGAGGCCGGAGTCCTCACGTCTTCCGAACGGCGCGGGTTCGACCTGTTCTTGGGCAAGGCGCGCTGCGCTACATGCCACTTCATGCCGTTGTTCAGCGGCGTGGCACCGCCTGACTTCGTGAGGTCGGAGCCCGAGGTGATCGGCGTGCCCGAGAACACGAGCGCTCGAAGGCTTCTGCTCGACGGCGATCCCGGGCGAGCAGGTGTGGATCATGCCGAGGCGCACAGGTTCGCGTTCAAGGTTCCGACTCTGCGCAACATCGCGCTGACTGCGCCGTACATGCACAACGGCGCGTTCAAGTCGCTCGAAGACGTCATCGACTTCTACGATCGCGGGGGCGGAGTGGGAGCCGGCTTGCGCGTGCCCAATCAGACGCTGAGCGCGAAACCTCTCCGACTGCGCGCGTTCGAGCGTCGCGATCTCGTCGCGTTCCTGCGGACCCTGACCGACACGGTCGTATCGCGCGTCCGGTAACGATCGCGCGGCTCGTGCCGCGCGCGATTGTCTGTAGCCGAGCTGTTACGCCGGCGTTGCGTGTTCCTCGCCGACTCCGACGATCTTCACGGCCTGTTTCCACCACAGCCATCGAGGAGAACACGATGCATCGCCGCTTGCACCGCTTCACCGTGTCCATCGCCGCAGTCACATCGGCATTTCTGATTGTCGCGTGCGCCAAGGACTCTTCCGCGCCGACGACCGCGGCGGCTGCGGCAGACATCACGAAGGTCAATCATGTCGTGGTGATCTACCTCGAGAATCGCGGATTCGACAACACGTACGGGGAGTTTCCCGGCGCCGAGGGCCTCGCGGCGAGCACCGGTGCGCCGAAACAGATAAGCGCAACCGGGGCTGTGTACACGACGTTGCCGCAGGTGAACGGGCAGCCGTACCCGACGACGCTCCCCAACACGCCGTTCGACATCGCGCTCTACAATCCGCCGACGATCCCGACTCGCGACCTGGTCCACCGCTACTATCAGGAGCAGATCCAGATCGACGGTGGCAAGATGGACAAGTTCGTCCAGATCAGCGACGCGCTGGGATTGGCGATGGGGTACTACCACACGTCGATCCTGCCGCTGGCCGCCGAGGCGGAGAAGTACACGCTGTGCGATCACTTCTTCCACAGCGCCTTCGGCGGGTCGTTCCTGAATCATCAGTTCCTCATCGCGGCCGCGGCGCCGACCTTCCCCAATGCGCCGTCGAACGTGGTGGCCGTGCTCGACGGAAGCGGCAACCTGATCACGGATGGCTTCGTCACGCCGGACGGCTACGCTGTGAACACGTCGTACACGGTGAACTCGCCGCATCCGGCCTCGGCCGTGACGGCCCAGCTCGTGCCGAACCAGACGAACCCGACCATCGGTGACCGGCTCAACGACGCGAGCGTGAACTGGGCGTGGTACTCCGGCGGATGGAACGCTGCGGTCTCCGGCAATCCCGATCCGCTGTTCCAGTATCACCATCAGCCCTTCGCCTACTATGCGAAATACGCCGACGGCACTCCCGGGCGGGCTGCGCACCTGAAGGACGAGACGGACTTCATGGCCGCCGCAGCGGCGGGCACGCTTCCCGCCGTGTCCTTCGTCAAACCGATCGGCGCGAACAACGAGCACCCGGGATATGCCGACATCGAGACCGGCGAGAACCACACGCTCCAGCTCATCAACGCCGTACGCAACGGTCCGAATTGGAATGACTCGGTCATCATCATCACGTACGATGAGAACGGTGGCTTCTGGGATCACGTGGGCCCGCCCATCAAGGACAAGTGGGGTCCGGGAAGCCGCGTGCCGACGATCATCATTTCGCCGTTCGCAAAGAAGGGGTTCGTAAACCAGGCGAGCTTGGAGACCCTCTCGATCCTCAAATTCATCGAGACGCGCTGGAAGTTGCCGGCGCTCGGCACGCGTGATGCCGGCGCCGGGGATCTGACCAGCGCGTTCGACTTCACGCAAAAGTAGAGTCCGCCCCGGAGAATCGCAGCCGGTCGCCGCGCCCGGAAATCACGGGCGCGGCGACGCCGGTCAGGGTCGCGTCAGGAATCCCTGCAGCAATCCCAGCAGGAACCACGCGACGATCGGCGTGATGTCCATCATGCCGATCATCGGAATGATCCGCCGCAGCGGCTTGAGGATCGGCTCGGTGATTGCGTACGACCATCGCCAGTACCACGCGCCCCGTCCCATCGGGATCCACGAGAGGAGCACCCGCACGATGAGCGCGATCTGGACCACCGTGAAGACCCACGTGATCAGCAGGCGCGTGATCGCGCCCGGTCCGCCCGTCAGCGAGTAATACAGGAACGCGACCTGGGAGCGCGCGAAGCCGAGTAGCGAGAGGGCCACGATCCCGGCCAGCACCACGGCGCCGAGCGCCCACCACGGTGCGGTCGACGGCAGCCCGCCGGCGCGGACCACGCGGCGCTCGACCGGCTTGAGGAGCGGATCGATGGTCGTGCGCATGAAGCGCGCGACCGGACCGAACGGCGAGAGCTTCCGCGTCCGCACCATCCAGTCGAGCGTGCACAGCGCGGCGAGCACGGCCGCGACGCCGAAGAGCGCCACGCGGAGCGCGGCGAGCGAGGTGTCGAATGCGTTCAGGAACGGCTGCATCGTCTGATCAGACCGGTCGGCGCGGCGTGAAGATGAACCTCATGAACTTCGGCAGTGCGAGAAGTCGCTCGACCACGCTGCGACTGTGCGCGACGCGCACGTACGCGTCGATCCCCTCTTGGTGCGCGGGAGAGTATCCGAACCACCACGCCTGCCGCCACGACGCAAAGCGGTCGATCACGGTCGCCTTCGTGCGCACGCACTCCTCGAGCCCGGCCTTTCCGTGGGTGCGCCCGATGCCGCTCTGTTTCACGCCGCCGTGCGGGACGTCCGCCATTCCGGCGGCCACCACCGCGTCGTTGATCACCACGCTCCCCGCCTCGATGCGCTGCGCCAACCGCGCAGCACGCGCGGTGTCAGCGCTCCAGATGCTCGCCGACAGCCCGAACTCGCTGGCGTTCGCGAGCGCGATGGCTTCTTCGGCGTCCTTCACTTTCACGATGGGAAGGAGCGGGCCGAAGGTCTCCTCGTGCAGCACACGCGCGTCGCTCGGCACGTTCGCGAGCACGGTCGGCGCGAAGAACGATCCGCTTCCCGGGGGAACCGCGGCCGGCGTCGCGGCGGTTGCGACAACGGCCGCGCCTCGCGAAACGGCGTCATCGCGCTGCGACTCGAGCGCGGCGACCGCATCGGCGCGGATCATCGGGCCGACGTCCGTCTCCGGTACGCCGCCTGCCCCGACCTTGAGTGCCCGCACGGCTTGGCCGAGCTCGGCAAGGAATGCGTCGTATGCCGGCGCCTCCACGTAGATGCGTTTGGGCGCCACGCACGTCTGCCCCGCGTTCGAGAACCTGCCCCATGCAATTCCACTGGCGGCGTGATGCACGTTCGCGTCCGCAAGCACGATTGCCGCGTCGCTTCCGCCGAGCTCGAGCGCGCAGGGAATCAGCCGCTCCGCACACTTCACGGCGACGCGCCGGCCGGTCTGCACGCTGCCGGTGAAGAAGATCTTGTCGACGGCCGCATCGCAGAGCGCCGCACCGGTGGACCCGTCACCCTGGAGAACCGCGAACACGTCGCGCGGAACCCCGGCTTCATGAAACAGCGATGCGAGCAGCTCGCCGGACTCCGGCGTGAACTCCGACGGCTTGAGCAGCACCGCATTGCCCGTGACGAGGGCGGGAATCACGACGCCCGCCGACAGCATGAACGGATAATTCCACGGCGAGATCACGCCGATGACTCCGAACGGCTCGTGTGCCACGCGGATGCGCTTGCGCTTCATCGCGAGCGGACCCGCGTTGAACCAGGGTGCGCGAAGGAACCGCGGCGTCTCGCGGGCGTAGTAATTCGCGAAATCGAGTGCGATCGCGATTTCGGAACCAATCGCTTCCGCCACGGGCTTGCCGTTCTCGCGCGTCAGCGCCTCGGCCACCTCCCGGCGGCGGCGAAAGAGGGACTCGTGAAACCGACGCAGCATCCGCACTCGCGCACCTACCGGCTCGCCGGCCCAGTCCTGCTGGGCGGCCTTCGCCTTGCGCACGGCCTCGAGCACGGCATCCCGGGGCGTGGTCTCGAATCGCTTCCAAACCTGCCCGGTGGCTGGGTCCACGGACTCGACGGGACGGGTGGGGGCGGGTCGGGCGGACGGTGCCATCAGGGGTGCTCCTGCCGGGGTGGCTGGACGACAGTGGTCGGCGACGGCCGGGGTGCACAAAAGTACGCCCATTTGGTGACGTGGCAGACCCTCTCGCGGGTACTTGTAAATGAAGCACGATTCACGGGTTGTGGGCAGGTCGGCGGTGGCGTACGACTCCTCAGCGGGATAATCTGCGGGAGACACCTCAGACCAACCGAGAGTCCGTGAACGAAATCAACGCTTCGGTGCCCCTCAGGGCGAAACGGGGTGAAGAACAGGCCTTCATCGAGATCGTGGAGTTCTATTATCCACGGTGCCTGCGTTTCGCGCGGAACATGCTGTCGGACGACCAGGACGCCGAAGAAGCAGTGCAGGACGCTTTCGTGCGAGTGCACGACAGCTTCCACCGGTTTCGTGAAGAGGCGCGGTTCGATCCGTGGCTGTTCCGGATTCTGGCGAACAGATGCCGCACGCTGCTGTCCCGGAACAGGCGGCACCGAGCGCTGATCGAGTACGGAGAGGTTCCGATTACGGCCGCGGCGGAGGAAGAGTACGGCGCCGACTGGGCCGAGGAAGTGCGGGTGGTGCTGGATTCACTCCCGGCGGAGCAGCGGGAAGCGTTCCTGTTGCGTCACGTCGAGGATCTTTCATATGAAGACATTGCAGCGCTGACGGGTGTTCGCCTTTCCGCGCTGCGCATGCGGGTCAAGCGGGCGTGCGACACATTGCGCGCGAGACTGACCAGGGTGGAGCAACATGATCGATGAACGCGACGAACTGATCGAACGGGTGGCGGGAGCGCTCAAGCCGCTGCCGCGGCAGAACGCGCGCGCGATGGCGCAGATCCTGGCCACCGTGCGCGCACGCCACGCGCAGGCGCCGAGTCGCCTCACGCTCGTGCTTGAGTGGATGCGCCAGCCGACCGTCTCGGTGGCGTCCGCGGCACTGCTCGCCGCGGCCGCGCTCGCGATCGGATTCGTCACGCGGGGTGCGCTCTCGACGCCCGACGAGCGGGTCATGCCCACGGCGGCGTTGCCGTCGGCGAGCGTGCCGGCGATCACCGCGGCGAACGCGCCGAACGAAGTACGCGCCGTACCGGTGCCGATCACCTTCGACGCCGCGGGCGCGAAGAGCGTCTCGATCGTCGGCGATTTCAACGACTGGGACGGCACCGCGTCGCCGCTCACGCGATTCGGCGCGAACGGCCCCTGGACGGCAACGGTGAAAGTCATGCCGGGCCGCCATCTCTACGCGTTCATGGTCGACGGCAAACTCGTCGTCGACCCTCGCGCGCCGCA
>Ga0209638_1001779_pt1 | contig 13447 bp, 7 predicted proteins | sample BarGraNGADG00211_FD_184490 | JGI IMG/M metagenome (GOLD analysis project Ga0209638, IMG submission 184490) | Arctic peat soil microbial communities from Barrow, Alaska - Barrow Graham LP Ref core NGADG0002-211 (SPAdes) (version 2) | ecosystem: Environmental > Terrestrial > Soil > Wetlands > Peat... | reverse complement strand
CAAAAGAATCTTCTAAAATTCCTTTTTGTGGAGGATGTACCTTCGGATGTTGATTTGGCTGTCCGGGAACTAAGGAAGGAGAAATTTAAGTTTGATTATACCACTGTCAGCACAAAGATTGATCTGGTAAAAGCGCTTAAGGAATTCAAGCCCGATCTGATTATTTCTGGTTATATGATGCCTGCATTTAACGGGCTACAGGCTCTTAAGGAAACTAAAGCATACAACCCGGATATACCATTCATTCTTTATACCGGATCTGTAAATGAAGAGACCGCAGTTGAATGTTTCAAGGCTGGTGCCTATGATTATGTTATCAAAGAGAACCTGACAAGGTTACCATTTTCAGTAAAAGAGGCCCTGGACCAGGTATGGATAAATAAGGAAAAAAGAGCTTCCGAGCTGCTTTTAAAGGATAACGAGGAGAAACTCCAGAGCATATTCAGCGCTGCTCCGGTCGGAATTGTACTTGTGGTTAACAGGGTTATGATTGAAGTAAACGATTCTTTCTGCAGTATGACCGGATATACAAGGAGGGAATTAATAGGAAAATCTACTGAGATTATATATTCATCACGAGAGGAATTTATAAGTGCCGGAAAATATAAATACCAGCAGATTGCAGATAAAGGTACAGGATCGGTTGAAACATCGTTTAAATGCAAAGACGGTAAAATACTTAATGTGATCCTTAGTTCTGCACCTCTCGATAAAAATGATTATTCAAAAGGAGTCACATTTACTGTTCTGGATATTACTGTGAGAAAAAAGGCTGAGGATGAACTTGCCAGGACCAGCAAAGCAATGAGTACGCTTATGGGTAACCTTCAGGGTATAGTTTACAGATGCCGGAACGATAGGAACTGGACCATGGAGTTCCTGAGTGAAGGTACTAGAGAATTAACGGGCTACTCACCTGAAGACTTACTTAATAACAGTAAGATTTCTTATAATGATCTTATTCATAAGGAGGATCGGGATGCTATATGGACAAACGTGCAGATAGCAATAAAAGCCAAAAAACATTTTCAATACACATATAGAATTTTAACCAAAAGAGGAGAATTACGCTGGGTATGGGAAAAGGGTGAAGGGGTATTTAATATGGACGGTAAGCTGGAGTTTCTGGAAGGCTTTATTACTGATATCACAGAGCGTATACTGGGAGAGAAGGCATTAAGGGAAAGTGAAGAAAAGTACCGTGGTATTTTTGAAAATATACAGGACGTGTATTATGAGACAACAGTCAATGGAACGATTCTTGAAATCAGTCCTTCAATCAGGATAATGTCCAAAGGACAATATCAGATTATTGATCTCATAGGAAAGTCTATGTTCGATTTCTATTCGGAACCCAATGAGCGACAAGATATCCTTGTAAAATTGAAGGAGAAGGGGTTTGTAACAGATTTTGAAGTCACACTTAAAAACCGCGATGGTACCCTCGTCCCTTGTTCCATTTCAGCTAAGCTCGTCTTAGATGTTAACGGGCAACCGGGGAAAATTATTGGTAGTATGCACGATATCACTGACCGCAAAAATGCAACTGAGGCACTTAAACTTGCTAAAGAAAAAGCCGAAATCAGTGATAGGCTTAAGACAGAATTTCTGAATAATATCTCCCATGAAGTTCGTACTCCTTTGAACGGTATTCTTGGTTTTGCGGAGATTATTTCTATGCAGAATTTGTCAGAGACAGAGAAAAAAGATTCGCTGAAAATGCTTTTTGAAAGCAGTAACCGGTTACTGAATACAATTTCAAACTATATGGATATCTCCCTGATAACATCTGGGAGTCTCTCAGTCAATGAGAAGGATTTTGATCCTTCCATGATTCTCAAAAGAATCTTTAATAATTTTGAACATGCATGCCTTACCAGGAAGCTCGGATTATTTTTAGATAATCACGAAAAACCAAATGATTATATTATCCATTCGGACCCGGAAATATGCCATAAAATTCTTTCACATTTTATGGATAATGCAATCAAGTTTACTGAAAAAGGAAGCATACATTTAGGTTCTAACAGCAATGCTGATAAACTGGAGTTTTATGTAAAAGACACCGGAATTGGAATAAATCAGGATTCTTTTAACATTATTTTTGACCGCTTTGTAAAAGTAAACCAGGGACCCTACAAAGTGTCTGAAGGAAGCGGACTTGGATTGCCTATTGCACGGGGGATGTCAGAAGCAATCGGTGGAATGATCAGGCTTGAATCAGAACCAGGAGTCGGGTCATGTTTCTTTCTCACAGTTCCTGTAAAAAAAAGTGGTGAATTCATTAATATAAGATAAAAGACAAAAGTCAACAAGATAAAAAGATTGCTTCGCTTCGCTCGCAATGACAGTGCAAGTAATCAAGTTCGGATTTGAACGAGAAACGCGAAACATTATTTTGTCTTTAACCTTTAACCTTTGCCAGGTACTCCTTTACCTGTTTGTAAACATTATCAGCTGTGAACCCTAACTTTTCATCGAGAATCTTATATGGTGCTGAAAAGCCAAAACTATTCATTCCCCAAATAACTCCCTTTGGTCCAACGAGTCCTTGCAATGTAACTGATAGTCCGGCAGTAAGACCAAATATTGGAACGTCTTCAGGTATAATTGTTTTCTTATACTTTTCCGATTGATTCCTGAACAGTCCTTCAGACGGAGCAGAAATAATTCTGACATTAAGCTTGTCATTTTTTAAAAGCTGAGCTCCTTCCACGAGTGTGGCTACTTCCGAACCACTTGCAATAAGAATGATATCGGGTTTCTCCTTACAATCCTGAACAATATAGGCGCCTTTTTCAGCTTGTAATGCTTCAGTCAGCCTGTTGTTCTCTGTTGAGGGAAGATCTTTAATATTCTGTCTTGAAAGGATCAGAGCTGTAGGTGTCGTTTTATTCTCCAGTGCCATTTTCCATGCAACGATTGTCTCAGCAGAATCTGCCGGTCTTAATACCAGCATACTATTCTCCCCACGATGGTTTTTAATATGCTCCATAAGTCGCAATTGTGCTTCCTGTTCAACAGGTTGATGAGTGGGTCCATCTTCCCCAACCCGGAAAGCATCGTGAGTCCAGATGAATTTAACAGGTAATCCCATCAGACAGGCCAACCTTACTGCCGGTTTCATGTAATCGGAGAAAACAAAGAATGTAGCACAAGCCGGTATTATACCACCATGGAGAGCCATCCCATTCATAACTGCTGCCATTGTCAGTTCAGAAACCCCTGCCTGAAGAAAAGCTCCCGTGAAATCACCCCTTTTAAAAGCATGCGTGTTTTTCAGGAAACCATCTGTTTTATCGGAGTTTGAAAGGTCGGCTGATGCCACAATCATATTATCAATTTTTTTTGCAAGAACACCTAAAACTGTTGCAGAAGCAGCTCTGGTAGCAGATCCTTCCTTTTGAATAATAGACTTGTAGTCAATCTCCGGAAATTCACCGGAATAAAAAGCGTGAAGTTTTTTATCCTGTTCCCTGTTGTCAGATGCCCATTTATCTTTGGTTTTTTTCCATTCTGAAGCTGTTTTGGCCTTCTTTTCAAGTACTCTTCCATAGTGTTCTTTAACTTCCGGGAAGATCAGGAAAGGATCTGCAATGTTTCCACCGAGATTTACAAGAGACCTTTCATAAGATCCACCGGCCTCACTTACAGGCATTCCGTGAGTGGAGGTTTTTCTTTCAAAGCTCTTTCCTTCATTATCAAGAAGACCTTTACCCATGATCGTTTTGCCTATAATTATAGTGGGTTTAATCTTCTGATTGATTGCAGAAGTGAGCGCTTTTCTGATCTGGTTCTGATCATTTCCGTCAATTTTAATAACATTCCACCCCCATGCTGTATATTTCATACCTGTATCTTCAGCTGTAACGGCGTTGGTTTCAGTTGAAAGCTGAATGTCATTTGAATCATAAAACATTATCAGATTACCCAGACCAAGAAAACCAGCCAGACGGCCCGCTCCCTGTGATATCTCCTCCTGAACCCCTCCGTCTGAGATATAGGTAAATATTTTATGAGCAAATAATTCACCGAACCTGGCTGCAAGAAACCTTTCTGCAATTGCAGCACCAACTGCAATAGTATGACCCTGTCCGAGGGGACCAGAAGTATTTTCAATCCCTCTCAGAATGTCAAGCTCCGGATGACCGGGGGTAGGACTACCCCATTGGCGGAAATTTTTTAGTTCCTCAGTTGTAAAATGACCGGTCAACGTAAGTATTGAATAGAGCATTGGCGACATATGTCCGGGATCGAGGAAGAATCGGTCACGATTAATCCATGATGGATCTTTTGGATCAAAATTCAGGAACTCGGAGAAAAGGACATGAATAAAATCGGCGCCGCCCATTGCACCGCCTGGATGCCCGGATTTTGATTTTTCCACCATCGCCATTGCAAGAATACGTATGTTGTCAGCAGCTCTTTGATTAATATCAATATTCATTTAACTTTAAATTAAATTAAGGTGTCATTTAATATCAACAAAAATATAATTATTCAGCGAGAGAAAAAAACATAATCTTTTCGTGCACTTAACTTGAAAAATCTAAACTGCCTGTAGATGGCTGTTTATTCTTGCCATGGTGGCTTATCCGGCAATGATTTTACGAACTCACTCAGTAGTTCCTTTTCATAACTTCCAGCATATATGCCTTTTCTGAATTTTTCAAGTCCTTCATTAAGAAATCGTTCCCATGATTTATCTTCATTCCCCGGGATAATAGGATAGAAGAGTATACCATTATTCCTGGCTGCATCAAGATCTCCTTTGGCATCTCCGATCATAAGTATTTTATTGTCAGGATATTTGCCTTTTGCTGCCAGTACGATGTGATCTGATTTGGTTCCATGTTCCTGTCCCGCTATAGCACTGGCAAATTTCTTCAGATCATGCTCATTCCATTCCCTGTCAAGAGCTTCCAGTGGAGTTTGAGATACTACAACTATATCGGCGAATGTTGATATTTTTTTAAGAGATTGTTTCGCATATCTGAAAGGTGGAATGTTACGAAGCCAAGCTGTTATATCTTCATTGACTGCTTCAGTCCAACTTACTACCTTTTCAAGATCCGGGTCAAAATTAGATTCAAAATATTTGCGGAGGTTGACATTACCAAGCTTTTTCTCGGTATTTACCCACTCCTTCAAGGAAGTAAGATCCGGCAATTTATAGCCTGTATCTTTTATCTCTTTCCTTTCACTAAGTAGTTCAAAGACCTTTATTATTGAGGTAAATCTGTTGCCCCCTCTGTAAATGGAATAAAGGTTTACAAATTCCCAGGTCTCGCGTAATATTTTGGAAATTCCGTACAGATCGAAATATTTTAATGCAATTGGTATGAAGAATTCCTTCTGCTTTACTTCCATTGAGTCAAATACGCATCCGTCCGAATCAATTCCGATAAAGAACTCCTTGACCGGTTTCAGGTTTCTTAGATTTGTCTGGTAATCCATGATTCTCCCTAAAATTTGAAACCGAATTTTATCTCTAACCTGTTATAAGCGCTCCTGTATGTTTCAGGTACATGGTTATAGTTGTTTTGTGAATAACTGGTGTGGGCATTTCTATAAGCAAAACTGAGATATGTTTCGCCATCTTCTTTTGCCCAGGATATTCCTGTTCCTATAGTAAATGTGCCTCCGCCAGAGTAGGACTTATCGTAATTATACTGAGGGTAAGTATAGTAGTCTGTCTTATTTTCATCATGAAGATTAAATAATCTTCCACCTCTGAAAAATATAAAAGGGGTCGCTTTTTTGTCAGAAAAAAGATACTTGTATTCAAGAAAAAGAGGGGTAAATGGTTGTCCAAGATATTCAACACCTGATCCTATTCCAAATATATTTCTCGTATTTGTGGTCACATTTCCGATAATGTTGAAGCTGAAAGGAGCTTTATACTGTGAATTCTGTGCACCTACAAGAAATCCACCTTCCAGGGCAAATCCTACTCCTCTTTTTTTCCTTCCGTCATATAGAGGTGTCTCATTTACAAATTTCACGACCTCTGTTGAGGAAAAAATAAAAATGCTGCCATCGGGGGTCTTAATCTTGTACTGATTGTCATTTACCTCCATCAGTTTACCGTAGATGATACTTCCGTTTTTAAGATAAAGAACATCTTTCTTTTTTTGGGCAGACAGCGTAATGAGGGTGATTATCAGCATTATTACTAATAAAGAGAGTTTTTTCATTGTATTTTAGGTTAGGTAGGTTAAGAGTTTAGCATGATTTTTGTTTAATAAAATTAACTAAATCTGACTCTAATGAAAGCAAAAATCATTCCAATTATTGCACTTCTTTCTTTGTTTTCAGGTTTCTTCATTTCCTGTGAAGATTCAACTTATAAGGAATACAAGGGTTACGCACCCGTCTATTTGTCATATAAAGATTTACGTTCTGGTGTTTCGGAGGTCCAGAATGTTGATCTGAAAAATCCGGGTAAGATCTATTTTAAAGATAATTACATATTTATTGTTGAGGAATTAGAAGGAATTCATGTTTATGACAACACTAATCCGGCTTCGCCTGTAAAGAAGGCTTTTGTAAAATTGCCGGGGGTTGTCGATATTTCTATTTCGGGTAATATTATGTACGCTGACAGTTATGTTGATCTTGTTGTCCTTGATGTTCAGAATATTGATGATATTCATGAGGTAGGGAGAGTAATCGATATTATGCCCTATACAGTTCCTGCAACCAAAACAGATTTCCCGATAGCATACGTCGACAGAGATAAAGGTGTTGTTCGCGACTGGGAATTGAAAACCATAAAGGAACGGGTTGAAAATAATCCGACTCCATATCCGATCTATTATACGGGGGGATTTGCTTTGATGGATAAAGCTAACTCTTTTAGCGCATCATCGGGTGTAAGTGGAAGCGGAGTTGGGATTGGAGGTTCAATGGCAAGGTTCGGAATAAAAGATAAGGTTCTCTATGTGGTTGATAAAAGTACACTTAAAGTATTCGATATATCAAACAAAACAATCCCCGTAAAAGTCAATGATTTCAATCCGGGCTGGAATGTGGAAACCATGTTTCTCAGGGGAAATGATATGTTTCTTGGCACAACAACCGGAATGGCGATTTTTGATATATCTAATCCTACATCTCCGTTCTCGCGAACCTTTTTCACACATGCCAGAAGCTGCGATCCGGTGATTGTGGATGACACTCTTGCTTATGTAACCCTCCGAACAGGGACGAGCTGCGGAGGAAATCAAAATTTACTCGATATTGTTAACATCAAGGATATTACCAAACCAACTACTGTTGCATCCTATTTTATGACCAATCCGCATGGTTTAGGTAAAGATGGTGATCTGCTATTCATTTGCGATGGCTCTGCCGGACTGAAAGTTTATAATGCTGCCGACCCGAAACAGCTTTTAGGTAATCTTATCTATACTTATCCTTCTATTCAGGCTTTTGATGTTATCCCAATCGGAAATGTACTTGTTCTGATTGGTGAGGACGGTCTTTATCAGTACAATTATTCTAATGTTAAAAATATTACTTTATTGAGTTCAATTCAAGTGGTGAAAACTAAATAAGGATAAGGTAGCTGTTAATACTTTTATTTAAGTAAGGTTACCCGGTAAATAATTTATTAAGTTAAATAACCCAATAACTTAATGACTAAATAACCCTATATCTTTCTTTAGTTTCATTCTAAATTATCAACAATGACATTTGTAAGTTTGTTTTAAAAGTATTGTTATTAAATTAACAGCACTTTTTAAAGACAGTTTTTGATGATTTATAAATTATTTAATTACCTAAAAATAAAACAGATATGTATCAAGTAGGAAATCTAGTTAAGGAATTGTCCGACAAACACGGTCATGAACGGGAGAGCCTTATGCCAATTCTTCAGGCGATTGTGCAAAAACACAATTATCTGACTGATGAAGCGATGGTCGAAGTTGCAAGAGAACTCGATATTTCAGCTGCTGAAGTTTACGGAACAGCTTCTTTTTATACCTTTCTCGACACTCAGGTAAAGGGTAAATATGTTATAAGAGTTTGTAAAACAATTACATGCTCAATGAAGGGGAAGAGTGATATAATTCAGACTCTTGAAGAAATGCTTAATATTAAGGTAGGAGAAACAACCCCCGACAAACAATTCAGTCTCATTGAGACTAACTGTATCGGATGGTGTCATAAAGCTCCAGCCATTCTTATCAATGACTTACCTTTTACGGAACTTACCCCTGTGAAGGTAACTGAGATTATTAAAGATTACATGCAAAAATAAATATCCGTCAAAACCATGGAAAACAAAGGATTAAATAAAGTTGACCTTATATTCGAAAAAATAGATAATCAGGAAGTGCTTACCAAGGGCTTCAAAATGAGCAAAGATGAGATCATCCAGGAGATTCTTGACTCAGGGCTTAAAGGAAGGGGAGGTGCCGGATTTCCAACAGGAATGAAATGGAAATTTACTGCCGAAGAGAAGAGTCCTGAGAAATATATTGTATGTAATGCCGATGAAGGAGAACCCGGAACCTTCAAAGATCGTGAGATACTTGACAGGGTTTCAAACAAAGTTCACGGTGGAATGGCAATTGCTGGTAAAGCTATTGGAGCAAAAAAAGGTATAGTTTATCTGAGAGGTGAGTACCGTTATCTTTTACCAAAACTGATGATCGAACTCGATTCATTTCATAAAATGATAAAAAAGATAGGTTACGATTTCGAAATAGAATACCGTATGGGTAGCGGAGCATATATATGTGGTGAGGAAAGCGCACTCTTTGAATCAATTGAAGGAAAGCGCGGTGAGCCACGGAATAAACCTCCATATCCAACTGTATCAGGCGTTTATGGGAAACCGACCTCTATTAATAATGTTGAAACTCTGGTAACCGCGATGATGATCGTTCAGCATGGCGCAAAAAACTTCATCAAGTACGGGACAAAAGATTCAAGAGGATCTAAAGTATTCTCAGTATCGGGGGATACACCTACTCCTGGCATATTTGAACTTGAGCTGGGCATGACAGTCCAACAGTTTGTTAATGAATTTGGCGATGGCGATACCAAGGCAGTACAAGTAGGTGGTGCTTCAGGTTTTTGCGTTCCCAGAAAGAAATTTGCAGAAACTATAATCGGGTTTGAAGGTGTACCAACAGGGGGATCCATGAAGCTTTTCAACAGTTCACGATCTATGTATAATGTTCTTCATAATTACCTCGAGTTCTTTACTGAAGAATCATGTGGTCAGTGTACTCCGTGCCGCGTTGGATGCCAGCAATTACTTAAGGGTGTTGAAAAAGTCAAAAAAGGAGAAGCGAAATCTACCTATCTTAATGAACTGATGAAATTGGCAGATACAATGAAAATCGCTGCTAAATGTGGTCTCGGACAGTCAGTTGGGAATGCATTTAAATCGATAGTTGGCAATTTTAAGGAAGAGATCATCTATTAATCAATCAAACAAAAACGAAAAATCATGATAAATCTGCTCATAAATGACCAGAAGGTCGCGGTTCAGAAAGGAACAACAGTTCTGGCAGCTGCCAGGAAACTGAAGATAAACATTCCTACCTTATGTAACCATGATGACCTCTGTGTTGCAGGCAACTGCCGTGTATGTATTGTTGAACAAAAAGGAGCAAGAACACTTATAGCTTCCTGTGCAACTCCTGTCGCTGAAGGTATGGAGATCCACACAAATACTCTGAAGGTTCGAAATGCCCGTAAACATATTGTTGAATTACTGCTCTCCGAACACAGATCAGATTGTACAAAATGTTACAAAAATCAAAACTGCGAACTTCAGTCTCTGGCGAATGATTTCGCATTTGGCGACCATGTCTTCCTTGATCTTGTAGAAGATAAAAAATACAGCATTGACAGGTCTTCTGCATCATTTATCAAGGATGACAGCAAGTGTATACGTTGTCAGCGTTGTGTAAGAACCTGCTCTGAATTACAGTCTGTCGCTGCAATAACTGTTGCCAATAAAGGTGCTAATCAGAAGATATCTTCTTTCCACAACAGACCTATGAGCCAGGTTGTTTGTACGAATTGCGGACAGTGTGTTAACAGATGCCCCACAGGAGCGCTTGTTGAAAAAACATCTATCGACCAGGTTTGGGATGCTATTTATGATCCCGATAAACATGTTGTAGTTCAGACTGCTCCTGCAGTAAGAGTTGCACTTGGAGAAGATCTGGGTTACGATCCAGGTGAAAGAGTTACCGGGAAAATGGTAAATGCTCTAAGACAACTAGGTTTCAATTCTGTTCTTGATACTGACTTTAGCGCCGACCTTACAATTATGGAAGAAGGTACTGAACTGCTTGTAAGACTTAAGAAAGCACTTGTAGACGGGGATAAGAGTATATCTTTACCAATGTTTACATCCTGTTCCCCCGGCTGGATAAAATTTGTGGAACATAAATACCCGGAATTTCTTCCGAACATGTCAACCTGTAAATCACCACAACAGATGTTTGGCGCACTTGCCAAAACATTCTATGCTAAGAAAAATAATATCGACCCTTCAAAAATTGTTTCAGTATCTATAATGCCATGTACGGCTAAGAAATTTGAAGCTGACAGACCAGAGATGCGCTCCAGCGGTTTTAAAGATGTTGATTTTGTTCTTACTACCCGCGAACTGGCTGTTATGATTAAGCAGGCAGGTATTGACTTCAGAAATATTGAAGAAGCAAATTACGATTCAATAATGGGTAACTCTACAGGTGCAGCAGTCATTTTCGGCGCCACAGGAGGAGTTATGGAAGCTGCTTTACGTACAGCTTATGAGATCGTTACCGGACGTGAGGTTCCCTTTGGAAATCTTAATATTACGCCGGTTAGAGGAATGGAAGGAGTAAAAGAAGCAACTATTAAAATTGAAGGTTGTGTTGAGGCATGGAAATTTCTTGAAGGCGCAGAACTGAAGGTAGCTATTGCACACGGACTGGCTAATGCCAACAAAATAATGAAGATGGTTAGAGACGGAAAAGCTACTTATCACTTTGTTGAGATAATGGCTTGTCCGGGAGGGTGTATTGGTGGTGGTGGACAGCCTATTCCAACCAACCTGAAGATCAGACAAAAACGTATGGCGGCTATCTATGCGGAAGACGAACACAAAGAGTTACGTAAATCTCATCTTAATCCCGATGTTATTGCAATCTATAAGGAGTTCCTCGACCAGCCTAACAGCCACAAGTCGCACGAATTGCTTCATACACATTATGTGGAACGCGATAACTACTAGAATTACCTGATAAATAGGAAAGTCGGCTGATTATAGCCGGCTTTTTTTATCCGATTATATCGAGAATTTGCTGTATATCAATATCCTTAAGCGGATTATTGCTGGAGATGAAGATATCAGCCAGTTTTGATTTTTTCTCCTGCAATCTTACTATTTTTTCTTCAATACTATCGCTGGTAATGTATCTGTAAACGAATACACTTTTATGTTGACCAATCCTGTGGGCACGGCTTAAAGCCTGCATTTCGGAAGCAGGGTTCCACCATGGATCCAGGATAAAAACATAATCAGCTGCAGTGAGATTAAGACCAACACCCCCGGCTTTAAGCGAGATCAGGAATATTTTGTTTTCAGGATCTAACTGGAAACTGTTTACTATCTTTTCTCTTTTTGTACTGGCTCCTGTCAGCATCGCAAAACGTATTCTCTTCTTCCTTAATTCTTCCGCGTACAGATTAAGATGCTTGACAAATGATGAGAATACCAGTATCTTATGACCTTCTGCAATAACGCTTTCCATATCCTGAAGCACAGTTTCGAATTTACCGGAGCCAAATGCATATTCTTCATTCGCCATTACAGGATGATTGGATAATTGTCTGAGCTTCATCAGTCCCTGGAGAACAACAATGGCAGATTTTTCAAGACCCGTTGATGCAATGCTTTTAAGAATACTGTTTCTGACTGAGGATTTCTCTTCGTCATAGACTTTAAACTGTTCATCTGTCATATCGCAAAAAACTGTCTGTTCAGTAACCGGCGGCAGATCTTGGGCGACCTGCTCTTTGGTGCGTCTCAGGATGAATGGCTGTATTATCTTCCTTAATTTAAGCTCTTTTTCGTCGTCACCCATTTTTTCAATTGGTTTTGCAAATTCTCTTCTGAAAAAAGCAAGATCACCAAGAAGACCCGGGTTAACAAAATTTAATTGGGTCCACAGATCTGTAAGGGAGTTCTCAACAGGAGTTCCTGTAAGGACAAGTTTAAATTCAGACTTGAGTCTGGTCACAGTCTTGTAAAGCATTGACGCGGGATTCTTAATAACCTGACTCTCGTCAAGAATGATGTAATGAAAAGAAAATGAGCTTATTAATTCAATATCCTGTCGGATAGTATGATAACTCGAAAGGATTATATCAAAATTTTGAAAATATGAAGTTGACTTTTTTCGTTGGTTACCCTTGTAACTATAAACTTTCATCTCAGGAACAAATCTTTTTATCTCATTTTCCCAGTTATATACAAGCGATGCAGGTACAATTATTAATGAAGTAAGTTTCGATTTTGAGTATTCAAATAAGTTTAATTCTGGTTTATTACCTTTTTGCTCTTTTGGAGGAATGTTTTCCTTGTTGTATTGAAGCATTGCAAGTGTCTGAATCGTCTTGCCAAGACCCATATCATCAGCAAGACACCCGCCCAAGCCGGCTGTTTGAAGAAAATTCAGCCAGTTAAGTCCATCTGACTGGTAATTCCTCATAGTACAGTTAAGCCCTTTTGGGTACTTAAGAACAGGAATCTGATCGGGAATAAGTAACTTTTCAAGTCTTTCGAACCCATTTCGACCCTCATCATTGAAAGTATCTGAAAGCAATGAAAAGTGTTGCTTGTGAATTCTCAGTGAATCTTCTGTGCATTTGCCGAACTCAAAAATATTTTTGTATTTAGTGAACCACGTTTCCGGTAATATGGCTATTGAACCATCAGCCAACTCATATTCCCTTATTCCTTCAAGAATATTTTTTCTGAATCGGACGAACGGAATCCTGTATTCCCCGACCTTAACAATTGCCTTAAGGTCAAACCAATCGTTTATGATCTCGCTGCTAATCTCAATTTCAACAGGTTTTAAGTTGTAATTAAGATCAAGCTTAGATGTCAGAACAAAACCATAGTCAGTAATTTCAGAATAATTACGATTGACAATTTCTATTATTGCATACAGCTCATCTTTGTGTTTGCTGTTTGTTGAAACAGGAAAAAAATTAATATCATCATCAGAAAAGAAACCAAGCTCTCCCAGGGTTTCACGACATTGTTTTTCCCAATCAAAATCACGATGATATTTCCTGAATATGAAATTCTCTTCTTTTTTTTCAAATAATGTGAAGGAGATAGAGGGTTCATTTGAATAAATTTTATTCCCCTGGTAATTATATTTCAGTATCATTACAGGGTTCCCATTAAGTCCGGCTCCAA
>Ga0209638_1001777_pt1 | contig 13451 bp, 14 predicted proteins | sample BarGraNGADG00211_FD_184490 | JGI IMG/M metagenome (GOLD analysis project Ga0209638, IMG submission 184490) | Arctic peat soil microbial communities from Barrow, Alaska - Barrow Graham LP Ref core NGADG0002-211 (SPAdes) (version 2) | ecosystem: Environmental > Terrestrial > Soil > Wetlands > Peat... | reverse complement strand
GAGTGGGGTTTACACCCGTCAAGGCAATACGCGGTAGAGGTCGTAGGCGTTGACTTCTCCGCACCCGATGGCGAACGGCAGGTACCCGAAGTGGTTGGAAAAAAAACCGGCGCCCAAACGGCGGTTGAGCACGAACACGCCGCAGCGCCGGTCGGTCTGCGTGTGGAGCAGTTCGCGGCGGATGGGCAGACGGTCGAGCATTCCGTAGTAATCCAGGCGGCTGACCACGATGGTATCCCCGGGGCCGGGCAGCGGCGGCGTATTGGCCAGCGCCTTGGCGCCCGCATCCTCGGCGTACGCCAGGAAGGCCCACTGGCCGCCCGCCCACACCGCCAATCCACGGTGAATGCGGGGCGCAATCAGCCGGTCCACGGCCGCGCGTTGCGATGAGGCGAGCGTGGTATCGCCGATCACGATGAGGGCGCCTGAGATCCAGCCCAGGGCCACCAGCAGCGCCACGGTCAGCGGATATCGCGGCTGTCGCACGCGCGCCGCGTGGAGCACGATGAGCAGCGCGGCCGCCGGCACGCCGGGCAGCAGATACTTGGCGCCCATGTACACGTAAGGCAGGGCGGCCAGCCCCGAACCGAGCCAGACAAGCAGCGGAAAGGCGCTACCTAACCCTTCGAAGCCGGAACCAAACAAGGAAGCCTTTTCACCGCGGAGACGCGGCGGCGCCGAGGCGCGGAGGAAGAAGTGTCCGAGCTTCGCTCGGATTGACAGGCTAAAGCCTGCCCCACCTTGGATGTCGCCCACCACGCCCACCGAGGCCAGGAGGAAGCAGATGCCCAACGCCGCCGGCACCGCGTAGAGCACCAGGTTGGCCGACCCGGCAATCAGGGACCCTGCCACTCCCAGCGCCACCAGCGCGGCCACCACCCCCGCGAACTTTGGCCCGCGCGAGAGCAAGGCGTATACCAGCAGCGGTCCGGTGAGCGCCTGGAAGCAAAGAAACGCCACCAGATTGCGCGGCACGTTGCGCATCGAAGTCAGCATCTGAAACGCACCGGCCAGCGTCGCGTTGGCCGCCGGCCCGCGATTCAGACTGACGAACCCCGCCACCGCCACCACCGCGACCGCCAGCGGCCACAGGCATTCCGCCGCGCGCTTCCACGTGGCGGGCATGAGCAGGAGCGCCGCCACCAACACGAGCGGCGCGGTGCTGGCGCGGCAGAGCACCGCGGCCGCCAGCAGCAGTCCTGAAGCCAGCCCCGCGCCCCAGCGACGTTCCTCGCGGAAGAGCAGCAGGCGGTCCATGCCCAACATGCCGAACATCATGGCCATGACGTCCGGCATGCAGGTGGCCGCCATCGCCAGGGTGACCGGGTTGGACGCGATCAACAGCCCGACGGTATTCGCCTGCCGCCGGTCGCAGCCCAGGCGCCGCGCCACCGATACGCTGGCTAGCAGGAATCCCGAAAGCAGCAACAACTGGTAAAGATGGGCCATCCACTCGCGCCCGCCGAGCGCCGCCACGGGCGCCAGCACGTACGCCGGCAGAGTTCCGCCGAGCAGGTACTGGGAGAGCTTCCGGCGATCTCCGGAGTTCCACACCTGCTCGAAATCGGCGGGATGCAGCGGGTCCACCAGCGCATGTTTGGCTGCGCGCAAGAAGAGCGGATCGTCGATGGTGAACGGCTTGTTGAGAAACGGCAGCAGCAGCAGGCTGGCCACAAAGATGGCCGGCGCCGCCAGGCGAAGGATCACGCGCGCGGCCTCGCCAGATAGACGAACTGATACCCCAGCAACCTCGGGAACAGCGCGGTGGCCGCGGCAAGCAGCGCGGTGATGGCGCGCATCGGCGGATTGGCGGGGTCGAGGCCCAGCACCAGTTCGAGCGGCATGACGGTGGTCTTGGCCGCCACGATCTCCCAACCGTTTTCCTCAAGGAGCGCGCGCGCCGTCCGGCGGGTGTAGAAATGCAGGTGGGTGCGGTCCATAATGCCGCGATCGGTGTAAGGGAAACGTCCGAACAAGAGCGCCAGCCGCACCGTAATGTTGGCCACGTTGGGCACCGACACCACCAGCCGCCCACTCGCCTTCAGCGCGGGGCGAACCTCGGCCAGCAGGCGTTCCGGTTGCACCAGGTGCTCCAGTACATCGAGCAGCAGAACCCGGTCGTACCGGCGCTCTCCGGCCTGGCGCGCCAGGTCCGGCTGCGCGAAATTCAAATCCGCGGAGATGTAGCGCTCCAGCGCCGCGTGCTCGCCGGCGCTGGGCAGCGCATCCACGCCCACGATGCGATTGCCGTCCTTTTTCAGCTCCGCCGCGAAGAACCCTTCGCCGCAGCCGACATCCAGCACATCCTGACCTCGCCCCACCAGTTGCCGCGCGTAGTAGTGGCTGGAATGCTTAGAGTGCTTGATCGGGTAGTGGACGAAGTACTCGGCGAACTCCGGCGCACGCATCACGCTGCGGCACGTCCGCCGGTAGCGCCACACCGAGCGCACCACGTCGCGCGCATACTTCAGCCCGTCCACGTTGCACAGTTCGGTCCCGTAGTAAGTCGGGATGGGAACCTCCCGGATCTTCATGGCCTGATGGTGCAGTTTGACGATGATCTCGGTATCGAAGTGAAAATCGTCGGTCATCAAGGAGAAATCGAGCTGCGCCAGCGCATGCAGGTTGTAGGCGCGATATCCGCTGTGAAACTCCGTGAGGTTCATGCCCAGCGCGCGATTCTCCAGGATGGTGAGGATGCGGTTGCCGGCATACTTATACAACGGCATGCCTCCCTTCAGCGGCCCTCCGTAGGTGCGCATCATGCGCGAGCCGAACACGGCGTCCGCCTCGCCCGTGACCAGCGGGCGGTAAAGCTGCGCCAGAATCTCCGGCGCGTACTGCCCGTCGCCATGCAACAGCACGACGATGTCGAAGCCCTTCTCGATGAAATAGCGATAGCCCGCCTTCTGATTGCCTCCATAGCCCAGATTTCTGGGATGCTTCAGTACCTGCAACTTGGGCACGTCGCGAACCGCCTTGACGCCCATGGCCAGTTCGAAGGTGCCATCCGGGCTGGCATCGTCGAACACCACCACTTCCTCGACGTTGCTCCACACGCTGGGCGGAATGCGCTGGAGCACGGGCACCAGCGTAGTAATCGCGTTGTACGTGACCACCAGGATGCCGATGCGTTTGCCCTGGCAATCGGCGATCGCGGGGTCGGCGTACTGCGCAAAGGCGGCACGCGGTTGGTAGCCAAGTCCAGTTGTCGAGCTTGATTCGGTCATTGCTTGTTCTTCCAAATGAAGTATACCGGCACACCCGCCGCAATCAACAGTGTTCCCACAATCGCCGGACCGGGAGTCGCCAAAAACGTATTCACTACAAATCCCAGAGCCACCGCTAGGAACACCACCAGGGTCACCGGGTACCCCGTCATGCGGTACGGCCGCTCGCGGAGCGGTTGCGCGCGCCGCAGCGCCACCACACCGAGCGACGTCAGCCCATAGAACACCCACGGACCTTCATCAGCGTGAAACCTACGCGGCAATTCCGCGGCGGCGTGCATGTCTGCCCATGATGGCACACCGTTAGGCAAGACCGGGGACCGTTACACGCCCGTCCCAAAGGAAATGGAGCCAGAGGAACCCCAAGCCGCGATTTGGGAAGGTGAGCCGATTCCTCCGGCGAAAACGCCGCAGGGGCCGGGCTCCGAGGGCACCCCCACGCACCGCAAAAGGCGCGGCCTGGGACAGCAGATCGTTCTGGCCCTCAGCGAGGGATCCGCAGCCGCGCGAGGGCATCCATGATCTCGGGCTGCTCTTTGATTTCCGCCAGCGGTCCGAGATGCCGCTCGACATGTCCCCAATCCAGCTTCCCTCGCTGTCGCACCGCAACCGTCTCTACGTCCAGCAGGTCTTGTGGACGGAAGGCGAACAGTTTGAGGATGATGAGGTCTTCCGCCGAGCAAGTCCGTAACCAGCAGCCCGGTGCGAACTCGAACAGACTGGACCGCTCCACTACCACCTCCTCCAACGGCAAGCCACCGAGCGCAATATCGATGGGCACTCCGTTGGGAGATTCCAGGAGGAGCACGCGGTTCCGGAGGGCGAAGGCGGCGGCGCCGGCGATGCGCCCCCGATAGCCCGACGTAAGAAGCGGAGCAATAAACTGCTCTTCGCGTCCGAAACCGGAGAGTAGTGTGACATCCACGTCACGGGTGAAGCGCGGTTCTCCCCATCGCAGGAGCGCGATCCCGCCGATGATGCAGAAACGCCATTGCCGCTGGCTGAGAAAGACCTGGAGATCGAGTGCCGCCTCAAACAGCGCCGTCATGGGCGCATCTTCGCGGTTCGGTACCGCGCGAAGAACGCCTGCTGCTCCACGAGGCCGGAGGTTGTTCGGGGAGGACTGCTGTCAAAAGAGCCCTCGGTCCCGAACATCTGCCGGACCGCTTGTTGCGTGTCGGCGGTTTCGATTTCGTGCCGCCGGATCTCGTCGAGTTCGGCCCCGGCCCGCCGCCAGGTGTCCACCCATAGGCGCAGAAGCTCACGGTCTTGGCTTGCCGGTTGGCCAGACATATCCATCTCATGGTAACAGAGCCCGGCAGCAATCCTAGCTCCTGTGCTACCGCTGCACCCTTCCCGAGCCATCGCCCTTGAGCAGCGCGTTGACCTCGGCCACCGTGGCGCGATAGAAATCGCCCATGAAGGAATGCTTCAGACAACTCGCCGCCACGGCGAACTCCAGCGCTTCCTGGTGCGTCGCGAGCGAGAGCAACCCGTAGATCAGGCCGCCCGCGAAGCTATCGCCGCCGCCCACGCGGTCCACAATGTGGGTGATCTCATAGTGCCGGCTGACCAGGAATGCGGTGCGATCGTTCAGGCACGCCGCCCACCCGTTATGCGACGCGCTTTTCGATTCGCGCAGCGTGATGGCGATCGCTTTCATATCCGGGTACGCGTCCAGCACCTGGGTGGTCAGCTTCTGGTATTGCGCGCGATCCAGAACGCCAGAGTGGACGTCGACGCCGGTCTGAATGCCGAGCGCCATCTGCACGTCCTCTTCGTTGGCGATGGCGATATCCACGTACCGGGTGAGTTCGCGCATCACCTCGACGGCCGTCTTGCCGTACTTCCACAGGTTCTTGCGATAATTCAGGTCGCAGGAAACCGTCAGCCCCTTCTGGCGCGCCTTGCGCATGGATTCGAACGAGAGTTCCGCCGCCAGAGCGCTGATGGCCGGCGTGATCCCCGTGATGTGGAACCAGCCGGCGCCTTCGAACACCTGGTCCCAATCGATATCGCCCGGCCTGGCCAGCGCGATGGCACTATTGGCGCGGTCGTAGACCACCTTGGAGGCGCGCTGATTGGCGCCCGCTTCCAGGTAGTAGATGCCCATCCGCCCCTGGCCGCGGACGATGCGGGAAGTGTCCACGCCGAAGCGGCGCAGTTCGCCGACAGCGGCATCGGCGATTGGGTTGGCGTCGGGCAGCACGGTGACATAGGCGGCCGGCAAGCCGAGTTGCGCCAGCGCGACAGCGACGTTGGCCTCGCCGCCGCCGAAGGTGGCCACAAATTGCGGACTCTGCAGAAAGCGCTCCCGGCCTGGCGGCGCGAGCCGGAGCATGATTTCACCGAAGGTAACGATGGGTTTCAGCATAGTGGAAACGATATTGTAAGTGGATTCGGGCGGAGGCTGTGGAGATTGAGGGATGCTCCTTGACGCGGAGGCGCGGAGGAAGCGGAGAAGAATGCGGGCGAGGGGTGGCCGGCGGGAGGGTTCGGGAGCGGCGGTGACAGAGTTGGACTTCGCCGGGGGATGTGCGAGACTGAGTCCGTTCGGAGCTTTCCTTTTGCGTTCCGCCCTTTACCTACTGTTTTTCGCCGCCCACTGCGCGCCCGCCGGCCAGCCGTTGACTCCCGGGGACTGGTGGAACTGGCGCGACATCGGCACTCCGCGGATCAACTCCGAAGGCACGTCGGTAGTCTACGTGGAAAGCTGGAACCTGCGCGACGGCGACCGCGCCTGCGCCAATCTGTGGACCGTGGCGACGGTTGGCGGGGCGGGCGGGGCGCCGCGCCGACTGACCGAAGGGCCGTGGCGCGACAGCTCGCCGGCGTGGTCGCCCGATGGCCGGCGCATCGCCTACCTTTCCGACCGGGAAGGCACGCCGCAGATTTGGGTGCACCGACTGGATTCCGGCGCCGACCAGCGCATCACGCGACTGGAGGCGCCACCGCTGACCGTCGCGTGGTCGCCGGATGGCGCGTCGCTCGCCTTCACGGCGCGCGTGGCCGAAGCGGCGCCGCCTGCCCCCTGGGCGCCGGCCGCGATTCTCCCGTTGCTGCGGCGCGCGGCTGCGCGCGTGCAACTTTTCGTGATTCCCGCCGCGGGAGGCACGGTGCGCGCCTTCCCGCTGGGCGATAGCGACGGCGAACACGGCGGCGCTCTCGACATCCATGGCGAGCCTGCCTGGATGCCGGATGGCCAGTCAATTCTGCTCTCCGCGGCCGCGCCGCCCGACGCCGCGCACGCTCTGGAGGGTGGCGAAATCTACGCGGTGCGCGTGGCCGGCGGCGAGCGCCGGCAGATCACCCGCCATCCGGGTCCGGATTGCGCGCCCGTGCCCTCGCCCGACGGCAGCCGCATCGCCTGGATGGCGCGCGAACCCAAGGCGCAGAGCTACGTCACCACCAAGCTCTACGTGGCCAACGCCGATGGCAGCCGCGCCAAAGTGCTGGCCGGCGCGCTGGATCGCGACGTGTCCGGGGTGCAATGGAGCAACGATTCGCGGACCGTCTACTTCCTGGCCGACGATCGCGGCGCCACCCACGTCTACGCGGCGCGCAGCGATGGCTCGGTGCGCCAGGTGACCAATCGGGCGGAGCGTCTGCGCGGTTTTTCGCTGGCCGATAATGGCCGCGCGGTCACGGTTCGCCAAACCTCCACCGCGCCTGCCGAACTGGTCATGTTCCCGGTGGACCTACCGGCCAAGCCTGTCAAACTTGCCGCCGCCAACGCCGCGCTGCTGGCGGAACGCGAGCTCGGCGCTGTCGAACAAATCGAGTACGCCTCCGATGGGAAGACGATACAGGGCTGGACGGTCAAACCGCCCGGGTTCGACGGCAATAAAAAGTATCCGCTGCTGGTGGATATCGACGATGCGCCGCGCCGCATGTGCGGCGGCGAGTTCCGTCTGCGCGCGCAGATCTTCGCGGCGCGCGGGTTCGTGGTGCTGTGCGCCAACCCGCGCGGCACGCCGGGGTATGGGGAGGAGTTCGGCAACCTGATCCGCTCGCGCTTCCCGGGCGACGATTTGGACGACCTGATGCGCGGCGTGGACCACCTGATCGCCAAAGGCTATATCGACCCCGCGCGGTTGTCGATTTCGGGCGGTCTGCTGGCCGCTTGGGCGACGGGGCATACGGACCGCTTCCATGCCGCCGTGGTGCGCCACGCGATTGCCGACTGGGTGACGGATGTGGCGCACGCGCCCGACGGAATCTACCGCGCCGCCGCGTGGATGGGCGCGATGCCGTGGGACGACCCGGATCAATACGTGAAGCACTCGCCGATCTACTTCGCCGGCAACTTCCGGACTCCGACACTGGTGCTGGCGGACGACGCCGACCCGGGCGCCGAAGAACTGTTCTTCGCGTTGCAAGCGCGGAAGGTGGATTCGGCGCTGGTGCGGTTGGGGGCGGAGGGGCGGCCGAGTCGGGTGATTCTGGAATGGGAAGCGATGCTGGGGTGGCTGGAGAAGTGAGTTCGGATTTCCAGGGGCTATGATGAATCGGCTCCGGACCCGGAAGGAATGGGTCTACCACTTCAGGTTCGCATCGCGAGCCAAGCGGCTCGCGAGTCCCGGCTTTAGATCGCGATTGCCGTGAACCGGGATCGAGAGAACCTTCCGTTCTCCGGACTTGGCATAGATATGGTGGCTACCCGCAATCCGTTGGAGCATCCAGCCGTTCAGCTCCAGGAGACGGCACAACTCGGTGCCGGTGATTGGCTTCACACAGCGACATCCAAGATCTGGATATTCGACTCGGGCTGGCCGCCCTGATCCTTCATGACTTCCAGCACGCCAGCGATCGCCTCACGCACGTTGTCCATGAGTTCCGCGATCGATTCTCCCTGTGAGTAACAGCCTGGCAACGCCGGCACTTCGGCCCAGAAGCCACCCTCCGCCTCTTCGTGAATCACCACGGCGTACTTGGTCACATCCATATTCTTACATGGTGTGGGTATGCGCGGACAGGGCAACGCCCGGCTAACCGGGGCTACTTCAACTCTTCGGGGAGCGGCAGGGTAACTGCGCCGGTGGCGGCCCACTCGGCGCCGCGCACGAAGGTGGCGATGAAGCCGGGCAGTTTCATGGCATCGGGATCGTGCCCGAGGGCGGTGGTGAAGACGCGGCCATTGCCGAACTTGGTAGTCCAGAGCATGGGTTGATTCAGCCCGGGGCCGGGAATCGGCTGTTTCTCGCCCGGCTTGTAGAGCGCATGGTCGTCATAGGCGGTGGCGAGCACGTGATACGAGCCTTCCGGCTGCCACTTAAGATTGGCGTACAACTCGTCATTGGCCTGCGGGAAAGTGGCGCGCATGCCGCGGGTGACGGGATGTTCGCGGTCGGTGACGGTGACCGTGAAATCGTGGCGTGCCGAGTGATGGCCGTTGTTGGGTCTCCAATTGCCGGCGGACATCTGTTCGAACTCGGCCCAGCCATTGAAGGCCGCGGTGGAAAAGTGGTACACCACCAGGCCCTTGCCGCCGCGCACGAAGTCCAAAAGCGCGCTGTCGGCGCGGGCGCCCCAGCGCAGCGCGGGCTTGTTGCCATCGTAGTAGTTGAGCACCACCAGATCGTACGGCGCGAGGGTTTCCGCTCCGCCGCCGCGGAACTCCTCGGTGACGCGCACCTCGAACCGCTTGGTGTCTTCCAGTAGCTTGCGCAGCACGGGCGTGGTAGCGCGCCAGTCATGGCCGTTCTGGCCGGTAATGATGAGCACTTGCAGCTTGGGCGTCTGAGCAGGCGCGGGCCGGACGATTCCCAACAGGAACAGGCAGGCGACTCCGAGTTTTAGAAACGCATTTCCCATCACGCTCCGATTTTAGCGCCATGCGCGGGCGAAAACAGACCCTGGTATCGGAAAGGGCAATGAGTTATAGGTATTACGATGCGAACTCCGATTCGGACCGTGGCGGGCTTGGCGTTGCTGGCCGGCCTCGGCGCGATGCACGCCCAAACCGAGCCCTCCCAGACGGCCGGCGCCCAGCGGACCCACCGCTGGTGGACCGACCGCCCCGCCGGTGCGCGCGCCTACACCACCAACGCCAAAACGATGCCGTTGATTTCGGTCAAGGGCAACAAATTCATCGACCCGCAAGGCCGCACCATCCTGTTCCGCGGCCTCTCCATCTCCGACCCGGACAAGCTCGAGATGCAGGGGCACTGGAACCGCGAGCACTTCGTCAAGGTCAAGGAGATGGGTACGCGCCTGGTGCGCATTCCCGTACATCCAGTGGCGTGGCGCGAACGAACCCCGGCGGAATATCTCAAATTGCTCGACCAGGCGGTGGAGTGGTGTACCAGCCTGGAAATGTACATAGACCTGGACTGGCACTCGATCGGCAACCTCGCCACCGGTGTCTTTCAGGATCCGATGTACGATACCTCGCTACAGGAAACTTACAGTTTCTGGCGCACCATGGCGCGTCACTACGCCGGCCACAACACGGTGGCGTTCTTCGAGTTCTTCAACGAACCGACCACCTTCAACAACCAGCTCGGCCCGGTCTCCTGGGACGAATGGAAGAAGATCAACGAGAACCTGATCGCGATCGTCCGGAGCAACAACGCGCAGGCCATTCCGCTGGTGGCGGGCTTCGATTGGGCCTACGATCTGACGCCGCTGCGCCTCAGCCCGATTGGCGCGGAGGGCGTGGGCTACGTGACGCATCCCTATGCCAACAAGCGGCCGCAGCCGTGGGAGCCGAAATGGGAGGAGGACTTCGGTTTCGCGGCGGCGAAGTACCCCATCGTGGCGACCGAGTTCGGCGGATTCGGACCGCCGCGGCAGCCCCCGGCAGGCGCCGCCGCGAGCGCCACCGCTGCCCCGCAGGCCGCCTACGGGCCGTCGATCGTCAAGTACCTCGAAGGCAAGGGCATCAGTTGGCTGGTTTGGTGCTTCGACCCGGAATGGGGTCCGACGCTGATCGGCAACTGGGAATACACGCTGAACCCCTCGGGCGAGTTCGCCAAACAGGCCATGCACGCCGCGGTGCAGTAGGCGGGCGTCCGGCGCGTCCGAGCTGCGACGCGGCCGCACCAGGCGGAGCCTTCCCGCGAAAATAGACATCCACCCGAGGCGACCTAACGGTCGCGGCTTCTGCCTTCCAGTTCAGACCGATAAACGAGAATAGCCGGTGCTCGATCTTGTTCCAGTTGCTGGTTCCCGGAGGGTAGTGACAGACGGTGGCCGGTATCTGGATCCGATCGGCCATCAACTGCAGGTTGAGCTTCCACGCGCGAAGCCGATTTCCGTTGCTCCCCCAGCATCGGCGCAGATGAGTAATCGCCGCGCCGCCGAATAGTTTTTTGCCCGTCCAGTTTCCGGGGTACCCTCTGGGTCCGCCGGATGCTTTCCACCGCAAATTCCGCCGTATCATGGGTGACTCGTACGTTGACCAAGGCCCGATTCTGTCCGCTGTCGTAGACCCCATACGGAAGCGCTTTGCCTTGGGCCAAGCCGGGGAAATCATTGCTGTTCACCTCCTGCGGCTTCCCCTTCGGCCGCCACGTGCGGCCCGCATTTTTGAAGGGCACCACCAATTCCTTCTTCTTGGCGTCCACCGAAATCACGGGGTCGCCCGCTCCTACCAGTGCTTTCACCTGCCGGTTGATGTACCGGAATTGAGCATCCCGGTTGGCGTGTTGTGGTCCCTCCTTCGTCTTGCGGTTGGGCTGCAAAGAACACCCCATATCGTCCAGGCAACGCGCTACCGTCACCCGCGTGACTGGGTTGTGTCAAATATATCAATGCCCTATTTGGAGGGCGGAAACTGCCCGCAGCCCTATTCCTTCGCTGGCCGCAGCGACTTCGGCGCGCCCGCGGAAAGCTTCCCCCGCTGCGTCGAAGCGGTCTTCTTTTTCGGTTTGGCCTTCCCTTTGGGCGCCGCGGCCGCCTTCTCCGCGCGCTTTTTCTTAGCCGGTTTGCGCCCGGCCACCCCAGCGTCGGCAGTGGCGCTCTGCGCCATGTCGAGGCCGAACATCGCCGAGAGGTCCTCGCCTCCCAGACGCTTGCCGGCCGCCGGCGCCTGCTTCGACAGTGGCGCCGCCTTGCCCGCGCTGGCGAGCAATTCCAACTCGTCCACGCCACGCAAGCGGAACAGAAGCTCGGGCTGACGATCGAGCCGCGCGCCGATGCCATACAGCGCCGCCGCGACGTGCTTGCACATGTCGGCCCAGTCCGGACAACTGCATGAAAGCTGGATCTCCGCTGGTGTTGGAAACAGGCCCTGCTTCTGCCGGCAGATCCGCTCCATGACGCCCTTGGACAACCGCCCTTGCAGCAACTCGACCAGCGAATCGATGGCGCCCCCGCAATCGTTGCAGATGGATTTCCACTGCGCTTTGGCCACCGGCGCCACTTTCAGCGAAACCTTGTATAAAGCCGACCCGCTGACGAGTGCCTGAATCTTGCCGGGCGTAATCTGCAAGTCCACCACCAACCCGTTGCACACATAGCTCCGCCCGCGCGGCAGCCGGTTCTCATAATCGCTGTACCGCTCCAGGTTCTCGCACCACGCCTTGCCCCAGAAAGTCGTGGCGATGGTGCGGCCTTCAATGCTGACGGGCGAAACAGCCTGCCCTTGCTTCTGGCGCTTCTCCATCTCGCGCAACGCTTTGCGCCGCCGGTCCGCCACCGGAACATAGGGCCGCCATCCGTAGAACGCCATCCGTCAGTCCTCCTTCAGCGCCCGATTGATATCGAGCGCAACCATCTTGAGCAATTCGTCGTCTTTCAACTCCGTCAGGAGCACGCCGGCGCCGCCCTCCAGTAATTCCTGCGACAGGTGGCGCTTGGACTCGATGAGTTGGTCGATTTTCTCTTCCACGGTACCGCGGCAGATGAACTTGTGCACCAGCACGTTCTTGGTCTGGCCGATGCGGAAGGCGCGGTCCGTGGCCTGGTTCTCCACCGCCGGGTTCCACCATCGGTCGAAATGCACGACGTGCGATGCCGCCGTCAGGTTCAGTCCGGCGCCCCCGGCCTTGAGCGAAAGCACGAAGAAGCTCACGGCTTCGTCTTCCTGGAAGCGGCGCACCAGGTCCTTGCGCTTCTTGACTTCGGTTTCGCCGTGCAGCACCAGGCCGGGCCGCTCGAAAACCGAGCCGAGGAAAGCGGCCAGCGGCGCCGTCACCTCGCGGAACTGGGTAAAGACGAGCATCTTCTCCTGCCGGGCGGCGACCACTTCGGCAATCTCGCGCAGACGCCCCCATTTGCCGCTGTCGCCTTCGCCCCAGGCGCCGTCTCCCAGCCACTGCGAGGGATGGTTGCAGATCTGCTTGAAGCGCATCAGGAACGCGAGCACCAGCCCCTTGCGCTGTATCCCGGCAGCATCCGCGAGTTGTTCCTTCAGCTCACGCACCGCCTGCTGGTAGAGTGCGGCCTGCCGGCGGCTGAGCGGGCAGAACGCCTTGATTTCGGTCTTGTCCGGCAGGTCCGAGATCACCGTCTTGTCGGTCTTCAGGCGGCGCAGAATATACGGCCGCACCAACTCGCGCAGCGGCCCGTAGGAGGTCCGTGGCCGCTCGGCGAGGCGCTTGGCGAAGCTCGTAAACTGCTTCGACGTTCCCAATAGTCCCGGGTTGACGAAGTCGAAAATCGACCACAGATCGCCCAGCCGGTTCTCCACCGGCGTGCCGGTGAGCGCCAGTCTGGCGCCCGCCTTGAGCTGCTTGACGGCGCGGGTCTGTTTGGCATCGGGGTTCTTGATGGCCTGGGCCTCGTCCAGCACGGCCAGCTTCCAGCCCACCTCCGCCATCCACGGCACGCGGAGCAGCGAGCCGTAGCTGGTGATGACCAGGTCGATGTCGCGCAGCCGCGCCGGATCGAGAGCCTTCAGCTCAGCCGCCGGCAGAGCCGACGGATGGGCGACGATCGCCTTCAACCCCGGCGCAAAGCGCTCGATTTCCGCCGCCCAGTTGGCGAGCAGCGATGCCGGCGCCACCAACAGGCTCGGCTGCGGCCGGGCGCTATCCTGGCGCTTGAGAACCAGCAGCAGCGCAAGCACTTGAATGGTCTTGCCGAGTCCCATATCGTCGGCCAGACACGCTCCGAGACCGAGCTTGGTGAGCAGATAAAGCCAGCGTACGCCGACCTGCTGGTAGGGCCGCAGCACGCCTTGGAGCCCATCGCCGGGGTCGATTTGCGCGAGTCCCTGCGGACTGCGCAGCCCTTGCAAGGTCTCCGCCAGCCAGGGGCCGGCCACCATTTGCGCCC
>Ga0209638_1001776_pt1 | contig 13468 bp, 10 predicted proteins | sample BarGraNGADG00211_FD_184490 | JGI IMG/M metagenome (GOLD analysis project Ga0209638, IMG submission 184490) | Arctic peat soil microbial communities from Barrow, Alaska - Barrow Graham LP Ref core NGADG0002-211 (SPAdes) (version 2) | ecosystem: Environmental > Terrestrial > Soil > Wetlands > Peat... | reverse complement strand
GGCGCTCGTTGCCTCGGCTCCGGACGGCGAGTGGACGGTGGACCTCGACGCACTGACGGTCACGCTGCCGGGCGGCGACTCGTTCGGCTTCGAAATCGATCCGTTCGCCCGAGCCATGATCCTGGCCGGCACCGACGAGATCGGCTACGTCCTCGCCAAGCTGCCAGCGATCGAGGCCTGGGAGGCCACGCACGCCGCTCGCGTCGAAACTCGCACCGAGGCCGCGACGGCGCGGTAATCCTCCGCCCCAACCCGAGCCAAAGGGCCCGCCGGACTCCGGCGGCCCCTTTGGGGGCCCAAGCCGGCGACGCCCCTCCAGGCTTGGAGGCTCGCAGACAGCGACCTCTCGCGGACCGACTGTAGCCCATCGACGCCGACTACCATATTCACGGTCGATTGTGCGGTTAATATCACGGTGCCGTCAGGCGAGGCGCTTGCGGATGTTCACGCGAATGACACATAGATCGCAGAGCGCGGCCGTCTTCCGCCACGGACCAGGTGCTCGGATAACTCGTTGTCGAGGGGAAGGATGAGGAGGATAGATGCCTGACGATTTGACCCAGGTGCCGCTCGATCAGCCCACCGCGGAGTCGGCCCCCGTAACCTCTGAGCCGGCGCTCGGCGTACGTGCAGCGGGCAGTCGACTTCGCGGTCTTGGCCGACAGTCCTGGCTGATCGTATGGCTGCTGGTCGCCATCGCCGGCGTCGGAATGCTAGTCTCGACCCCGCCATCGGCCGGGCCGGACGAGCCGGATCACGAGGTGACTGCCTGGTATTTGTCGGGGCACGGGCTGCGTCCGGGTTCGATCGAGTGGTTCTCCGTCCCTGCGTCGTTGTTGGTCGACCCCTGCTTCAAGCATGAGTCGGACGTGACCGCCAGCTGCATGCCATCACGCTCAACGGCCCAGGTGATGGTGTCAACCTCTAGGGTCCTCCCCTACCCGCCGCCCTACTACTGGGTCGTCGGTGTCGGACAGAGGCTTGCGGCCTCCCTGGTAGGCATCGAGTATGCAGATGTCGGCGGTCGTCTCGCCTCCTTCATCCTGAATTTTGGGGCGCTGCTCCTTCTCAGTGTCTACATGCGCCGCCGAAACCCGTGGTGGGGAACCTTCCTGCTTCTGGTCTCGACGCCGACGGCAGTCTTCATGGGAATTGTGGTCAACCCGAACGGCTGGGAGATCACTTGTGGCCTCGTAATGGCGGCCGTCTTGTCCGAGGCGGTATGGAGTCGTCAGTCGCTTGGGTCCCACGCCTGGCCGAAGACCACCGCCCTGATGCTTGTCGTCGCGAGCGGCGCCCTTTGTCTCTCCAGACCCCTCGGGTTCATCTGGGCTTCCGGCCTGACCCTGTCCGCCATTGCGTTGGCCCCCTCGATAAACCGACGATTGCTCATGCGCGTCGCGTGTTCGGTGGCCCCGGGAATCGTCCTCGGGATGTTGTGGACCCTTACCTACCCGTCGTTGACCCCGAATGGAGCCGCAAGCAGCCCTCCCCCTGCCATCTTCGCCTTATGGTTTGCCATATCTCTTGCGATGCTGCCCGCACGCATAGAACAGATGTTTGGAGTGCTTGGCTGGCTCGACACGCCACTGCCCATGCTATTCATGGCTACGTACATCGTGGCGTGGGGCGCGCTCTTGATCCGGCTGCCATCAATCAGGAAGGCCGCGGTGCTGTGTGGCGTATTGGGCATCGTGATCCTGCCGGGTGCCATCGAAGCGAGTGGCGGGGCGTCTTTGCCACTCTGGTGGCAAGGTCGCTACACGTTGCCGTTCGCGCTCGGGTTCGTGCTGCTGCTGCTGCTGCGATCGGGCCAGGTCATCCCGCGTACGATCTCCATCGTGTCGGGCATCTCCTTGTTGTCGCTGGGTCTGATGGTTTGGACCAACGCGGTCCGCTATGACTTTGGGCTGGGTGCCCTCGGCGTGCCTGCATCTCTCGGACCTCAGGGGATAAGCCCCGTTCGACTATTGCTCTCGGTGGCCATTGGCGCGCTGCTCTTGCTTGCCGGCGGCTATCTGCTCGTTCAGGCGTGGAGAATGGAGCGCGACCTTCGCCCACGCCTTGAGTCGGAGCTACTCTCGACTCCCGCATCTCTGCCGTCCGGCGGCAGCGCCGATGCATGAAGTGCGATGCATACTGCTCAACGGAATTCGTACATCGGGTAGTGGACATGGAGGTGGTGGCCGACCGTCAGGTCTGATTGGATGGCTGCTGGTCGCCATCGCCGGCCTCGGAATGTTCATCTCGACTCCGCCATCAGCCGGGCCGGATGAGCCGATCCAAGAAGTGACCGCCTGGTATCTATCGGGCCACGGACTGCGTCCTGGGTCGATCGAATTGTTCTCCGTCCCTGCGTCGTTCTTGGTCGACCCCTGCTTCAAAGGGAAGGCGGACGTGACCGCCAGCTGCGCGCCAGCACCCTCGACGGCGCTGGCGACTACGTCAACCTCCGGCGTCCTCGGCTACCCGCCGCCCTACTACTGGGTCGTCGGTGTCGGACAGAGGCTCGCGGCAACTTTGGCAGGGGTCCAGTACGCATCTGCAGGCGGTCGCATCGCTTCCTTCGTCCTGAACCTCGCGGCCCTACTTCTTCTCAGTCTCTACATGCGTCGCCGAAACGCGCAGTGGGGGACGTTCCTGATGTTGGTCTCAACGCCGATGGCGGTGTTCCTGGGGATAGTGGTCAACCCGAGCGGCTGGGAGGTCACCTGTGGCGTCGTGCTGGCAGCCATCTTGTCCGAAGCAGTCTGGGATCGCGAAGCGCTCGAGTCTAGCGCGTGGCCGAAGACCACCACCTTGATGCTCGTCGTCGCGAGCATTGCCCTTTGCCTGGCCAGGCCCATCGGGTTCGTTTGGGCCTCCGGTTTGACCGTGTCGGCCGTTGCGCTGGCCCCATCGCTCAACAGACGATTGCTCCTGCGAGTCGCGTGTGCGGTGGTTCCAGGAATCGTGCTGGGGCTGCTCTGGTACGTGACCCACCCCGCCGTGGCACCTACGGTGAGCGCGACGACGAGTTCAGCCATCGCGAATCTCGATACTTCGTTCGCAGCCTCTCTCGTGTACTTTCCATTGCGCCTCTATGAGATGTTTGGCGCCCTCGGCTGGCTGGACACGCCGATGCCCGGGCTCCTCCTCCTTGGCAACCTGGTGGCTTGGGCTGTGCTGCTGAGGCGAATGCCGTCAATCGGAAAAGCCGCAATGCTGTGCGGCATACTCGGAATCGTGATCGTGCCGAGTGTCATCGAGTCGTCGGTCTCGGGAGGCTGGCCATTCTGGTGGCAGGGTCGCTATACGCTCCCGTTTGCCCTCGGATTCGTGCTTCTCCTGTTGCTGCGATCCGGCTGGCTCGTCCCCCGCACGATCTCGATCGTATCGGGCATCGCCATTCTCTCCCTGGGAGTGATGGTTTGGGTGAACGCCGTTCGCTACGATTTCGGACTCGACAGCTACGACTTGCCCGCATCTCTGGGGCAGCAGGGAATAAGCCCTGCGCGACTGGCTCTGTCAGCAGCCATTGGAGCGGTCCTGTTGCTGGTCAGCGCCATCGTGCTCTTCAAGGCGTGGAGGATGGCGCCAGACCTGCCGCCTAACCACCGTGATTCTCTCCAGAGCGACGCGGGTCTATGACCGTCACCACTTCACGCCAACCGTTGGTGTCCGTCGTCCTGCCGTGCTACCGAGAGGCTATCCCGGTGCTTCGCCGGTCCCTTGACTCTGTCCTGGTCCAGACCTACCCAAACATAGAGGTCATCCTGGTCGTCGACGAGCCAGGCGACGATGTCAAGATCGCGGTCCTCAGGGAACTCGCCGAGTCGGACAGTCGGATCAGAGTCGTCGTAAACCATCAGAACCTCGGTCCGTGGGGGAGCTACAACCGAGGCGTTCAGGAGGCAAGCGGGGAGATCATCGCGATCCAGGACTCAGACGACATGTCGGCCCCGACGCGAATCGAGTCCCTCACGCGCTTCCTCCTCGCTAACCCCACGGTGGGGGTCGTTGGGTCTGCCCTGGAGTATCGGGATGCGGCAACCGGGAAGTCGCTGATGCAGCGGGCGTATCCATCAGACCCGGCGCGCGCCATCCGGCGCTACTGCCCATTGGCCCATCCAACGACGGTGCGGTGGGCCCACCTGTTCGCGGCTCATGGTTTCTACGACGAATCGCAGTCAATCCGTCATGCCGCCGACTACGAGCTCTGGTGTCGCTGGCAAGTTGCCGGAGTGCGCATGGCAAACGTCTCCGAGGCCCTATACACGTACAACCAGAGCGAATCCAATTTCAAGGCGCAGAACGTGCGGGCGATTCTCAGGGATACGATCAGGATCAAAGCCCGCTATGCCCGGCGACTGCGCTTCGGGGCCGGAGACTACCTGTGGCTGGCCGCCGAGACTCTGGCTAGCGCCCTGCCGTCCCGTGCCGTCGTCGCGGCCTTCTACGCTGTGAACCGACGGCGATCGACCAGACAGACAGGCAGCGGAGGAGCGAACCTGAACAGCACACAAGGGGTCGACTACACGCAGCGCCTGAAACAACCTGGTTCGCGCTGGAAGAAGGTTCTCAACGTTCAAGCTCCTTACCGCTGGAATGTGCGCCGGATAGCCCTCGGTTTCGTGCTCGACGTGGGCTGTGGAATCGGACGCAATCTGTCACATCTCGACGGCCGCGGTGTAGGGGTCGATCACAACCCCCATTCCGTGACGGAAGCGCGCTCGAGAGGCTTGGAGGCCTACACCGTCGAGGAATTCGCGCGCACGGAATGGAGCCGGCCGGGCTCGTTCGACACGCTCCTTTGTGCACACGTGCTGGAGCACATGGGAACCGACAACGCGAGGAGACTGCTCCTTGATTACTTGCCTTTCGTCAAGGCCCGCGGAAGGTTGATCGTCATAGTCCCCCAAGAAGCCGGGTTCAAGTCGGACTCGTCCCACGTGGAGTACCTCGACCCAACGGGATTGGCCACGCTGACTGACCCACTCCCTGTCGACCTCGAGCGTGTGTGCTCGTTTCCGTTTCCAGCCTGGGCCGGCCGCTGGTTTCGGTACAACGAGACGGTGGCCGTGTACACGATCCGAGCCGACGTCGGTCTCGCATGAGCGCGATGGCGAGGGCAGATCGAGGTTAGGCGGCGGCTACCGGCCTAGTGTCTCTTGCGGAAGGCGAAGTACTTGTTGCCGATGTACCCGGCAACGACTGCGAAGATCCCGAGCAGTCCCTGGACAACGTAGGCACTCAGGTTCGTGTAGGCGAGGGCCAACGGCAGAGCGACGATGTTCACCGCCAGGATCGGCAAGTAGACCGCCTGGTACCGGACGTACTCGACGATGGGGTGTCGTACCGGCGTGAAGACGAGGTAACGGAACGTGAGGTACCCATTCACGGAGGCGACCAGGTAGGCAACTACAAGGATCACCGAGGGCGCCAGGCGCTCGTGGAGCAGAAAGAACAAGACGAAGAAGCAGGCGTATGCGACGAAAGAGTTCCAGCCTCCCACCACGAGGTACATGACCTTCTCGCGGTGGTGCGGCCAACTCTGCCTAGCCCAGCGGCGAATGGAACTCATCCTCGGCGTCGCGGCGCCCGATCAGGACGCGCCGGTTGGCGGCTCGCCGACGGTGTAGCCCATGCGTGCGTACTCACGGGTCTCGCTCGCGCCGGCAGAGCTTTGCACTTCCAGCGAGAGCGCCTGCAGGAGCATCTGTATGCCGAGGATCAGTGGCACGACGGCGATCATGACGGTGCCGGTCGTCGTAACGACTCCACTGGAGGCCGACAGGACCCAGTGGTAGAGCCCAAATACTGTCCCGAACAGCGTGAACACGAAACCGACGATCGCGAGGAGGCCGATGAGACCGAAGTCGTTCATCAAATGACGCCTGACGAAGCGCCAGAAGAATCCCCGCAATAGTCGTGGGGGGAACGTCCAGCCAACTCGCCCGATCCTCACGTGAGAGGTCTCGCCGCCGTACAGCGACGACGTGTCAACGTCCACCACGCGCGCATCGATGATGTTGAGCCGGATGAGCATGTCGTTCTCAAAGAAGTAGTCCCTGGCCATGCCGTCCAGCTTGAGCCTGCGCAGTGTGGGCGCAGTTATGGCGATGAAGCCACACTGCGGATCGAACACGTGCCAGTAGCCGCTCGCGACCTTGGTGAGAAACGACAGAACGACGTTCCCGAACCATCGAAGGCGCGGCATTGACGAAGGGCGACCGGTGCGCCGGAAGCGATTGCCTTTGACGTACTCCGCCATGCGCAGCTCGATGGGCCGCACGAGAATCGGCAGCTCACGCGCGTCCATCTGGTCGTCAGCGTCCATCTTGATGACCACGTCGAATCCGCCGTCGAGCGCGGCCCGGAATCCGGTGACCATCGCTCCGCCCACGCCCCGATTCTTCTGGTGGTGGATAACGCGGACTCGAGGGTCGACCAGCGATTCGGCAACGCTGAGCGTGTCATCAGTGCTGGCATCGTCGACGATGATGATGCCACCCACCCAGTCTGGGATACGACTCACGACGGTCGCCAAATGGCGACCTTCGTTGTACGCCGGCAGGATTACGCAATACGTGAGGTTCTCGCGCACCTTCCGCCTATCGCTCGTTCCAGAAGCGACGCACCCGCGGCTTGAGCCGCCTCGCCTGCCCCTAGGGTCCTAGTCGGCTACGGTACACGATCTGCAAGCCCATCGGGCATCAGACGGCCGATCCATCAGCCGACGTGATTGAGCCCACTGAACGACATCAGCCCGCTCGCGCGTCGGGGCTCCAGGCCCTTTTACGGTGGCGTTGTCTTGACCCGGCCCACCACAGCAGCGGGAGCGCACTCACCGGCATATCGATCAAGGAGTAGACCAACCCTCCGTGGCCGTCCTGAATGACCGCCAGCCATGTCACAGTAAGCGGCAGAACGGGCAGACTAGCGATGGCTAGTGTCGCGAAGCCATACCACCAAGCGCGGTGGGTGATCCCGAATAGAGCCAGCGGAAAGAGGGACGGCTTGAAGAGGGCGAGCGACGCCGGGGAACCCCAGGCGACAGCCGCAGCAAGCGCTGCGATGAAGTAGAGCCCAGGGTTGCCGTCGAAAACGAAGGCCAGGTTCTTCGGGTAGACAAACACGAGCACCGAGAGTGCGAGCGCCCAGGCGGGGGGCCGTATGCGCCACACGGCGATGACGGTGATCCCTACCGGAGTGATCCACCACACGACAGGCGGCAACATCGTAAATGGCACGAAGAGCCAGAGCGCCACGGGCGGATACAGGACATCGCCGCTCTGAATGTCGTAGGACCCCCCGAGCTGTCGGGGCAGGAAATACGACCCACCGTCGAGCCATCGCCTCGCCGCGTCCATGTAGATCTGGTAGTCGGTGCCGACGTAACGGCCCCAGCCGAGTTGGCTGAATCCCGCGACCAGTTCCAATACGATTACGAGACCGGCGGCGAAGGCAAGTGCGACCGACCCATAGAGGATGGCTCGGCGCCGGGTCTCCTCGCCCGCCTCCGTCCGAAATGCTCCGGCCCCCATCGCCATCCCTGGCGTCCTCCATGCGGCGTAGACCCGCTCCATCCTAGTGTGCTGGCTGGCCTCCGCGCTGTGGATCCGAGACAGCAGAACGCCTCAAGGAGCTGACCGTCGGGTCAAGTTGCCGGCTCTTCTAGACGCATCGTGGAGGCCCGCGCACGCTTCCGCCAATCACTAGGGCCAGAGGTGCGGAGCCACGGCACTTAGGCCGCCTCCCGAGCCAAGTTGCAACGGCCGAGCTGGCAGAGGCTCCTTGCACGGTACGGTACACGATCTGCCGGCCGTCGAGGCACCGATTAGGTGCGGTCGAGGTCAGTTGTAGTCTCGGCAAGCCACCCTTCGGAAACCCCAACAGGGAACGCAGGCAACGAGGAGACCCGGAACCAGGGCGGCGCCCTTGGCGATCGCCTTGGCGGACGCCGTCCAGGTGGCGTTCACCCGGTTCTGCTGTGGCTGCTGACTCAGATGGGCGGCGCGCCATTGGGCTCGATCTCTACAGGCTGGCTCAACAGCGGCCAGGCACCTGCAATAGAATCTCGCCAATGACTACCTCGATTCTGAGGCGCCGCGTCGCAGTTCCGCCGCCACGGCATTTCATGTGGTTCTTCGTCGTTGGTTGTTCCGTACTCTACGCGGTCGCGGACATGATCCCGCAGATCCAGCAGGTCATCAGGCAGTTCCCCGATACTGGCTGGTGGGGGCTCGACGCGGATCTAGTGTTTCAGGCGAGTAGACGCTGGCTCGACGGACAGTCCGCGTACGCCGACCCCTCATTCGTCTATACACCACTGGCCGTTCTGCTAGGAGTGCCGGCAACCCTCGTGCCACGCGAATACGTTCTCTTGGCATACGCCCTCTTCAAGGTCATCCTCGCGGCAGTAGTTGCGCTGTGGTTGTCACGCGGCTCGTGGCTTGCCGTTCTCGGTGTCCTGACTTTTCTACCCTTGATCAACGACGTAGCCCCCGGCAATTTCATGGTCCCAATCACAGCTGCAATGGCGTTGGCGACATTCGGGCAGGAGAGGCGCCGATCTGGCGTGCCACTCGGCCTTATCGCCGCCGCGATCCCCAAACCTCTTCTGGCCCCCTACTTCATCTGGCTGGTGTTCCGTCGACGAAAATCGGCGGAAGGCGCGTTTATCGCAGCCGCGGTTGTGACGGGAGCCGCGGCAATAGTTGCGGGACCGGGTACGTATTTGGACTGGCTGCACAACCTCGCCCAAGGGAACAGGTTCATATGGGCTTGGCCTGGCAACAGCGGTGTCAGCGCCTACCTACCGGGCCTAGCCGTACCAATTGCCATCTTGGTGATGGCGCTTTCCGTGATCGTGGTCTTGCGCGCTCATGAGAATAGGTCGCTGGCCTGGGTCCTGGCTGCCGGCATCCTCGTCGCTCCCTACGCCGGTCCTCTGGCGGCTCTGCCGCTCCTGCTGACTCTGCCCATACTGCGGCCGTGGCCGCGGCTGTACGCGATTGTGCTCCTCCAGCCCGTCGCCACCTTGACGGTGGCCCTGGCTGGCTTACTAGCCATGTGCCTGGCGCCACCGTGCGCAATCGTGGACGGGGAGGTCGGGACCGCAAAGGCGCGAGGGTCGCCAGCGCTGGCAGTCCTGGGTCCGGAGGCGTCGCTGGCTGACGACTAAGCGTCTCCAGCGGATCTTGTGCTATCTGCTTCCAGGCGGCGCCAGTCCCACCAGCTGGATCCAGATTCGAAGGTCCCGTGGGGTACGGGCTACGACCCCCTCCTGTGAGAGATGGCCCAGAGCGCCTGGGGGCGGCGGCGGCCCGCGAAAGCCAGGGCTGACGCCGCGCAGCCTGACGCCCGCGCCGCGCCGAGCGCACTCGACCGGCCCGATACTTCGGCGATCGACGCCTATGCGGCGCGACTCGACTCGGCCCTCGACCTGCCGGCAGTCGAGCGAATCCGCGTCCGCCAGAAGACAGACGACCATCTGTTCGACACCGTCGACGCCCAGGTCCACAACGTAGTCGACCGGGAGACCGCGGCTCGCCAAGCTATAGAAAGGCTCGGCGAGGCCGAGCTGCTGGCCGGTCTGATCGATCGGGCGCATCACACGCCTGCCCGGCAGAGCCGAGCGGCCCGGCGCGCGGGCAACGGCGGCGTACCCGGAGTGCCCGATGGGTCGTACGCGAACAACCGCCCCTCCGGTACGTGGCGCGGACTCGGGCGGGCTGCGCTGGTCATTGCGCCCAGTTCCCTGACGGCACGTTTGGATACGGCACGGCTTCGGGTGCCGGGTTCTCGGTCAAAGAGCTGTGGCCGGCACCGAGGCAGGGCCCGTTTCTGGTGGTCGATCCTTCATGGCCGCGGTGGGTCTACAGGCCTACACTCTGAGCGCGGACGGCTCGCTAATTCGAGCCGCATCGGGACAGTTGGGGTCTATGGACGAACTAGGTTGGGCGGCCTCGTGACCTTCGACGTACGGATTGACACCGCCATCGTTGGCGCGCTGCGCGGCCAGGATCTGTCCGGATTCGAGATCTGGCGGTGGCTCGGGGCGGAACATGGCGCCCCCGGCAAGCTCACCTAAGCACTCCTCTACCCCACTCTCTACCACCTCGAAGCGGACGGACTGCTTCAAAGCGACTGGCACGAAGGCGAACACGCCAGGCGCAAGTACCGCCTGACAGCGACCGCGTCTGCGCCGGCCTCGCGCGGCGACCAGCGCGTCCCCGGAGCGGCACATCAGCCGGACCGTCGTGCCGTCAGCCCCGACCCCGAAGCGGGCTCCTGGTTCGTGCCCCCCAAGGAAGTGGCGCCAGTTGCGGCGCCCGCCCTGCCACTTGCGGCGCCCGCATCGCCAGTTGCGCCGCCAACCGGGGCCGAATCGAGCTCGACCAGGAGTCAGGCCGACCGGCCCGGCTGGGCGGCTCTTGCGGCCTACGCGAACGATCTCGGCGCTCGCCTCGACCTTCCCCGGCAGAACGCGGCCGGGTTTGCCACGAAATCGCGGATCGCCTGAGGGATTCTGCTCACGCGCTGGAGCGGCAAGGCTACGGCTCGGAAGCCGCGGCAACCGAGGCGCTGGGTCGGCTCGGACCGTCGCACGACCTGGCCCATTCCATCGAGCAGGCCCAGCAAACGCCGAGCCGTCGTAAGCGCGCCATCCGCCGCGGGGTGCTCGAGATCGTCGGTGAGATGGTGCTCTGGCTGGCTCTGTCGGTGGTGCCATTCGCCCTGGCGCCGGGTCTGGTCGACATCGTCATGGGGCTCGGCCGTGTGGCAGGCCTCCACCTCTTCGTGCTTCGCTCCGCCGAATGGACCACCAGTCAGGCCGCCCTGATGCTGTGTGTCGGGGCGTTTGCCGCCGGCCGGATCAGCCTGGGTCGGCTGGCCCGAATCAGCCGGCACAGCGAAGCCACGCTTCGGAAGCGATGGGCGCTCGGCGGGGCCGCGGTTTTGCTTGCCATCGTTCTGGTGGTGCCCGGCTATGAGGACGCACTCACCGTCGCGACTCTGCTGGCGGTGCCCGTTGCTTTCGTTGCCGGCACGCTTCGGCCCCAGCAGTTCCGCCAAAGCGCATACAGCGTGCGCGGTGTCACCGCGGCCGCACTACTGGTAGCAGCAATTACCCTGCTGCCGTTCGTCCGGCTGTTCGACTCTGACCCAAACGGGACGCCGGGAACGTCACTCGCCCACGGCGGAGCTACTGTCGTCCTGAGCGTGGACCCGCACCCGGACGGCACTTTCACTTATGGGTTGTCCCAGCCGACGGGAACCGGGTCCGTCACCGTGGAGCTGTGGCAAGCATCCACAGACGGTCCGTTCATCGTCGTCGATCGATCCGCGACCGGAGCCACACTCAGCGTCCAACCGGGCTCAGGTGTCGACCTCGCCAAGCTGCCGCCATACCGGCAATGATGGGTCGTGGCCGTTTCAACCGCACCGGACGGAACGCGCACGGCGCTGGCCGTTGCCATCCAGACGGGAGTCTCTCCAGGACCGAGTACCGCCCTGAGCTGGCTGATCTCGAGGCTGTAGCGGGCCGGCGCCGTATTCGTGGCCGTCGGCCGCGGCCGTCCGCGAATGGGGCTCGCCGTCAACGACCGGGCAGGCTACGCTCTACCCGACTGCGGAGGCCACCGGCTGGTCGCAGTGCCACGAGCTACCGCTCGGAACGTTGCTCGAGGCTATGGCGTAGCCAAATCGGCCAGAGGCCCAAACTCAAGGGGCATTCATGGACGACAGGATCGCCCGGGCGATCATCGGGGCGCTCCGCGAGCGCGACCTATCGGGCCACGAACTGTGGCACTGGCTCGGGCCGGCGCACGGCGCGCGCGATGAGCTCACCGAAGCCACCCTTTACCCGATCCTCTATCGACTCGAGGCGGAACACGTGATTGGCGGCAGGTGGCGCGAAGGCGACCGGACGAGACGCGTCTACCGAGTCGCCAGCCGAGGCGTCGACATGGTCGGGCGCAGAGGCTGGCCGGTCATCGCCCGACGAACCGAGGCGGACCCGATCCTGACGCCCGGGATCGAGAAACCATCGGCCAGTGCCGAAGCCCATGGACCCGCGGCCACCGGCGAGGCGACGGCCGACGAGGCTTCTCCGGCGGGCGCTGGCGAGGCGACCGCGCGTGGCCGCGACTACGTGGAGCGATTCGACGCCGGACTCCGGCTCAGCGAGCCCCATCGAACCGAGGTGCGCTCCGAGATCGGCGAGCACCTCGAAGATTGTTCGGAGGAATTGGTCAAGGCCGGCTTGGACCCGACGGCCGCCGCGACCGAGGCCGTCGCTCGCCTGGGGCCGCCGGAAGCTCTGGCGGAGGCTGTAAACAAGGCGCAACTCACACGGCGGCGGCTGCTGGAGGGACTGCGACGGGCCAGTCTCACAGCTCTATTCGGCGGAACGCTGGGCCTTGCCGGTGCCGGCATGCTCGTCTTGCTCGCCCCGCAGTTCGCGCGCCTCCTCACCGTGATGGCGGGTTTGGTCGGCCTCCACCTGTACGTGCCCGAAACCGCCGAGTGGCGGAGCCAACAGTTGTTCGTCGCGGGTTGGGTCGCCGCCTTCCTCGCCGCGAGGCGGAGCTTGCCGTTCGTCGCCACATATACGCGCCGTGAAGAGGCCGCCATCCGGCCGATCTGGGCGCTTGCAGGCGCGATCCCGTTGGCCACGGTCGCCATCCTCGTCCCCGCCTCGATCGACACTCTTACGATCGTTGCCCTGCTCGGTCTCCCGGTCGCATTTGCCGCCGGCACGCGGCTGTCACAGGGTCCGGCAGACGACCTGGTCTCCAGGAAGGGCCTCGCTTTGGCCACTCTGCTCCTCGTCCCCCTCTTACTGGCGCCGGGATTCCGGGTCTGGACCTTCGACCCATCCTCGGTGCCTGCCGCAGCTCCGCCGTACGCGATCTCACCCGCCACGCGCATCACCTGGGACGGTAGCGGCCTGGGCCAGAACAGCTGGCGCGTCAGCGCCTCGGGGTTCGATCAATCGACCTGGCATGACGCCAGACTCGAGTTCTGGCCGGCCGTCAGGCAGGGCATGGCGATCGTTCCCGACGACCTGGCCACAGCGGCGGTGCTGACGGCCTCGCCCGGCGAAATCACCAACCTGTCCAACATCCGGTCGTCGACGCCCGAGTGGTGGGTGGCGCTGACCGCGGTCGGCGCGGACGGCGTGCGCCGCACGCTCGCGGCCGACGTCAAGGCCGGCAGCCCGAGCCAAAGCGCGGCCAACCTCCTCGATTGGATACAGGGGCACGGCTAGCCTCCTCCGACGTCGTGCATCGCGGGCTAAACTTGTCGCCGACCGAGAAACGCCCGCCCACCCTCGCGGAGAGAACCCACCATGTCGAACGACGCCCCTCGCCCACTTCCATATGACGTTCCCAGCGATCCGGCCAAGCGCCACAGCGCTGCCCTGACCGACGGCCCGGACCGGGCCGCCGCGCGCGGCATGCTCAAGGCCATCGGCTTC
>Ga0209638_1001775_pt1 | contig 13477 bp, 16 predicted proteins | sample BarGraNGADG00211_FD_184490 | JGI IMG/M metagenome (GOLD analysis project Ga0209638, IMG submission 184490) | Arctic peat soil microbial communities from Barrow, Alaska - Barrow Graham LP Ref core NGADG0002-211 (SPAdes) (version 2) | ecosystem: Environmental > Terrestrial > Soil > Wetlands > Peat... | reverse complement strand
CACGTCCGCCGGGATCCAGGAGTAGAGGCCGTGGGCGAAGATATAGTCGAACTCTCCCTCCTCCGGGCCAAGATCGCCTAGATCGGCCACGCGCAGATCGATGTTGGAGAGTGCGAGTTCCGCGGCTATCGCGCGGGCTCTGGCGACGGGCCCCGCTGCCAAATCGATGCCCGTGAAGCGGCTTTCCGGCAAATGGTACGCCAGGGGAATCAGGTTGGCGCCATTGCCGCATCCGATTTCGAGCACACGGCAGGCGGTGACCGGCGCGGGCTTCATACCGAAGAACCGGGCGATCGCGGCCAGCCGGTCCGGATGGGTCTGCCGCCGCGGGAAAGTGCGATAAGCGACTTGATCGTACGGATTATGCACCGGCCACCATTATGACTCGGCGAGTACGCCGTTTCAGATGTTCACCAACGTATCGGGAAACCGCTTGCTTACGCGCGCGGCTCCGATCGGAGCCGCGACCCTGAGGTACCTGGCGTAGTCGGATTCTTGCCGAAATTGGCAGCGTCTTTCCTCCGCGATCTCCGCTCCCTCCGCGCGCCACGGGCGAAGCGGCGAATCCTGCTCCTTCCATCGAGCTTGTTTTGCGGTTGCTTTTCTCCGCGTCTTCCTCCGCGTCTCCGCGCCTCCGCGTCAAGTACAAGACCTCCTATTTGGTTCCGGCTTCGCCGGGGGTACCCTCTGGGTCGGGAGCGGTTGCCTCGGAGCCGCCTAAGCGAACGTCATGTCCCCTGGTTCGCACCCGTTGGCGGCACACCAATCCAGGTACACGCGCGCATAACTGGCGGTGATATAGTCGTTCTCCTGAAACCCGAGGCGGCGGGCGGTGCGGTCGATCCAGTGCGGCGTGCCTTCCAGTTCCAGGTAGACGCCCACCGGAGTCTCATCCAGCATGGCGACACCGGCGCGCCGCGGCTGGTGGAATTCGGTGCGGTACTTTTCGTAGCGGAACACGCAATGGAAGCCCAACCGCTCCACAATCGCCATCATGGCCGCGGCGTTGTCGATCTTGAGTTCCAGTTCTTCCCGGCTCTTGTAGTTGCCGGGCTCGGGAACGCCTTTATAGGTCATGGTCGCGACCCCGCCGGCCTGGCGAATGCGCAGCAGGCTGGAAGAATTCCGCAGGATCAGTTCCGGCGTATCGAACACCATGTTGGCCTCGAAAACGCGCGGCCGCCATACCACCAAGCCGGCCGCGCCCAGCAGGCGGCGGGCGGAACGCGCGTCCTTCACCACCAGCTTGATTTCCGTTTCGTGCGTGCCCTGTGACATCGGTATGGTTACTGCGGACGGTCGCCCTGATGGTGGTCGAGAAAGTCCTGGTCGATGGGCTTGCGGCCGCGGAAGCCTTCGTCCACGCCGTGCCAGAAGGTAATGCCGCTCTCGCCGAGCTTCCAGCAGAGGTAGACCTCCACGCCGCGCAACAGGGTCGGAAAATCGACCAGGCCGATTTCCAGATCCTTCACCAGACAGCCCGTCTCCAGCACCGCCTCAATACGGTCGCGCAGTCGCGAAGCCGCCTCGTCGCGGCGCGCCCGGGATTCCAGTGCACGCTCGCGGTCCACCATCACGCCGCCCATCATCATCACGTGCTCGCTGAATCGGTGAATCACCTGTTCGGCATCCTGGTATCCGCCCTTGGCGTCCAGCGCCTGGCGGAGCAGGCTTTCCACCTCCGGAATCAGGCTTTGGGCTTCCACCAGCGTAAAACGTTTCGCCATGTCGCGCCGATTATACCAACGAGGCGGGCGCCGGAACACCACGGGCAGCCGCGGGTTCGCCAGCCTCGGCGTAGTGGGTGGCGTAGTGGGTATCCACGTAGGTGTTCAGAATCTCCAGGAATTCGGCGACAATGCGGTCGCCCTTGAGCGTGGTCATCAGGCGGCCATCCACATAAACCGGGGCCTTGGGTTCCTCAAAGGTGCCGGGCAGCGAAATCCCTATATTGGAGTGCTTGCTCTCGCCGGGACCGTTGACCACGCAGCCCATCACCGCGACCTTCATGGTCTCTACGCCCGGATGCGTGGCCTTCCAGTGCGGCATCTGCTCGCGCAGGTAGCTCTGGATCTGGTCCGCCATATCCTGGAAGAAGGTGCTGGTGGTTCGCCCGCATCCCGGGCAGGCGGTGACCTGCGGGGTGAAACTGCGGATGCCCAGCGATTGCAGAATCTGCTGGGAGACAATCACTTCCTCCGTGCGGTCGCCATTGGGCAGCGGCGTCAACGAGGTGCGGATGGTGTCGCCGATGCCGTCCTGCAACACCGGCGCCAGCGCGGCGGTGGTGGCCACGATTCCCTTGCTGCCCAGACCGGCTTCGGTGAGTCCCAGGTGCAACGGGTAATCGCAAACCGCGGCCAGCGCGCGGTACACGTCGATCAGGTCCTGCACCCCGCTGACCTTGGCGCTCAGGATGATCCGGTCATGCGCCAGCCCGTGACGCTCGGCCGCGTGCGCCGATTCCAGCGCGCTCGCCACCATGGCGTCCAGCGTGACGTCGCGCGCGCCCTTGGGCTCCGGCAATCGCGAGTTCTGGTCCATCATCCGCGTGAGCAACGCCGCATCGAGCGAGCCCCAATTGACGCCGATGCGCACCGGCTTCTGGTTCTCGATGGCCACTTCGATCATGGTGCGGAAGTTGTCGCCGGTCTTGCGCCCGATATCGGAGTTGCCGGGATTGATGCGGTACTTGGCCAGCGCGCGCGCGCACTCCGGATATTTCTTCAGCAGCAGATGGCCGTTGTAGTGGAAGTCGCCGACGATCGGGACGGGGACGCCGAAAGCGGCGCAGGTATCCACAATCCGTGGGACCGCGGCGGCGGCGGCTTCGGTGTTCACGGTCACGCGCACCAACTCCGACCCGGCGCGCGCCAGCGCCATCACCTGGTTGACCGTGGATGCCACGTCGGCGGTATCGGTGTTGGTCATCGACTGGATGACAATCGGATGAGTTCCCCCGACTTTGACACCTCCCACGTCGACCACTACCGCCTTGCGGCGCGGTTTTACTGCCATGAAATTCCCTCCGCTGTGGAAATTACCATCTTAACATTCGGGGGTAATCCGCCTCTCAGGCGACAATTCAACGCAGAGACGCAGAGAACGCAGAGATAAGCGCAGAGAAAACCAAGCGAAAACCAAGAGCAAACCACAAACAGACTCGGCCCCGCCAAAGGGGCGACGTTTTCTCCGACTCTCTTTTGTGTTCTCTGCGCTTATCTCTGCGTCTCTGCGTCTCTGCGTTGAAAAATCATCTCCGTCTGGTTCCACCCTCGCGTCAAGGGAGCGGTAAGATCGAATCATGCGCATCCTTCTCTTCAGCGGCAAAGGAGGCGTCGGAAAAACCAGTCTTGCGGCCGCCACCGGCCTGGAACTCTCGCGTCTGGGCTATCGCACGCTGGTCATGAGTGTCGATCCGGCGCACAGCCTGGCCGACGCGTTCGACCTCGAAACCAACCTCTTCCACGAAAAGACCGGCGACCCCTACCCCATCGACAAGAAACTCGCCATCCACGAGGTCAACATCCAAAAGGAAATCAAACGCCACTGGCGCGAGATCTCGGCTTACGTCATCAGCGTCCTGCGCACCACCGGCATCAACGACGTGGAGGCCGAAGAACTCGCCATCCTGCCCGGTATGGAAGAGCTCAGCGCCCTGATGTACGTCAACCAGTTCCGCCGCGAGGACCGCTACGACGTGATCGTGCTGGATTGCGCCCCGACCGCCGAATCCATGCGCTTTGTCAGCATGCCGACCACGCTGGAGTGGTACATGAAACACATCTTCCCCTTCCAGCGCAACTTGTTGAAGGCGGTGCGTCCGCTGGCCAACCGTGTCTCTCCGGTGGAACTCCCCACCGACAGTTATTTCGCCAACGTCAAAGACCTGTTCGGCCGCCTGGACGGCATCGGCGACCTGCTGGAAGATCCCAAGATCACCAGCGTGCGGCTGGTCACCAATCCGGAACGCATGGTGCTGCGCGAGACTCAGCGCGCCTTCGTTTACTTCTCGCTGCACGGCCTGGCGGTGGATGGCGTGATCGTCAACCGCGTCCTGCCCGCGGAAGTCACCGACCAGTACTTTCAGGAGTGGCGCGTCTCGCAGGGCCGCATCCTGGAAGAGATCGACCGGTATTTCGCCCCGGTGCCGGTCAAGCGCGTCCCCCTGTTTACTCACGAAGTGCTGGGCCGCGAACGCCTGGAGGAACTCGCACGCAGCCTCTACGACGGCAAGGAGGACCCCGCGGCCGTCACCCGCACCGAAGCGCCGTACGCCTTCACGAAGTCCGCGGACGGCCGCTACGAGGTGCGCCTGCAACTCCCCTTTGCCGCCAAGGGCGAGATCGGCCTGTTCAAGAAGGGCGACGAACTGGTGGTCGAGATCGGTACCCTGCGCCGTCACATCGGCTTGCCGGCCTCGATGGCGAGCCTTTCGCCCGGGCGCGCAAAGTTGGAGAATAAGATACTGACCGTCGAAATGAAGGAGACCTAAGATGGAAGAAAAAAACGCCGCTGCCGGAACTCACTCTCACGCCGGGGGCTGCTTCTTCTGCACCACCGCGATGCCGATGCTGGAGAACCTGGTGAGCGGAGCCACACGCGACCACTTCCGCAGCTCGCGTGTCGAGTTTCTCAAGGGGCTGCGCTGTCTGCTCGACGAACGCATCGCCCACCTCGCGCGCGAGGAGTCCAAAGGCACGCACGTTACCGTAGAGTAGCGTAGCCTTTCAGGCGGGGTGCCCTTTGGGCCGCACCCTTTCCAGGGGGCATCTCCGCCTGGGCTTCGCGTTGCCCGCCCCCTACGGCAGCACCGTCAGTTTGATATTGCGGAACGCGATCTCGTGCCCTTCGGCTTCGAGCCCTATATAGCCCTTGCGCAAGGCGATTCCCGGGATCTCGTTGACGGCGGCGCCATTCACGGAGAGCGTGATCTTGTCCCCCTGCACGCGAATCTCGTAGTGGTTCCACTCGCCCGCCGGCTTGATGCGGTTCTCTTTCATCTCCTTCATGAGATTGAAGCGCTGCAAAGCGCCCTCCACCAGGTTGACGCCGAACAGGTATCCTCCGGTGGGACCGGTCTGCGCCTGGGTCCACAATTCGCCCGCCGGCGAGAGCCGGATGCCGATCCCGCTGTTGTACTTGACTTGGGCGCCCTTGGGGGTGAAGCGGAAGTCCACTTCGAGAATGTAATCGCCGAACACCTGGTCGGAGCGCAGCCACTCGTGCTGGCCGTCGCCCGTGCAGATCAGGGTTTTTTGCGCGGAATCGACGCGCCATTGCAGCTTGGGCTTCAACCCATCCGTCGGCGGAATGGGGATGCGGGTCCAGCCTTTCAGAGACTCGTCGGGCAGGAGATCCACGGACTGGGCCGGTAGCAGGGCAGTCGCCAGAAGGCAGAGTAATAATACGCGTGCGCACAGCATACCGCCATATTAACGCCCCGCACGTCCGAAATCGAAGGCGCCTGAGGCGCGATCAGTGGGTGAACAGCACGACCCGCGCTCGGTGGCCTTTGCACATTTTCTCGTCACTGGTGTACAGGACGGAGCCGGTGGCTTCCGCCAGTGCGATGTAGGCGGCGTCATAAGCGGTAAAATTGTGCCGCAGCTCCCAAATGCGGCCCAGCAAAGGACTGTGCGGGCAACGCACCGCGGGAAGCGCCGCAAGTGCCGCGAGAAGCTGCTCGCCGCGGTGCGCATCGATACGCTGGCCCGCAACCAGATTTCGAAGGGCACTCACCACTTCTACGTCAAGCAGATGCGGAGCAATAAGTGAATCGCTGCGCCCAACCAGATCGCGTCTCAGGGAATCGGCCAATGCGCCGTTCGTGAGGAGTTCCACCACCACGGAGGCATCCAGAACAATCATCGTGCGTCGCGCAATTCGCGCACCAATTGCGCGCCGCTCCGCTTCGACGGGATCGGCTTCATTTTCTGTGTGAGGTCCAACCACTCTCGCATGCTCGGGCGCTCCGCGGTATGCTCCAATTCCCTCTTAATGTAATCGGAGAGGCTTATGCCCTCGCGGGCGGCACGCGCCTTCAGCGTGCTGTGCACGTCTTCTGGAACGTCTCTGACCTGGATCATCTTTGACATGTGTTTAGCATACAAACATGTGTAGCACATGTCAACCCAGCCGTGCGGCGCTCGATTTCCCGCGCCGCGCCGCAGCCCACGCCCGCCGCAATCCAGTATGCTGGAAATAGGATGAAACCGTCTTATACCTTTCGCCTCGCCCTTGTGCCGGGCCTGATTGCGGCCGCCTGTCTATGCTGGGCCGCCTCCAAACCGAAACCGCTCTCCTCCTACGATCCGGAAGCCAAGGCCCTGCTGGCCCGGATGACCCTCGATGAAAAGATCGGCCAGATGACCGAGCCCGAGCAGAACGAGCTGAAGGACCCGGCCGACGTCGAGAAATACTTCGTCGGTTCGCTGCTCTCCGGCGGCAGTAGCGACCCCAAGGAAGGCAACAGCCTGAAGGCGTGGACCGACCTCTACGACCGCTTGCAGGCGCGCACCCGGAATACGCGGCTCAAGATCCCCATCCTCTACGGCATCGACGCCGTGCACGGGCACAACAACGTGCTCAACGCGGTCATCTTCCCGCACAATATCGGGCTGGGCTGCACGCGCAATCCCAAGCTGATCGAGCAGGTACACCACGTCACCGCCGAGGAAGTCCGCGCCACGGGAATTCAGTGGGCCTTCGGTCCCTGCGTCACCGTCCCGCAGGATATCCGCTGGGGCCGCACCTATGAAGGCTTCTCCGAAGACCCCAAGCTGGTGCGCGAACTTGCCGGTCCGGCGGTGCGCGGCTTCCAGGGCGCAGGGTTGGGCGATCCGCTGGGCGTGCTGGCCTGCGCCAAGCACTTCGTGGGCGATGGCGGCACCACGTTCGGCTCCACCAAGACCGGTCTCGATCAGGGCGATACGCGGGTCGATGAGGCCACACTGCGCCGCATTCACCTGCCGGGTTACCTGGCGGCCATCGAGGCGGGCGTGGGCTCCATCATGCCCTCTTACAGCACTTGGAACGGCGTCAAGTGCTCGGCCAGCAAGCGGCTGCTCACCGACATCCTCAAAAACGAACTGGGTTTCCAGGGCTTCCTGATTTCGGACTACAACGCCATCGACCAGATCGCCAAGGACTTCAAGGAGGCCGTCGGCATTTCGATCAACGCCGGCATGGACATGGCGATGGTGCCGGCGCGCTACCGCGAGTACTTCGACGACCTCAAAGCGCTGGTCAACGAAGGCAAGGTGCCGATGTCGCGCATCGATGACGCGGTATTGCGCATTCTGCGTGTCAAATTCGCCATGGGGTTGATGGATCCCAAACGCAACCAGTTGGCCGACCGCGGGCTCGAGAAGACCTTCGGTTCGCCCGAGCATCGCGCCGTGGCGCGGCAGGCGGTGCGCGAGTCGCTGGTGCTGCTCAAGAACGAAGGCAAGGCGCTGCCGCTTTCCAAGCAGGCCGCACGCCTGCACATCGCCGGCAAGAACGCCGACGATATCGGCAACCAGTGCGGCGGCTGGACCATCGACTGGCAGGGCAAGAGCGGCGACGTCACCACCGGCGGCACCACCATCCTCACGGCGATCAAGAACACGGTGTCCAAGGACACCAAGGTGACCTTCTCCAAGGATGGCTCGGGCGCGGCGGGCGCGACCGTGGGCGTGGTGGTGATTGGCGAAACGCCCTACGCGGAAATGCGCGGTGACCGCGCCGATCTCGCGCTGGCGCCGGAAGATATCGCGGCCGTGAAGACGATGAAGGCGGCGGGGATCCCGGTGGTGGTGGTCCTGGTGTCCGGACGTCCCCTGATTCTGGGCGACGTGCTCGGTACTGCCAGCGCCGTGGTGGCCGCCTGGCTGCCGGGCACCGAAGGCCAAGGCGTGGCGGACGTGTTATTCGGCGATTACAAGCCGACCGGGAAACTCTCCTTCACCTGGCCAAAGGCTGTCGGAAAGGGCACCGTTGATCCGCTGTTCGCCTACGGCTACGGATTGAAGTACTGACTTCTCGCGGCTCCACCATCGACACTATTGGTCCCGGCTGAATTGGGTGATGCGCACGGAACCGTCCGGAAAGATCGCGCGAATTTCCAACTGGCCGCCCATGGCCTCGATGAACTTAGACAGCGTGCCGATATACATGTCCGTGCGCCGCTCCATTTTCGAAACGCTCGCCTGCTTGATGTGCAGCAAAGCGGCCAGATGCTCCTGGGTCAGACTCCGCGCCGCGCGGAGTTCGTCGAGGGGCATGTTGGCGAGCGTCTCGCGGGCGATGGCCTCGCTCCGCGCTCGGGCTTCGGGGGACATCTTCGCCCGCGGTTCTTTGAAGTTCCTGGCCACGAGCGATTATCCTTCCAACAAACTATCCAGGCGCCATGGACACTTCGCGGAAAGGCCCTTTCCCGACTTGCCCGTCTCGCGCAACGCCTGCGCGACCGCCAGCCGATAAACGCGCTCCATGTTTTCCCGCAGATGCCCTTTCAGACTGGGAGCGTCGGTCATCTCGTCCAGGATCTTAGCCCGTGCGCCGTCCATCGACGCTTGCCAGCTTGTGCCGTCGCGCTCCGGCTGGAGTTGCTGCTTGATCTTGTGCATCATGAGCCGCTGCAATTGCGACCGGACGGCGCTGCGGACGGATCTGCCCAAGTCTTCGACCTCCTCGGCCAAGTTTGCAATGTCCAGTTCGCTGAAGCGCCCAGTGCGCAACAGTTCGGCAGTCCGGTCCGACCATTCGGCGAAGTCGGTGTCGTAAAGAGTTTTAGTGGCGCCACTCGTGTCGGCCATAAGACGAATATAGCCCACAGGGAATATAGAATCAAGGGAATACGCTGCGTCGAGCCCTCACAGGTCGTCGAATTCCAGCAGGTGGCCCATCTTTTCCCGCTTGGTGCGGAGATAGGCGAGGCGGGTGTCGAGCACGTCGGCCAGACAGGGAACGCGTTCCACTACCTGCACGCCGGCCTTTTCCACGGCTGCCACTTTTTCGGGGTTGTTGGACATCAGGCGGACCGCTTTCAGGCCGAAAAACTGGAGGATCGCGCCGGGAAGTTCGTAATTGCGCAGGTCGCTATCGAAGCCGAGCTGCTGGTTGGCTTCGATGGTGTCGGCGCCGTGGTCCTGCAGTTCGTAGGCGCGCAGTTTGTTGAGCAGGCCGATGCCGCGGCCCTCCTGGAGTTCGTAGATCAGCAGGCCGCGGCCTTCCTGGGCGATGTGGGTAAGGGCGATTTCGAGTTGCGCCCGGCAATCGCAGCGCAGGCTGTGGAAGACGTCACCGGTGAGGCACTGCGAGTGGATGCGCACCAGCGGGGGCGCGCCATCGGTGAAGTCGCCCATTTTGAGCACGACAGCTTCCTCGATCTCGGTGCCGGCGGGGGCTTCAAAGCCGAAGATCCGGAACACGCCGAGCTCTGTGGGAAAGTCCGCTTCGGCCACTTTCGTGAGCTCTGGCGACGGGGATTTACTCATGCTGGCTATGGGGAACCTTATTGCTTTTATTATAATAGCTTACGGCACTGAATGCTGGAAAGCTACTTCCCGCTGTTGGTCAAACTCGCCGCCATGGCCTCGATCGCGAGCGTGCTGGCGCGGTCCAACAGCTTCAAGAGCCTGCTCATGGGGGAGACGCGGACGCTGAACCAGCGGGTGGCGCTTTCCCTGTGGCTGGCCAGCGCCTTCGGGGTGAGCGTGGCGATCCGCGTGTTCAGCAAGAGCTATCCGGCGGCCGACCTGGGGCTGGAAGGAAGCCTGATCGCGGGCATCCTCGGGGGATATGTCACCGGACTGGCGTCGGGCGTTCTGATTTCGCTGCCGGCCATGCTCAATCCTTCGGGTGGCGAACAGATGACCATGCCCCTGCTGGCGGCGGTAGGCGTGCTCGGGGGGGTGCTGCGCGATCTGGCGCCGGATACGGACGAGATCTGGCGATTCACTCCGTTCTTCGATCTGAACGTCTACCGTTTCTTCAAAGAGAGCCGGAATCACCGGCGCACCGCATTTCACCTGGAATTCACCGCGGGGATTCTGGTGGCGGAGTTCCTGCGCCAGTTGCTGGATGGCTGGAGGGTTTTCTCCATGAATCCGCCCGGCAGCCCTCGGCCGGCCTTAACCTGGGCGGCGATCTACGCATCCTCGCTGTTCGCCGTCGCCATCCCGCTAAAAATCTGGAACAACACGCGCAACGAGAAGAAACTGGAGGAACAGGAGCGGCTGCTGGTGGAAGCGCGGTTGGCCGCGCTGACCAGCCAGATCAACCCTCATTTTCTGTTCAACACGCTGAACTCGGTGTCTTCGCTCATCCGCACGGACCCGAGCCAGGCGCGCGTCATGGTGGTGCGGCTCAGCAAAGTGCTCCGCCGCTTGCTCCGCAAACACGAGAATTTCAGCACGCTGCGCGACGAATTGAGCTTCATTGAGGACTACCTGGCGATCGAGGTGGTGCGCTTCGGCGACAAACTCCGCTTTGAACGGGACGTGGCGGAGGATACCCTGGATATGCTGGTTCCCAGCATGCTGCTGCAACCGCTGGTGGAGAATTCCATCAAGCACGGTTTAAGGAGTAAGGTGGAGGGCGGTACAATCCGGATTCGGGCCTATCGCACGGCCAGCAAGTTGCATCTGCTGGTGGAGGACGACGGGGTCGGCATCCCGGAAGAGAAACTGGCCACGCTGTTGGACCGGGGAATCGGCGTCAACAACGTGCACGAACGGCTGAAAGTGCTGTTCGGCAGCGAGTACCGCATGTGGATCGACAGCGAGCCGGGCAAGGGCGCGCGCATCCAGATCGAAGTGCCGGAGTTAGAGAGTGCGCCGGCAGCCTAAGGAGCGATTTTGAATAGACTGGAAGAAACCGCGATCGCCTGGCCCGTAAACGGAATGCCCCATACGCTGGCGGAGCGGACGCGGCGCGTGTATGACCGGCTGGCGGCGGTATACCCGGTATCGACGATGTTCTTTCACTCGCGGGCGCATGGCTGTGCGCTGGGGGCAAGCGGGCTGCGCGACGGGATGAAGGTGTTGGAAGTGGCCACGGGCAGCGGAGAGATGTTCCGCCGCCTGGTGCGCGCCAACAGCATGGGCACCACGCTGGGAGTGGATCTTTCGCCGAACATGGCGGCGCGCACGCAGCGCACCGCACGCCACAAGTACCCGGCGGCGAAGGCGCACTGCCAGGCGGTGGATGCGCGTCACATGCCCTTCCGCAACGAAGCCTTCGACGCCATCTTCTGCTGCTACCTGCTGGAACTGCTTTCGGCGGACGATATTGTGGGCACGCTGGGCGAGTTCCGGCGGATCTTGCGCGATCGCGGCAACCTGACGCTGGTACTGATCGGGCAGAACACGCCATCGTTCAACGCGGTATATAAAGTTTTGGGCAAGCTGGCGCCGGCATTCTGGGGCCGCCAGGTGGAGCAGCGCGTTCCGGAACTGATCGAATCGGCACGGTTTGAGATTCTGCAGGACCGTATGGTCCGGCAAACATTTTATCCCTCGCGCGTGCTGGTGGCGAGGAAGTAGCCAAAGGAGAACCGCATGAGCCAAGCGAAGCGCGCGTTGGTCTTGGCGTTGGTGCTGGGAAGTTGGGGCGCGGCCGGCCGGGCACAGCCGCTGGTCAGCCCGCCGGGGCCGGATGCGGTGCTGTCCACGCGGTTTCTGACGCCCCTCTCCTATGAAGCCGCCATGGCACGGCTGGAAAGCTACTACGACGAGCAGGTGGGTCGAAAACTGCCCGTGGCGTTTCCGGAAATCGCGCCGCACTGCCATTTCGAGGTATGGCACGACATGTGGGTGTTTTTCGAGCCGGCCAACGGGCAGACCACGGTCACGCTCAAGCGCCCCACCCAAGGGATCGCCAGCCGTCTGGTGAAGAGTTGGATGTTGGATCTGGCCGGCCGCCTGGAGGCCGCCATGCCGCTCGAGTTCAAGGAAGAACCACCGCTGCATGAGGTGGCGGGCGACATCTACGCAACGCGCCACGACCTGGCGCGGGCGCTAGGGACAGAGACTTCGATGAGGCCCATAACTACCTGGGAGCATGCCGGAATGATGGTGTCGGCGGCGCCCTTAACCTGGGCAGTGATGGCGCCGGCGGAGCTGCACGGCGTCCACCGCGTCACCGTGGCCGCGGAAAGCGCGGCAGCGGCCAAACAACTGCTGGCCAAGCTCATGCAGGGCGTCTTGAAACCCGGCATCTACGGGGCTTACTCCGAGGAAGCGGAACTCGACCAGGAGGTCCGCAACCTGGCAAGCAGCCAATCGGCCGCGGTCGGCGTCACCGCGTCGCAGGCTGTGTACATTCCGAACATGGACGAAAAGTATCTGCAAGGCAAGGTCCGCGCGGAGCCGGAAATGGTCAAGCGGTTGGCGGCGGCCCAAGGACAGTACGCCATCCGCTTCCGCGTGGATCGGAGTTACCGCAAGGTGACCGTCAATTGGGTCTCTCTCGACGGCTACGCGCGCGCCACCGGCAAGTACGAAGGCGAACGGGCGCTGGGACAATCGGCGCTACCCAACCCGAAGCCCCCCCAGGCCGGGAGCCCGCTGACCGCGCGCACCAAACTGGTCATGCTGATACCGGGCGCCTACCGCGTCCGCCTGGAGGGCGAGAGTGCCGCCGGGCAGGCAGGCAAGATCGACGAGCGCACTTACTGGTTCGACGGCAAGACCTTCGAGGAACTCTAGGCCAATCGCTTGCCCCTGCGCATCACCATTTCCAAAGAGAATTACCTGAAGGCCATCGCCGAGGCCGAGAGCGAGGGCGAAACCGTCAAAGCCGTGACGCTGGTGCGCTGGCTCGGCGTATCCGCGCCGGCGGTCACCATGGCGATCAGGCGGCTGCGCCGCGACGCGTTGATCCAGGTGGGCGAGGAAGGCCAGATCTCTCTGACCGCCGCCGGCCGCGAAATCACCAACCGCCTGTTGAACCGTCATCACCTGATCGAGCGCATGCTGACCGAGATCTTCGACCTCGAATGGTACAAAGTTCACGACGAGGCGGAGCAGCTCGAGCACGCCGTATCCGCCGACTTCGAGCGCAAGCTGATCGATAAGCTAGGTACGGCAAGCGTGTGCCCACACGGCAACCAGGTGGGGATGGATTCGCCGAGCCACCGCCGCCGGCGCGGACTCAAGCCGTTGGGAGAAGCGCGGCCGGGCGACCGGCTGGTGGTGGTCAGCGTCTTCGAGCGCGATCGCAAGCTGCTGGAGTATCTGGATGGCGCGGGAATTCGGCCGGGCGTGGAAGTAGAGGTGTCGGCGGCGGACGCGGAGATCGAACTGCGTATCGCCGGCCGCACGGTGCGCCTGGAACGCGGAGCCGCCGGCAAGGTCTGGGTGGGCGACGCGGTCTAGCATCAGTGCACCGTAGCGTAGGCGTCCACGCCTGCCATGCCGGTATTCGTACGTGTGCCCCAAAGGGGCAGATTACCAGTGGGGGAAGGACCCACTCGAATAGTTGATGGTTA
>Ga0209638_1001773_pt1 | contig 13477 bp, 6 predicted proteins | sample BarGraNGADG00211_FD_184490 | JGI IMG/M metagenome (GOLD analysis project Ga0209638, IMG submission 184490) | Arctic peat soil microbial communities from Barrow, Alaska - Barrow Graham LP Ref core NGADG0002-211 (SPAdes) (version 2) | ecosystem: Environmental > Terrestrial > Soil > Wetlands > Peat... | reverse complement strand
CCGCCAGGTCGGGCCGCTTGCCACCAGCGGGCACTACACGCGCCCGAACCCGACCGCTGCCCGTTCGCTTCTCCGCGCCACCGCGTCACGATGTCCGCATCGTGGCGCGGGCGGGCAGCCATCTGAGCTCGCACAACCACCCGCCGATGCTGACGGCCGTTCCGTGCGGTCACGTCAGATCCGGTGTCGACCGCTGGACCCGGCCTGGGCCGTAGGACCATATGCCGCCGAGAAGGAACAGTCTGGCCCCCGCGCCGTCCCGCTGCGAACCCTACCCTCAAGGAGTGAGCCAATCGCAGGAGACCTCTGTGGCATCCCTACGGGTGCAGACCGGCGACCGCATCTTCCATCCGCAGAAGGGGCGTGCCACGGTTCTGGAGGTCTACGAGGGGACCATCGTCGCTCGAGGCGACGATGGCGTGGTGCGGACATTCCTCGACTCACACCCAGGCGTGCGGACCCTCCCAGCTGACGAGGAAGGCCGGATCAGCCCGGCGTGGGCCGAGATTCGCGATCCCGACAGGTTCGTTCCACCGCTGACCGGTGGGGAGTACCGGCTCGCCGAGTTCCTTGACAAGGCGCTTCCGGCAGACTGGCGCATCTACGTCCGCCCGCACCTCGATGCGGATCGGCCCCTCGTTGCCGCCCTCCATCGGCAGGCCGGCGGGATGCTGTGGGACGTCCTGGACTGGAACCCTGATGACGTGCGCATCGAGGATGGCCTCTGGGTCCGTCAGCGCGAGCCGGCCGGGCGCTTCGCGTCGCCGTTTGGGCTCCTGACCGAAGTCCGCAATCGGATCTACGGCGTCCTCGTTCCCGAGCTCGGGGAAGCGATCAACGACTCGACAAGGCGCTTCGGGATCATCCACGCGGGGATCTTCTTCGCCAACGCGAGCACCGCCCAGGCCATGGTCCTCGCTGAACGAGACCCAGCCGCCCTCAAGCTGCACGCATTCGGCGCCGACGCAGTGGCGGCGGGCGACTTGGCGACCATGCTTCCTATCGTCAGCCGCCCGGCCGTCATGGAGGAAGGCTGGTACGACGCCCTCGACGAAGCGTTCTCGAGCGAATACCGACTCCCGGACGCCCTCTCGGCGATCGAGCCCACGAAGGATCAGCTGCGCTTTGTCGCACCGCAACTGGGCTACAGGGCGATCGAAGGGGTGGCCGGGAGTGGCAAGACCATCGTCCTCGCTCATCGTGCCGCCCGCGCCGCGGCACAGGGAGAGCGGGTCCTCATTCTGACCTTCAACCTCACCCTGACGAACTACGTGCGAGGGATCCTGAAGCGCGTCCCGCTGCGGCGCCGGACAGATGCGATCGCAGTGATGCACTTCCACCAGCTGTGTCGTCTCGTGCACTCGCATCACCTCGCCCCCCGACCGCCCGTCCGCAACGGCGCCGAGAGTCTGCTCACCGACATGGAGGGTGAGCCCGACCAGCACGCTCTCAACGTGGAGTGGCCTCAATCTGCCCTTCGGTTGATCCGTGACCGCGGCGTACCGCCCGCGCTGCAGTTCACCGCCGTATACGTCGACGAAGCCCAGGACTTCATTCCGGCGTGGTTCGAGCTCCTGAATGCCCTTGGCCCGAAGGAAACGGTCCTTGCCTACGACGCCGCCCAGCGCCTGTACGGCGGTGACGCCCTGGCGTGGCGCCGGGAGATTGCGCTGCTCCTCGGCGGCACGTCGGCCCGCACGACCCCTCTCGGAAAGGCCGTGCGGCTGCCGAAGCGGACGGTCGAGATCGCCACGCACTATGCGTCGACCTGGGGCCTCGACACGAAGGCCCTCGAGCCTGCGGAAGACGGGCTGTTGCCGCCACAGGCGGTGCTTGGGCTGGTCCCTGCCTCGACAGAAGCGGAGGCGGCTGCCGCGGCGATCGCGGTCCTCGCGGCATGGCAGCGCGAGCCAGCGTATCGAGCCCGAGACGTCGCAGTGCTCGTGCCGACGAATGCATTCGGATCGGCGCTCGTGCGTCAGCTCGCAGAGCTCGGGATCAGTACGAACCACGTGTTCCCGGTGCGGCGGACCGGGGCGGTCATGGAGCACGTGCATTCTCCCGCGAGCGCGCCCGACTGGAAGGTCGCTCAGGCGCACAAGACCGCGTTCGCCTACGGTGACGCCAGGCTCAAGGTCTCGACAGTCCACTCATTCAAGGGATGGGACGCCGCGCGCGTCGTCATGGTCTTGCCCTTCACACCTCCCGACTCGAGGACGGCTGCGCTCGTCTACGTCGGGATCACGAGGTCGCGCGGCGATCTGGTAATCGTCGGCAATGCCGCGGATCACCGCCTCGATGGGACAGTCACGGATGCGCCCGAGCAGATCGATCTCGACATGGGCCTCGTTCGGCGCTTTGAGCAGCTACTTGAGGAAGCCAGGCGACCCGTGACGCGACACTCAAAGCCTTCACCGCCGCAGGTTCGGGTTGCCCCTGAGGCAGACGGCGACGCGATGGCTATCGACTGGCGCGGCTGGGCGCCGCTCGACGACTGAGGATCCGAGGCGGTGGCCTTCCCCGACACGCCTGCCACGACGGGATGGAGCCGGCGTCGGACAACGCGGTCGCACAGGCAGCGAGTTCCGGTGCCAATAGAGCTGTCCAGCGGAAGCGCCGACCGGCAGGCTCACGCAAGACCCCCGTGTGAATTCGAGAGGCCCATCTCGTGACCCGTCTTCTCGCGGCTACCGTCGCCGACGCAATCGAGCGCTCGAGGCATTCCGACTCCCAACTCGTCCTCCTGGTCGGAGAGGAGCCCGGAAGCCTCGAGTCTGCGGGAACCGCCGCGGGGACTGAGCTCGGTTGGCCGCTGTTGAACCTCAATGTTGCGCTCGGCGAGCGGCTGCTCCCCTTCACCCCGCCGGAGCGGCGTGAGGAGGCGTGGGATGCCCTGTCCGAGCTTGTGGGGCGGCCGGATCCCGGGATCGTGCTCTTGGGGACGGACATCCTCTTCGAGCCGGCGCTGGGGTACCGCCCGTACGAGGCGCTTCGGAGGATCGGCCGCCGCGGACCCACCGTCGCGACGTGGTTCGGCCACGTGGACGGGGCCGACATCGTCCGTTCTGCGCCGGGACACCCTGAGTACACTCGCGTGAGGCTGGACGTCCCGTACGTCGAAATCAAGACCGAAGGGGACCGCAGATGAAGTACGGCGATCTCGTCGCGTTCGAGCCGATCGAGACGGTGATCGAGTTGCGTGACGCTGACAAGGCCGATCGCGCCCGCCAGCTCGTCCGCACGTACGTCGTGAGCGACGCGATGGGCCGCCAGCTCTCCGACGTGATCGCGAGCCACCTCGACTTCGCGCACCTGGACGCGAAGGGCCTCTTCGTCGTGGGCAACTACGGCACCGGCAAGTCGCACCTCATGGCGGTCGTCTCCGCCCTGGCCGAGAACGCCGACCTACTGCCGGAGCTTCGCCACGAAGGCGTCCGCAAGGCTTTCGCCCCGGTCGCCGGTCGCTATCTGGTTGCCCGTTTCGAGATCGGTGCCGTGAAGACGCCGCTGCGTGACATCGTCGTCCGCGAGCTCGAGAAGCACCTGAAGGCGTGGGGCGTCGACTACCGGTTCCCGGCCGTCGACCAGATCACCAACCACAAGGACGCCATCGAGCAGATGCTCGGGGCGGTCGAGGCGACACATCCTGGCAAGGGCGTCGTCATCGTCATCGACGAGCTCCTCGACTATCTCAAGGCGCTCGGCGAGGGGGCGATCTCGGCGTTCAACTTCCTGCGTGAGCTAGGAGAGGCCGCCGGCAACGGGAGGTTCAGGGTCATCGCCGGCGTCCAGGAGAGCCTGATGAGCTCGCCGAGCTTCGGCTTCCTGTCAAGCCTCATCCAGAAGGTGGCGGCCCGGTTCGTCGAGGTCTGGATCACGAAGGATGACCTTGCCTACGTAGTCGAGAACCGCCTCTTGGCGAAGACGCCGGAGCAACGCAACCGCATCCGGACGCACCTCGAGGCCTTCACGCCACTCTTCCCGACCATGTCCGCCAGGATCGACGACTTCGTCCGTCTCTACCCGATCCATCCGCGGTACCTCGAAATCTTCGAGGAGATCGAGATCGCCGAGAAACGGGAGGTCCTGCGCACGCTGAGTCAGGAGATGTCGCGACTCCTCACCACAGATGTGCCAGCCGACCTGCCAGGCATCGTCGCATACGACTCCTACTGGCGCGTGATCAAGACCACGCCCTCCTACCTGGCGACCCCGTCGGTCGGCATCGTCGAAGGGCGCTCAACGGTGGTAGCGAGCAAGGTCCGGACGTCGATCGCGAAGAAGCAGTACCTCCCGGCCGCCGAGCGGATCGTCGACGGGCTCAGCGTCTTTCGTCTCGCGGTGGGCGGGATCCGCAAGCCGATCGGGCTCACGCCCACGGACATTCGCGACGACCTGGCCCTGATGCTCCCGGTTCCGGAGAAGGACCCTGAGTTCCTCAACACGACGATCGAGTCCGTCCTCAAGGAGATCCTGCTCGCGGTCAACGGTCAGTACATCGCCAGGACCGACAGCGGCCAGTACTTCCTCGACGTGGACAAGGCAATCGACTACGACGCCCAGGTCGAGAAGAAGGTTGCGGCGCTGGAGCCCGTCCCGGACGTGTTCGACCGCTACTACTTCGACGTCCTCACCCGCGTCCTTGACGTCACGACTACGCCGCACGTTCCTGGGATGAGGATCTGGCGCTACCAGCTCCCCTGGCCCGGCCACGGCGTGACGCGGCCCGGATACCTCTTCTTCGGTAGCCCCAACGAACGATCCACCGCGCAGCCACCGCGGACGTTCTATGCCTACTTTCTCGCGCACTTCGCACCGACGCCCTTCGAGGATGCCCGGCGCGACGACGAGGTGTTCTTCCGGCTGGCCCGGCCGAATGACGAGGTCCTCGCGTGGATCAAGCGGTATGCGGCCGCCAATGAGCTTGTCCCGACCACGAGCGGTGAGGAGAGGGCGCAGTACGTGGTCATTACCGAGAAGGCTCGGAAAGATGTCGCTCGATGGCTGACCGACAACCTGGTCACCTGCTTCGACGTGACGTCCGGCGGCGTCACGCGACCGGTGTCGGCCGCGCTTAGCGAGGGAGTTCGGGGCGCCGGGACCGGCACCGCCCGTGACCTGGTCAACGCGATTGCCAGCACCGCGCTGGCGCCAGCCTTCGACCGGCAGTTTCCCGGGTACCCGGCGTTCGCCGGTCTCCCGCAGCCGATCACGGAGGAGACGCGGGCCCAGGCCGCGACCGAAGGCCTGCGGTACGTGGCGGCACTTATCAAGACGGAGCAGGGCGCTGCCGTCGTGGATGGCCTCCAGCTTCGCAAGGACGGCTCCATCAACCCGGCCGACAGCCCCTACGCCGCCGAGGTCCTCGGCGTTCTGGGCGCGAAAGCCCAGGGCCAGGTGGTGAACCGCGGCGAGCTGATTGCCGAGCGCGACGGCGTCGAGGTCGACGGGCGCCACGGCATGGAGCCGGAGTGGATGGCAGTCGTCCTGCTTGCGCTCGCCTATCGCGGCGAGATCGAGATCACCGCCGGTGGCCAGACGATCGACCCGACCAACGTGGCGGCCGGCGCGGGCATGGGCGCGGAGGCACTCGGGCGCTTCAAGACGATCCAACGGCCTAAGGCCACGCCCGTCGCGGCCCTCAAGGAGCTCTTCGAGATCCTCGGCCTGAACCCCGCACTCCTCGACGCCGACACCGACAAGGCGGCCGTCGAGCTCCAGGTCGCGCTCGTGCGTGAGATCGAGGCCGCACTCCGCGCCACCGCCGACATCGGCGCCTTGCGGATCGGGGGCGAGCAGGCCTGGTCGCCCGAGGACGCGGAGACGCTGATCCGCACTATCGCCACCTACAAAGAAGCCCTCGACCGCCTCACGAACCTCAACTCCGGCGGCAAGCTCAAGCTGTTCAAAGGCACGAGCGCGGACCTCGCCCGAATGCGCGCCGCGAGGGCTGACCTGCGTGCTGTGGAAGCCCGGGCCACCGTCATCACCGACCTCGCGAAGCTCGCCGGCTACCTCGCCGACGCGAAGCAGGTCCTTCGGGACGACGACCCGTGGCAGGCAGGGCAGCAGCGATGGAGCGTGCCCGCGCCGCCGTGGACGGGCGGGACGACGCTGCCGCGGCCAAACGCGCGATGCAGTCCGTCAAGGCGACGTTCATCGACCGCTACTTGCAGCTGCATCACGCCGCACGCCTGGACATGGCCGGCGACGAGGCCAGAAAGCACGTGAACGCGGGCGCGATGATGAAGCGCGCCACGCTCCTCGCGACCGTCTCGGTCCTCACAGGTTCCACGCTGACCGACCTGAAGAAGGAGCTGGCCAGCCTGGTGATATGCCGGAGTACCGACGTCCGCGAGCTCGAAGACACGGCGTGGTGCACCGCCTGCTTCTACAAGCCGTCAATCGAGGTCATAGTCGTCGATGCGCGGCGCCGGCTCGGAGATCTTGACGACCGTCTCGACCGTCTCAACGACGACTGGTCATCCTTCTTGGCCAAGGCGCTAGAGGACCCGACGGCCGTCAAGGGGCTCGCTCTGCTCGAGCCTTCCGCAGCCGACTCCGTGCGGAACGCAACCGACCCGTCGGTGGTGCCAGCACCCGAGACCGTGTCCGATCTCAACCGGGTGCTCCAGGGACTCCAGCGGGTCGCAATCAGCGCCAAGGACCTCGTAACCGCCCTGCAGTCCGGCGGGCCCGCCACAGCCGCGGATCTGGAAGCGCGATTCGCGGACGTCCTCAAGCAGTCGACGGCGGGCAAGAACCCCACCACCGTACGCCTGGTGATCGAGTGACCCCCCGCGACCGAAGCCCCGACCGCCTGTTCATGCGCGACGAGCAGCTCGAGCTGATCGACCGGTCGGCAGAGCAGCAGGCTCTGGAGACCGCCGGAGCTGGCTCGGCCGAGGACGACGCCCGCCGGGCGACCTACCTCGAGCGTCTGCGCGACATGCTCCCCGAGCTGCGCGAGATGGAAGGCTTCCCGATCGGGACCGACGAGGACATCCTCGCCCTCTCTGATCCGCCGTACTACAACGCGTGTCCCAACCCGTTCCTCGGCGAGTTCATCGCCGAACACGGCACGCCGTACGACGAGGCGACCGACGACTACCATCGGGAGCCCTTCGCCGCGGACGTGAGCGAGGGCAAGAACGACCCGATCTACAACGCCCACAGCTACCACACCAAGGTGCCGCACAAGGCGATCATGCGGTACATCCTCCACTACACGAAGCCCGGCGACATCGTCTTCGACGGCTTCTGCGGGACCGGGATGACCGGGGTCGCCGCCCAGCTCTGCGGCAGCCCGGACCCCGCCTTCAAGGCCCAGGTCGAGGCCGAATGGAAGGCCGCCGGCCACGAGCTACCCCAGTGGGGCACCCGCTATGCCGTCTTGGGTGACCTCTCTCCCGCCGCCACGTTCATCGCCTACACCTACAACACCCCGGTCGACGTCAGGGCGTTCGAGCGCGAGGCCAAGCGGATCCTCGATGAGGTCGAGGCCGAGCTCGGCTGGATGTACGAGGCGATCCACACCGACGGGTCAAAGGGCCGGATCAACTACACGGTGTGGGCGGACGTATTCCTGTGCCCCAGCTGCGGAGCCGAAGTCAATTTCTGGGACGGAGCTGTCGACGAAGCGTCTGGAGTGGTGCGCGAGGAAATCCGATGTGACTCGTGCGATTCCGCGTCGCGAAAAGCAACCTTGGATCGCAAATTCGAGACGACGTCTGACCTCTTGGGAGACGTGCATCGTCGTGCCGTCCAGGTTCCGGTCCTGATCGACTACTCCGTGCGAGGCAAACGCATCCGGAGGCGCGCGACACCAGGGGATGTCGAACGATCAGCGAGGGTCGGCGTGCCGTCTGGATGGGTGCCGTTCGATCGATTGCCACCCGGGGAGGAAACCAGTCGAAACGCTGGGGCTGGCCTCGTTACCGCAGGGGATTTCTACCACCCTCGCGGCCGCCAGGTTCTGGCTCGATACTGGGATCTCGCGGGCCAATCATCGTTCTCGATGTCGATGGTGCTCCGTTTCGTCATGACCTCTGCCCACCAATACGCAAACCGCCTGTGTCGACTCCACATTGGCAACTACTTCAACGGGGGCGGCGGCGTTGTCGACAAGCCCCTTGAGGGGACCCTCTACCTGCCTTCGCTCTCAGTTGAGACGAATGCCATCGACCGACTTCGGCTTCGATCCCGGCTGTCGAGGGCCCTTCTTGCCACGGCACGAAACGCGACGTTGACCACAGGGTCCAATGCAGTCTCGCTGGTTCCCGACGGGTCGGTTGACTACCTGTTCACGGATCCGCCGTTCGGAGCAAATCTCCAGTACTCGGAGCTCAGTTACCTCTGGGAATCGTGGCTCAAGGTCCGGACTCGGCAGGATGCCGAAGCGGTGGTGAACCGTGTGCGCGGCATCAAGCTTCAGGATTATCAAGCTCGCATGGAGGACTGCTTCCGCGAGAACTACCGCATCCTCAAGCCAGGTCGCTGGATGACGGTCGAGTTCCACAACAGCCGGAATTCGGTGTGGAACGCCATCCAAGAGGCGATCCAGCGGGCCGGGTTCGTCGTGGCGGACGTCCGAACGCTCGACAAGGGGAAGGGCTCCTTCAAGCAGACCACTTCTGCTGGTGCCGTCAAGCAGGACCTCGTCATCAGCGCTTATCGGCCACGGGCCGGCTTCGAGCAGCGCTTCGAGCTGGAAGCCGGGACGGAGCAGGGCGCCTGGGACTTCGTCCGCCAGCACCTCGAGCAGCTGCCGGTCTTCGTTGAGCGGGGCGGCCTCGTCGAGGTCATCGCCGAGCGGCAGGACTACCTCCTCTTCGACCGGATGGTCGCCTTCCACATCCAGCGCGGGGTGACGATCCCGCTATCGGCCGCCGCCTTCTACGCTGGCCTCCGCCAGCGCTTCCCCGAGCGCGACGGGATGTTCTTCACCGAGCTCCAGGCGGCCGAGTACGACCAGCGCCGCCTCGAGGCCCGCGATGTCGAACAGCTGTCGGTCTTCGTCGTCGACGAGAAGAGCGCCATCGCCTGGCTGCGGGTCGAGCTTGGCCGCGAGTCCCAGACGTTTCAGGATCTCCAACCCAAGTTCCTCCGCGAGCTCCAGCAGAACCGCTTCGAGGCGCTCCCCGAGCTGCGGGACATCCTCGACCAGAACTTCCTCGAGGACGAGGGGACGCACCGCTGGCGGGTCCCCGATCCCGGCAAGCAAGCTGACCTCGAGGCGCTCCGCGGGCGGGCGCTCCTTGCCGAGTTCGCGACGTACCGGGCGTCAACCGGGAAGCTCAAGCGCTTCCGCATCGAGGCCGTCCGGGCCGGCTTCGCCGACCTCTGGGCCCAGCGCGACTACCGGGGGATCATCGCCCTCGCCGAACGCCTTCCCGACGAGGTCGTCCAGGAGGATCCGGCCCTCCTCATGTACTACGACAACGCCGTGACGCGGGAGAGCGTTGGGTGAGTCCCGGCGACTGGCGGTATAGCCAGTCCCTGCGTGCCCGCGTGCTCGTGGTCCGCTTCGACGAGGCGTTCGGTGCCGCCGCAGCGCAGGTCTGGCATCCCGGGTCGACCACCCTGGTGGTCGTGCCGGTCGGCGACCTGGTCGATCCGCCCGAGGAAGGTCGTGCCCACAGCCTGATCGCGGCCGCTGCCGCTGCTCGAATCGTCGAGGCCCTGGCCACGGGTACCCTCGTTTCGCCCACGCAGTCCATCGTCGAGCCCCTGCCGCACCAGCTTCGCGCGCTATCCCGGTGTGTGTCCGCCAATCCGATCCGCATGCTCCTGGCCGACGAGGTCGGCCTCGGGAAGACGATTGAAGCTGGCCTCGTGATGACGGAGTTGATTCTCCGCGGTCTTGCCCGCCGCGTGCTCGTGGTCGCCCCGACCGGGCTGGTTCCCCAGTGGCAGGGAGAGCTCTCGCGCCGCTTCGGCGAGGATTTCGTGGCCATCTCCTCGGCCGAGGTCGGCGCGCTGGCCGGGCGGCGCGAGGACAACTTCTGGCGGGCGTACGACCGCCTCATCGTTCCCCTCGACGCGGTGAAACCGATGGAAGGCCGGCGCGGCTGGACCGACGAGCAGGTGGAGCGGCACAACGTTGCCCGCTCGACCAACCTTGCCGCCGCGGGCTGGGACATCGTGATCATCGACGAGGCGCATCGCGTCGCCGGGTTCGATGAGCAGGTGGCACGTCATCGGCTGGCCCGCCTGCTAGCGGAGGCGACACCCAACCTGTTGCTTCTCAGTGCCACGCCGCACGCGGGCAAGACTGACGGCTTCCGCCGCGTGCTGTCGCTTCTCGATCGTCGACCGTTCGCGGGCGATGCCGCCATCACGCCTGCCCGGGTGCAGCCGTATGTCGTGCGGACATCGAAGCGGGTGGCGATCGACGCGGCGGGAGCCCCGCTCTTCCAGCCTCGGACGACCAGCAAGGTCCCGGTCGACTGGCCCGCCGAGCGGCCGCGCCAGCGGCGCCTGTACGACGAAGTCACGGCCTACGTCCAGGAGGGCTACGACCTCGGCCGGCGCGAAAAGAACAACTCGCTGGTCTTCCTGATGCTGCTGATGCAGCGGATCGTCTCGAGCAGCACGCGTGCGATCGAGGTGGCGCTCAGCCGGCGCCTGGCCACGCTCGTTGAGATCGAAGCTCGCGCGGCGCGCCCGTTGGACCTCCGCCTCGACGCCGACTTCTGGGAAGCCGACGCCGCAGATCAGGCGGAGCGGGTGCTGGGTGCCGCCGTCCCAGGTGTTGCGCGTGAACGCACGACCGTCCAGCGGCTCCTGGCACTGGCGCAGGATGCCCGCGCCGAGGGTCTCGACGTCAAGCTCGAGCGCCTGTACGACCTGGTCGTCTCGTTGGAGCAGGAGGAGAACGACCCTCTCGTCAAGATCCTGGTCTTCACCGAGTTCGTGCCAACGCAGGCGATGATCGCGGACTTCCTTCGCTCGATGGGCTTGAACGTGGCAATCCTCAACGGGTCGATGCCGGTGGACGACCGTCTCCTGGCCCAGGACGAGTTTGCTGGGCCGGCGCAGGTGCTCGTGTCCACGGAGGCCGGCGGCGAAGGCCTCAACCTCCAGGTGGCTCATCTCGTCATCAACTACGACCTTCCGTGGAACCCGATGCGGATCGAGCAGCGGATCGGCCGCGTCGACCGGATCGGGCAGACGAAGCCCGTCCGCGCGTTCAACCTCGTCCTGCACGGCAGCGTGGAGGACCGCGTCCACGACCTGCTGGAGACGAAGCTGGCCCGCGTCCTGGCGGAGTTCGGTGTCGACAAGCTGTCCGACGTCCTGGATGGCAGTGCGTTCGAGAGTGCGTTCCAGACCGCGTATGGCGACGCGGTGCGTGGGCTCGACGTGGACGAGATCACGTCCGTGCTGGCAGCCGAGGTCGAGCGGGCTGGCGCGGTCCTCCGCGACTGGCGAGACCTCCTGGGCGGCGAGATGCCCGATCCCGAGGAGGCGCGCGCCATGCGCGACCATCCGCTGCCGCTGTGGGTCGAGCGCATGACGGTCGCCGGCGTGCTCGCCGGCGGGGGCTCGGCGGATCGCCTGGCCGGAGCCTGGCGTCTTCGCTGGGCCGACGGACCGGACGAGGAGGTCGCCTTCCGTCGCGACCTCGCGACGCGCGGTCGTCGCCTGGCGACGCTCGGAGATCCCCGCATCGCCGCCGTGCTGGCCGAGGCGACGAACGGCGAGGTCGCGGGTCCGCTTCCGCGTGCGGAGCTCCGGGGAATGGGCGCGGTACAGCCGGGCGTATGGACGCTCTGGATCGTCGGGGCTCACCTTGGACCGAGCCACGAGCGGCGGGCCATGCCGCTGTTCCTGGATCCGGGGGGCGCCATCCTCGCCGCGACGGCCCGGGCGATCTGGGAGCGGCTGATGGAACCAAACGTGGAGCTCCACCTTCTCGCGGATGGCGCGACCGAGCGTGGCCGCTCTATCGGGGATTCTCGCGTGGAGGCGGAGCGACTCGCCGGCGGAATCTACGGATCGCTCCGGGATGCGCTCACCGAGCGGGTCCAGGCCGAACGCGCTCGGTACCTGGAATACGTGGAGCGCCGCCGCCGGCTCATCGAGCGGATCGGGCTCGACAACGTTCGGCGCCGGCGGCTCGCGGAGCTCGAGGCAGAGCGAGAGCGTGAGCTCGCCCGGCTGCCCGTGCTGGACGTTGCACCGGAGCTCCGCTGCATCGCGGCGTTCGAGGTGGTCTCGTGACGGCGGACCTGGCCACGGCGATTGTCGAGCGCCTAACCGGCTACCCCGGTGGGAACCTGCGGGTGGTGGATCCGGACGGGCTCGTCCGGTCAGTCCCCGTACTGGACTTCCTCGCGACTCGAGGGATTGCCGCGGTCACCTGGACCGATCCAATGGAGTCTCGTCTCCAGTGGTCGCGCATCGACCCGGGGACGCCGCGGGCAGTCATCGTCGACCGTCCGGAGCGGGCGAATCAGCTTCCCGTCGACGTCCGGGCGATCGCCGCGCGCGAGATCACGCTCGTCGTCGACGACCTCTTCGCCCCACTCGCGCCCTCGGTCCTGCGTGCCCTCGAGTGGCCCGATCGGGACGCCGCATTCGGGATCGCGGCGGGGCTCCCGGCCAAGCCGCTTGACCCTGATGCCACGGCGTCGCTCCTGCTCCGGCGGATCCACCAGCTCGATCCGGAAACCATGGCGAGTCAACCGGTTCTTCTGACCGGCCTGCTCCGGCTGCACCGCGTGGTCCGAGCGAATGCCGTCTCGCCGGCGCTCGCATCAGCATTCGCGCGTCGCGTGAGCGACCCGCTGCCGGGACTGCCGACGGTCGAGGCGATCCTGGATCGCGCTCGGTTCCTGGCGTGGCTCAGGGACGCCTGGAGCTTGGCGACCACACACGAGGAGGCCGGGGATCTCCGCGATCTGCTCTTCGCGGAGGGACCCGCGCAGTTGCTGGACGACTACCTCGACGACGGTCTTCTCGAGCCGGCCGACGCGTCTGCCGCCGTTCCCGGTCTGCCATTCGGCGTCGGCGGTGACTCCGTGGCGAGTCGGGGGGCCCGGGTCGAGCGCGAGCTTGCCTGGATCGCCGCGGAGCTGGATGCCGACGAGCCGGCTTACCAGGGCTGGCGCGAGATTGCCGAACGGTGGGCGGACGTGCTCGCGACGCGGTACCTCGACGCAGCCGAGGCCACGCCCGGAATGCGCGAGACGCGGATGCGCCTGAACGAGCGATTCCGGACCTGGCTGGAGGCGCACTACCACGAGCTGGCCTCACTTCCCGCGATTCCGACGCCGGCGATGGTCCATCGGACCGCCCACGCGATGGAGGGCCGGCTGGGGGACAGCCCGCTCGCCCTGGTAGTCGTCGATGGGCTCTCGCTCGCGACTTGGAGGGCGCTGGCGCCCATCGTTCGACGGGAGAGCTGGCACGTCCTCGAGGGGACATCGTTCGCCTGGCTGCCGACGATCACGTCGGTCTCTCGGCAGGCGAT
>Ga0209638_1001772_pt1 | contig 13480 bp, 10 predicted proteins | sample BarGraNGADG00211_FD_184490 | JGI IMG/M metagenome (GOLD analysis project Ga0209638, IMG submission 184490) | Arctic peat soil microbial communities from Barrow, Alaska - Barrow Graham LP Ref core NGADG0002-211 (SPAdes) (version 2) | ecosystem: Environmental > Terrestrial > Soil > Wetlands > Peat... | reverse complement strand
CGTCGTAGCGCGCCCTGATCTCGCGGTCGTGGGCGAGGAACGAGTCGGCGATCCCCGCCAGCCGCTCGAACGCCTCGGCATCGTCGGTGGCGAGCGGCTCGTCGGCGAGATTGCCGCTCGTCAGAACGATGGGCCGTCCGAGTTCCCGCAACAACAGGTGGTGGAGCGGCGTGTACGGCAGGAAGAGGCCGACCCGCCGGTTCAGGGCAGCGGCGCGGGCGGCGCCGGCGGGTCCTGCGGCACGGGCGGCGTTGGCGGCGTCGGCGCGGGCGGCGGCGCGGGCGGCGTCGACGGGCCCTGCGGCACGTTCCGCGGCGCGGCCGGGGTCCGCCCTGACGACGCCGTCGGCGAGTGCCGGGTCCACGTTCCGGCGCCGCTCGACCAGCACGATGGGCCGCGCGGGCGAGGTCAGTAGCGCCTCTTCCTCAGGTGACAGCTCGGCTTGCGCCCGGGCCGTCTCAACGTCCCGAACCATTACCGCGAATGGCTTTGCCCAGCGGCGCTTGCGGTCGCGAAGGCGGGCAACGGCCGTGGGATCGGTGGCGTCACAGGCGAGGTGGTAGCCGCCCAGCCCCTTCACGGCCACGATCCGTCCCGCGCGCAGGTCGGCGACTGCCGCACCGAGCGCGTCCTCACGTGTCGCCCTCGGAGCGGGATCGCCCGGCCGGCGGTAGCTGAGCTGAGGTCCGCAGTCGGGGCATGCGACCGGCTCGGCGTGGAACCGGCGGTTCGCCGGATCGCGATACTCGGCCTCGCAGAGCGGGCAAAGGCGGAAGTCGCGCATCGAGGTCCGAGCGCGGTCGTACGGCAGCTCGTCGATGATCGTCGCCCGCGGCCCGCAATTGGTGCAGTTGGTGAACGGGTAGCGATAGCGCCGATCGGCCGGATCGAAGACCTCGCGCAAGCAGTCGTCGCAGGTAGCGATGTCGGGCGGGAAGAGCCGCTCGGTCGAGGCGGAAGCCTCACTCTCTTCGATCGAAAAGCCCGAGCCGTCGGCGGTCGATCTGTCGGACGGGACAACCCGAACCTCCTCGACCCTGGCTCGCGGGGGCGCCTCCGATCGAATTCGAGCAACGAAGGCTTCGATGGCGGCCTCCGGACCTTCGGCTTCGATCTCGACCTGGCCTGCCGTGTTCCGGACGCTCCCGGTCAACCCGAGTTCGGTCGCCAGGCGCCACACGAACGGCCGAAAGCCGACTCCCTGCACGACTCCCCGGACGACGATCGAGCGCCCGACGCGGCGGCCCACCGCGGCCCGGCTCACCGAACGACCCGCGGCACAGGGCGATGCCTGCGCGGCATCCTCGCCGCGCTTCGTGCCAGACCCGTTTCGTGCACTCGACCACCTCGCCTGGGGCGCATGGACCTGCGCGCCCACGCATATCTCACACCTGGCCGCTGCAGTTTTCGCCTGCCGAGCGGCACGCGGCTCGGGCCAAATGTCCCGACTACGTCCCTCCGCGGGGTAGGCGCCGGGTTGCCAGTATGCGGACGACGAGTAGTCTCCGGCGCTCGGCAACTGGCGCCCTCCCGCCGCTCGCTCCGAGTGCCGCACGCCTCGGGGCTGGGCGCCGGCGGGTTTCTTGCAGATACGCCCACCAGTTGTGTTGGCCGCGATCCGAGCGACGCCGCTCGGTTCAGCGGCCCTGGCTTGCTCATCCCCCACGCTCATAGAGGGGCCTACGAGACCCTGACGAGGGCGTGGCGGGGCGCGGGGTGGCGTGGATCTGCGGCCACAACACGCCCACCATGCGTGAATGGCGGAAACGGGGATGATCGCACGTCAGATACGACGAACCAGACTTAGGTGACGGAGACCTGGCGACAGCCGCGTTGGACCGCGCGGCCCGGCGCCCTCAGCCGACGAGCGGGGAGTCTCCCAGACCCACGCCGGCCAGAGCGTGCTTGCAGCGCGGGCAGCGACCCTCGACGAGGTGCCACGCGGTGACTGCGTAATCCTTGCGGGCAATGAGAACTTCGCCGCAGCGGGCGCAGGACGTGACGGCTGCCTCGACCTCGGGGGCATTGCCCACGTACACGTGCCGCAGACCCACCGAGCGAGCTATTTCGGCGGCCTGAACCAGGGTTCGGGCGAGGGTGGGCTCGGCGTTGGACATTCGATGCGCCGGCTGGAACCGTGTCAGGTGCCACGGGGTTTCCGGGCCGACCGCCGTGGCGATCCATTCGGCCATGGCGCGAAGGTCGCGGCGATCGTCGTTCAGACCCGGCACGATCAGGGTGGTGAGTTCGACCCAAATCTCGCGGCGGCGCATCTCGATGATCGTGTCGCGGACGGGCTCCCAGCGGGCACCGCATACGCGCCGGTAGAAGGCGTCGTTGACGGCCTTGAGGTCGATGTTGGCGGCGTCCAGATAGGGGGCGATCAGCTCGATCGCTTCGGGCGTCTCGTAGCCGTTGGTCACGAAGACGTTGTGCAGCCCGGCGCGTCGTGCCCGAGTCATCGTGTCGAGGGCGTACTCGATGAAGACGGTCGGTTCGACATAGGTGTAGGCAATGCTTCGGACGCCCGACGCGACCGCCTCCTCGACCACCATATCGGGCGGGAGGTAGCGGCTTTCGGGGACGATGCCCTCGCGGTGGGCCTGGGCGATCTGCCAGTTCTGGCAGAAGTCGCAATGGAAGTTGCAGCCCCGCGTCGCGATCGAGAGAGCGTAGCTGCCCGGCAGGAAATGGTAGAAGGGCTTCTTCTCGATCGGCTCGTCCTTGGCGACGGCGATCTGTCCGTAGACCAGCGTGTAGAGCCAGCCGCCACGATTCTGGCGAACGCCGCAAATGCCGATCCGACCCGGCCGGAGCACGCAGCGGTGGGCGCAGGCGATGCAACGGACGCTGCCCGGGGCGATTGGATCGTTGAACGGCTCGCCCAGCAGCGCCTGGCGAATGTGCGGCTCGTTCTCGCGGCCAGGCCCAAGATCGGAGAGACCTAGACCCTCGGGCGGCTCCTCGCCTGGGAATGCGGCGCGCACCGGTTCGGGCGGTTTTGCGCTGGGGTCGATGCTGACAGCCGGAGCCTTGGTGAAGGTCTCACGGTTATCTCGCGGAGGCGGATCGTCGTTCATCGGGGCCCTCAGAGTGCGGTCGAACCGTACTTAGGCAACAGGGCCCTTCGGAACTGCCCTACTCCATTTGCAGTATGCCATCACCGGGCCCCATGGCGCGCGCCGATGGGGCCCGCCGGCACGGAAATGTCGACCCGAGGCACCGCTAAGTTCATTTCGGGGCGATCGGTAGGCCGTGGCGAGCTGTAGGCGGGACGCGAGGCGCACACGGGGCGAGGGCGGGACCACGTGCTTGCGCTTCTCGGGTACGGGTAGTTCGGCTCTTGATAGGCACCGCGGCGTGCGCGAGGCTACGGTCAACGAGTCCCGTTAGCGGGACTGCCACGGGCCCCCGGGCCGGCGGCTTGTTTCGCGACGGGCACCGCACCAGAGAGGTGCTCGCGATGGCGCTCAGTCCGTCTGCCATTGGGACGCTCCGACCACCCGTCCCGTGGGCGCCTGTGGTCATCGCCGATGCCCGCTGCAAGGGCTGCGAACTCTGTGTCGGCGCGTGCCCCAGGGCTGTTCTTGCCCTCGATCGGACCAGGGTGAACGCCCTCGGCTACCATCCCGTGCGGCTGGTAGACGCAACCGGGTGCACGAGCTGCGCCATCTGCGCTCGCGTCTGTCCGGACGCCGTCTTTACCGTCTGGGCCGCTCCCAGGCGAGAGCGCGGCCGATGATCGACGTCGAGGATCTCACCGCGAGCCGTCGCGCGCGAGTGCTCATGAAGGGCAACGAGGCAATGGCCGAGGCTGCGATACAGGCCGGCTGCGACGCCTACTTCGGCTATCCCATCACCCCTCAGGCAGAGCTGCTGGAGTGGATGGCCCGCCGCATGCCGGAGCTCGGTCGGGTCTTCGTCCAGGCCGAAAGCGAGCTGGGCGCGATCAACATGGCCCTCGGCGCTGCCGCCACCGGAGCCCGCGTCCTGGTCTCCTCCTCGAGTCCAGGGATAAGCCTGATGGCCGAGGCCATGAGCTACATGGCCGCCTCGGGGACGCCGATGGTGCTCATCAACGTCATGCGAGCGGGACCCGGGTTGGGCGGCATCGGGCCGTCGCAGAGCGACTACTTCCAGGCCACGAAGGGCCACGGGCACGGCGACTACCACGTGCCCGTGCTGGCCCCTGCTTCGATCGGCGAGGCGATGGACCTGGTAGCCACCGCCTTCGAACTAGCGGAGCGATACCGGACGCCGGTCATGCTGGTTGCCGACGGGATCCTGGGTCAGGCGATGGAACCTGTCGAGCTGCGCTTCCGCACACCCGAGCGGCATGCCTTCGATTGGGCCCTGACCGGCGCCGCCGGTCGCCCCGCTCGCATCATCAAATCGATCGACCTGCAGCCGGAGGTCCTGGAGAAGCGCAACCTCGCTCTCCAGCACAAATATCGCGACATCGCCCGCCACGAGGTCCGCTGGGAGGGCTGGCAGCTCGACGACGCCGAATTCGCGATCGTCGCGTATGGCACCGCGGCCCGGGTCGCGCGGACGGCCATCTCCAGGGCGCGCGAACGAGGCCTGAAAGTCGGGCTCTTCCGACCGATCACGCTGTGGCCATTCCCGACGCACGAACTGGCGCGACTGAGCGGACGCCTGCAGGGCATCTTGACGGTCGAGATGTCCTCTGGCCAGATGGTCGAAGACGTTCGACTGGCGGTCGAAGGCCGGTGCCCGGTGGCCTTCCACGGTCGAATGGGCGGCATGGTTCCCACGCCCGACGAGGTTGCGGGCGCGCTCAAGGCTCTTCGCGCAAAGGCGGCTCGACGATGAGCCTCGAAACGCCCATCAAGAGAGCGCCCGCCCAGCCGGGGGCGGCTGTCGCCGAGTCGCGCCTGATCTACCGCAAGCCCGACGTGCTGCTCGACCGAGCGACTCATTACTGCCCCGGCTGCGGTCACGGCGTGATCCACCGCTTGCTCGCCGAAGTGCTTGCGGAGCTGGAGCTGCCGCCGCGCACGATCGCGGTGGCGCCGGTCGGCTGTGCCGTCTTCGCCTACGACTACCTGGGCGTGGACTTCGTGGAGGCGCCTCACGGGCGGGCACCGGCCGTTGCCACCGGCATCCGCCGGGTGCGGCCGGAGGCGTTCGTGCTGACATACCAGGGCGACGGCGACCTGGCGGCCATCGGCACGGCGGAGATCGTCCATGCCGCGGCCCGCGGAGAGCGGATCACCGCCATCTTCGTCAACAACGGCATCTACGGCATGACCGGCGGCCAGATGGCGCCCACGACGCTGCTGGGACAGCGCACCACGTCGTCTCCGGCCGGTCGCGACGCCCCGTCGATGGGCTTCCCGATCCGGATGACGGAGATGCTGGCGCAGCTCCCCGGCGTCGCGTACGCCGCTCGGGGGAGCGTCGGCGACGCGTCGCTGATCGGCAAGCTGAAAGTGATGATCAGGCGGGCCTGCCAGGTCCAGATCGACGGCGGCGGCTTCGCCCTCGTCGAGGCCCTGTCCAACTGCCCGGTCGGCTGGGGTATGACACCTCAGGAATCGCTCGAACATGTGAAGGGCCCCGTGACGGAGGCGTTCCCGCTGGGCGTCATCGTCGACCGGGGGGCTGTCGATCGGGCCGCTCACCCGAATCCGGAGGCCTGACGTGGAACATTCGGTCGAGCGCGCGGTCGTGTTCGCCGGCTTCGGCGGGCAGGGGCTCCTATTCGCGGGCCGGATTCTTGCCCGCGCCGCGATCAAGGACGGACTCGAGGTCTTCTGGATCCCTTCGTACGGACCGGAGATGCGCGGCGGCACCGCTGCCTGCACGGTCATCGTCGGTCAGCAGCCGATCGGTTCGCCAATCGTGGACCAGTACGACGCCTTGATCGCGATGAATTTGCCGTCGCTGGGCAGATACGGGCCTCGCGTTCACGCGGGCGGCCTGCTCGTTCTGAACGCATCGCTGATCGGGGAACCGTCCGGCCGACACGACCTGGACGAGCTGCGCCTGCCGTGCACTGCCCTTGCCGCGAAGGGCGGCGACGACAAGCTGGTCAGCGTGGTTGGGCTGGGCGCACTGGTCGGGCGACTTGGCTGGGTGACACCGGGATCGGTCCGTGCGGCACTCGAGGACGTGGCGGGCGGAAATCGGCCGGAGATCCTCGAGGCAGACCTGGGCGCGTTCGAGGCGGGGTTTCAAGCAGCTCGAGTGGAAGTTGCCGGCTAGACCCGACGCCGCCCGGCTGGCCTGAATCGCCAAAACGTCCCGAGCAGTGAGCCAATCGTTCCGAATAGTCGAGTAGGTACTGCCTACCCGGTTACTGTGCAAATGCTGCCGGGCGCTCTGCCCGAATCTGGGCCAAAGGACGTGCCATGGATGCTCCTGCCAGTTATGTGCATTTCTGGTTCATCCTGATCTCGGTACCCAACCTCCTGATCATCGGCGGGCTGATCCTGCTATTCGTGATCGCGTTGTTCGCGCCCTTCCCGAGGCACAAAGCCTCCAAACCGGCGGAGGCGGCAGCGACCGACGTTCAGGCGATCCCACCCCCGAGCCAGGCGCCGGAGGCGGCCGGCGGCGGCGATGGCGATGGCGATGGCGGCGGCAATTGGACGCGCAGCATGCAGCACGCAGTCTCGCGACGCTGGCCCTGGCACCAGCTCCTGCCCGACAAGCAGCCCCGCTTCGTGGCCTCGTGGGTGTACATGTTCGGCGTGGGAGCGATCGCCGCGCTGGTTTGGATCGTCATCAGCGGCATGGTCCTGGTCATTTTCGGCCCCACGTGGTGGCACGTCTCGAGCGCCGGCAAGTTCATGAACAGCATCCACTTCTGGAGCGTCCAGCTCTTCTTCGGCTTCACTGTGATGCACCTGTGGGGCCAGTACTTCATGGCGGGCTGGCGACATGGCCGGGCGATGACATGGATCCTCGGCGTAGCGATCTTCGCCATCTCGATCGTCGCCGCATTTACCGGCTATCTGTCGCAGCAGAACCTGGACGCGCAATGGATCGCCCTCAACGCCAAGGACGCTATCAACGGAACCGGTCTCGGCGCTTTCTTCAACATCCTCGACTACGGCCAGATGTTCGGCATCCACGTGATACTGCTACCGCTCGGTGTGATCACCCTGGTGGCCATCCACATCCTCCTGGTACGCCTGCGAGGCGTCGTATTGCCGATCGGCTGGCCCGATCGCTTCAAGCGAAACGCCCAGTCCGGGGAGCGTGAGTCATGAGCCGTCAGAAGTGGGACCAGGACACCTACTACAAGGGCGTGCCGATGGCCGGCTACGACCTGATCAAGGAGATCGTCGCGGCCACCCTGATCATCGGCCTCATATCCCTCGGGTTGGCCTTTGCCCTATCTTCGCCCGACGTCCCGTCGGTGACGATCCAGAGCTGGGCCAAGGCGGACCCGGTCGACTTCGTCACCACCGCCACCGCCGAGCTGGCGGGGACGAGCGACACGGCGGGGTATGGACCGCCATATACCGACGTTTCCGGTGCGGCCCAGGCCATCGGGCCTTTCGCACCCCAGGACTTCTTCGGCGACCCGATGCACCTCGACACGGCTCAGCTGTTCGTCCTCGGGCCGCTGACAACCGTCAGCGGTAACGACACGACGCTACAGAAGGCCCTGGCTACGTTCCAGGGCGCCACGAGCGATCAACAGCAGGCCTGGCTCGACGCGTACACCACGGCGCTCGACGGCGCGACCGTCCAGGGCGGACAGGTCGCCGTCGCGGCCGGCGATTACGGGCCCGTCCCGACGCTCATGTCGAGCGAGCTTGCCATCGCCCAGAGCGGGAGTCTGGACGGGATCCTGCTCACGACCCCGCGCTTCTACCAGACCAACTACACATCTCCGCTCTTGTTCATGGGCGACGGCAGCTACCTCGCCGGCCTCGCGGACCAGCAGCATCTGCTCGGCACCCAGTGGGGCATGATGAACGAGACCGGCAGCTACCCGGGCCAGACGTGGCTGTGGCTCTTCACCGTGTGGTACCAGGTCCCGCCTTTCGACACCGCCGACAACGCCGATCTGCTCGTCGTGGTGCTGATGGGGTTCCTGTCGCTGCTCCTGGCCCTGGTGCCGTTCATCCCAATCCTGCGTGACATCCCGCGCTGGATTCCAATCCACCACCTCATCTGGCGCCGCTCGGCGCTGGCCGGCGACGCCGACTCGGAGTAAACGCAATAGGCAAGGCCTGAATCGGGTAGCGAGCGAGGTTAGCCCGCCCCTTCCCACACTTCGGAGATACTGGTCCGCAGCCAGCGGTTCGCCCAGTGATTCCGCCCTCGACACCGCTACCCATGCCGGACGCACGCCCTGGGGGCCGGCCGGAAAACCGTTGCCCTCGTTCGATCGTCTTGTACGACGATGGACGCAGGTAACGACGTCCAGGAGACCATGAGGTCCCCGTAGACGACAGAGGGGGTCGATGACGAGCATCGAAAATCAGGCCGACGAGCAACTCGAACGGCTCGTTTCGGGCGGCCTCGACCGAGCGTACCGGCTCGCCGGCTTGATCCTCGGCAATGCCGCCGACGCGGAAGACGTGGCGCATGACGCTGTCGTTCGGGCATGGCAATCGGCCGGCTTGCTGCGCGACCCAGCCGCCTTCGAGGCCTGGTTCGACCGAATCGTCGTCAACGCCTGCCGGGACCGGATCAGACGAAACCGGCGTGTCAGTTTCGTTCTGCTTGGGCCGGACGACGACCGCCCAATAGCCGATCCCTTCCAGGCCCTCTTCGACCATGACGAAGCCCTCCGCCTCATCCGCTGTCTCGATCCCGATGAGCGCGTGGTGGTGGTTCTCCACTACTGGGCGGACCTCCCGCTCACGGACGTGGCGGTGCGGCTCGGGTGGCCGGTTGGAACCGTGAAAACCAGACTCCATCGCGCGCTGGAAGCGATGCGTGACGAGATGGGCGTCGAAATCAATGGAAAGGTGGCTTCCCGATGAGCCGCATCAGGCCCGAACTCGAGTCCCTCGATAGGCATCTGCGGGATGCGTTCCGACGAGCCGAGCTGCCGGCGGCGCCGAGCCGGCTGCGCTCCCAAGTTGCGGCGCTACCCGCGGTGGCAAGCGGCCGGGCCGGCCAAGGCCGCTCCCGCCGCTTGCGGTGGCGCCGCCCGGCAGCCTTGCTGACGCTCGTCGCCGCGGCCGCCGTGGTTGCCGTCGTCGCGGGCGCGCTCCCCCTCCTCCAGGGTCAGCCCCAGCCCGGACAGGCCACGCCAACCCCCAGCCGTTCAGCTTCCAGCAGGACTCCCAGCCCTGGTCTCTCGTCGCAGCCGGTGGTCATTGGCAGCGACGGAGGGGCCGTCCTGGAGGACGGCCCCTCAATCACGTGGACCACGATTGCGCTGAGCCAGTTCGGATCCAACATGGTGGGGGCGGTGGGCGCCGCCCGGGTGGGCGGAACCATGGTCGTGGCCGCGAACGACACGTTCATGAGCGACACGAAGCCGGTGGTCATCGAGTCCACGGACGGAACTCGTTGGAGCCGGGTTCCCACGGACGGGCCCGAATTCGCCCACGCTCTTCTCGACTCGCTCGTGGCGATCCCCGGAGGCCTGCTGCTTGTGGGCGAGTCGCTGGACCCCGATCCGCTCTGCGCCGACGGCGCAGCCGGCTGCATGCCGGTACGTGCGACGCTCATGTGGCGCTCCTCGGACGGCCAAACCTGGCAGCTCCTGCCGACCCGGACGACGGCACCATTCGATCGGGTCTGGATCGCCTCAATAGCCGCCGGGCCAAAGGGGCTGGTTGCATTCGGCCTCCACTACCCGGTAGTGGGAAGCCCGGAAAACGTGGTCTTCCATTCCCCCGACGGGACCAGCTGGTCGTCTGCGGCCTTCCCCTATCAGAGCTCCGAGTCGCCGGTCGTTCTCGTTCAGCAGGTCATCGCCACTTCCGCCGGCTTCGTGGCGGTGAGCGGTGGTGGGGCCGACGAAGCCACCGCGTGGTACTCCGCCGACGGCCTGTCCTGGAAGCGCGCCTCCACGCCCGGAGGATCGACCGATCCAGCAATGCAGGCGGCCGCCGGCAGCGACGGAATGGTCGCCTACTCCGACAAGCTGTGGGTCAGCGCCGACGGCCGGACCTGGCATATAGCGGACACACCGCCCTATTTCTATGGTTCGAGCTGGATCGCAGGCGACGGAACCCAGATCATGGTTATCAGCGGCCAGAGCGTCTACCAGTACGTCTACTGGTCGCAGGACGGGAAGACCTGGCATCGCGGCGACTCCACCCCCGCCCTGCCTGGCGTAAGCATCGGGGCGGGCGGCTCCGCCTGGATTCTTGGGTCGACGGTCATCGCCGTGGGCCAGGAGCAGGAAAGAGCGAGTCCGCAGAACCTTTATGTCGGTCGCATAGAAGGCCACTGAGCGTTGTTCGTACCGGTGAATCAAGAACCGGGGCCCCTTGCGGAGCCCCGGTTCTTTTGTGACGGCGGAATGGGCGGCGTTACCGCCCCCCGACCTACCGGATGCCGGCAAGCTCCTGGAGCATCCGCCAGTTGGCCAGGCGGTCCTCCTGGGAAGCGAGCATTTCGTGGGAGGGCTTGCCCTCCTTGTCGAAGTGCTGGGCGAAGCGGCCTTCGGTGCGGGCGAAGGAAGTGAAGTCGAAGGTGGTTCCGTCGGGGTTCTTCGACCAGTCTTCCTTGACCGCGGGGTTGCCCTGGAGCGAGAGACGCTGCGCCATGGATTCGCCACGGCGCGGGTCGTACGTGAAGAGCGGGAATGCACGCGACTCGATCGCGAGCTTGGCCTGGCGATTGGCGGCGTCGTCGGCGATGCCGTGCTCAGGCATGCAGGGCGCGTAGGCAATGACGACGGCCGGGCCCGGGTAGGCGTTGGCGTCCAAGATTGCCCGGTAGAAGTGGTTGATGTTCGAAGCGCTCACCTGGGCCACGTAGGTCTCACCGTGGGCCATCATGATCCGGCCCAGTTCCTTGCGCCGCTCCGACTTGCCGTGCTCGGCTTTGCCGTACGCGGCGAGCTTGGCGACCTGGCCGGTGAACGACGCGGTCGAGGCCTGGCCGCCTGTGTTCGAGTAGGCGCCTGTGTCCAGGACGAGAACCTTGATGTCCGCACCGGAAGCGACCAGACGCGACAGCGACTGGAAGCCGATGTCGTACATTGCTCCGTCGCCGCCGAAGACCCACAGCCGGCGCTCCGGGTGGCCGGCCTGATCCCAGCGCAGCCGGATGCCGAGTGCGTCGGCCGGACCGTTCTCGAAGAGCGAGTTGGTCCACGGAACGGTGAACGGGTTGTACGGATAGGTGCTCGCAAAGACGGTGTTGCAGCCGGTCTCGGCGACGATGCCCATGCTATTGGCGCCGTGGACCTGGAGAGTGGCTGCCATGACCATCCGAACCGCTGTGCCTTCGCCGCAGCCGGAGCAGGAACCGCCACCGCCGACGAAGGCGAAGGCGTTCTCGCCGAGCATGATGTCCGCGAGGGCCTTCTCGTTGCGGTATTCGATCGGAGTCGCGGGCAGCGTCTTGAAGAAGCTGACGTCCCGACGATAGCGATCGAGCGTGCACTCGCCGCTCGCCTCGTTGTCGATCTTCTCTTCCATGACGAGGGCCGTGTGGCCCTGCGCCAGGCAGACGTCGACGCACTCCGCGCAGCCCTTGCAGTGGTAGGGGTCGATGAAGATGCCGAAGTCGGCCGACTCGAGGCCGCGCTTGGCGGGCACGTCGCCGTACTTGGCGGTATGGGCGAAGTGCGCCTTAGCCGTCTCGGCGGCAAGCGTCGGGTTCGCCTGGGTGGCCGCGAACTCGTCGATCGCGGTCGCCAGGGAAGCTTTCGGCTGAGCCGTGGCCAGGATCGCGCTGTCCGGGCAGGCGCTGACGCAGGCCATGCAGCCCACGCACTGGTCCGCCACGAACCGCGGGATCAGCGGCGAGAGGTTGCTAAAGTCGCGAGTGCCGGCCGTGCCCGGGCCCATGAGGCTTCGAGCAACACCGGCATCGGCCGGCAGCTCGACGTCCGCGACACCGCGCCGATAGGCATCGATGACGGTCGTGTTGAAGTCCGCGATGTACGCCTCGACGTCGAGGGTAAGCGGCGCAATGCGACCGGGACCCGGTTTGAGGTTTGCCAGCAGCGATACCGGAAGCTGGCCGTGACCGTTGTTTCCGTTATTGGCAGTCGATTCAGTCATAGCTCGCTCAGTACTCGGCCTACCTCAACCAAGAGCGAACGAGGTCGCTGGTCGAGATGATGCCAATCGGGTTGGCCGCTTCGTCGATGACGACTAGACGGTGGACTCGGCACTCCTCCATGACCTTGACCGCCTCGTCGAGGCGTGCGGTCGCGGCGATGGTGAGTGCCGGCTTTGTCATGATCTCACCGACGGCCAGACCGCGCCAGTTCTTGGCGAGCTGCTGATTGGCTCGCGCGCGAACCAGATCGGTCTGACTCAAGACGCCCACAAGCTTGCCGGTCGCATCTACGACCGGAAGGCCGGTGATCTTCTTGCTGTCGAGGATTCCGGCGGCTTCCAGGAGGGAAGCCGTATCCACGATCAAGAACGGGTTGGAGGTCATGACATCCCCAACTGTACGTGTTTCGGTCATCGAGCCGCCTGGGCCGCAACCGGGGCTGTCGCGCCGTCGGCGAGGGCCGCCGTGACGTCGATCACGCCGTCATAAGCGCCCTGGATTACGGCCAGGTTGGCATCGACGACGGCGACGCCGCGCTTGCCGAAGAAGCGAGTGAGGTTGGTTCGCACGGCGTCCATGAGCGCGACCCGGTCGAGACCGGCACGCTCGGCGAACGGCGACACCTTGAGGAAGACGCCAACCAGCGCCACGCCCTGCATTCGGATTTCGAGCTCGGGACGCGGTGCGTACTTCATGGCGAGCGAGGCCGTGTCGAGCGCCAGCAGCCGGATGTTGCGAGCCTTGATCTCGGCGCGTGTCTTGGGCGGAAGGGCAGCCCAGATCTCGGCGGGATCGGTCAGCGGCGTCGGCACGAAGACCGTGCCGCCGTCGACGAGGCCCGTCAGCGGATTACCCTGGCGGAACGAGTTGGTGTCGTGGAGCGGCACGAAGTCGACTTCCGTCAGCTCCGAGTGGAGCCGGATCGGCTCCTCCGCGATGGTCAGGTAGTAGGTCGTGGGCAGGCCCTTCTTCTCCGAACCGTAGCGCGGATAGGCCTGGACGTACAGGTTGAACAACTCGCCGACGGTGGTCGCAACGAGCTTGTTCGTCGTGACCGAGCCGAAGCCGCCGACCGAATGGCCGCGCAGGCTGTAGGCACCCTTGGGGCGAAGGTTGAAGTCCGGGCGCGGTAGCGCCGCCGGGTGGCGGATACCGAGAACGGCCTTGCGGCGCTCGCGAACGGCCTTCTCGTCGGCGGCCCAATCGAAGACCGCGACGAGGTCGGCGGGCAGAATGTCCCGCGAGCCGAGACCGGCCGATACGGAGACGACACGCGGCAGCGGGGCACCGTTCATGGCGG
>Ga0209638_1001770_pt1 | contig 13489 bp, 10 predicted proteins | sample BarGraNGADG00211_FD_184490 | JGI IMG/M metagenome (GOLD analysis project Ga0209638, IMG submission 184490) | Arctic peat soil microbial communities from Barrow, Alaska - Barrow Graham LP Ref core NGADG0002-211 (SPAdes) (version 2) | ecosystem: Environmental > Terrestrial > Soil > Wetlands > Peat... | reverse complement strand
GTTGCACCACCGACATCAATGGCAGTAAAACCCTCCAGTACCTTGCGCACATGTGCATCACTGTTCAGAACAGCAACTAGCAGGAACATCGGCACCTCCGGAAAACATGCATCTTCGATATTAGTGTGACGGAGGACGGCCCCCTGTCAACTGCTCGTATTGCCTCACCTAATACCTACTCCAAATTGCATCGTTGCCTCACGGATGAATCTACTCCAATTCGGTAGACTGAGGAGGAACCATGGAAGAGGGTGAGCAGAGGAGAGGTGAGGAGATGGGACTGACCGTGAAGCAACGACAAGCCATCATGAACGAGCTGCGAGGAAAATATGCCCATGCATCGAAGAAGGAGAAGTCGAGGATCCTGGATGAGTTCGTGGACCTGACGCATCTCAACCGTTCATACGCACGCAGCACCCTGAGGGCGAAGGGGGTGCAGGGAAAGGGCCCCGTGCATCGGCCCCGGGCCTCCGTGTACACGGCAGCGGTCCTCCCTGCGCTCACGGAGTTCTGGCATCTGTCGGACAGACTCTGCGGCAAGCGACTCGTCCCGTTCCTGCAGCGTATCATCCCCTCCCCCCTCGCCCGGGGACAGCTTGACCTTGCTCCTGCCGTCCGTAGTCTCCTCCTCCGCATGAGTCCGGCCACCTGTGACAGACTGCTCCAGGACGTGCGTGCGAAGGAGGAACCCTGGGAACATCCTCACCCCCGTCCCGGCATGCTCCTCCTGCGGCAGGTCCCTGTCCAGATTGCTGCGGAGTGGGACCCTCCCCGGCCGGGATTCGTCGCCGTGGACCTGGTGACCCATGAAGGCAGTGTTGCCGGAGGGGAGTATGCCTGCACCCTGGACGTCACCGACGTGGCAACAGGGTGGACCGAGACCAGGGCAGTGCGGAACAAGAGTCAGGAACAGGTCTTCGCTGCCCTGAGAGGTATTCGCAGCAGCCTCCCGTTCCTTCTCCTGGGCATCCATTCGGATAACGGGAGCGAGTTCATGAACAACCATCTGATCCGTTACTGTCATCAGCAGCACATCACCAAGGCACGGTCCCGTCCATACAGGAAGAACGACAACTGACCAGTGGAGCAGAAGAACTGGAGCATCGTCCGCAGGACAGTCTGGTACCTCCGGTATGACACCGAGGAGGAAGTCCTGCTCATGAACAGGATCTACCAGTCTCTTCGCCTGTTCACCAACTTCTTCCTTCCGGTGATGCAGCTCACCCACAAGACACGGCAGGGAGCCAAGCTCACCCGCTCATATGACACACCCTGCTCCCCGTATGAGCGTGTCCTGGCTTCACCCTGCATCAGGGAGGAAGCGAAGGAGGCGCTCAGGCATCAGGAGCAGCATCTTGATCCTGTCGCCCTCCATGATACGATCCTTACAGATGAACGGCATCTGCGGGAGCTTGTCCTCACAACAAAACAGGACCGGCCCCACATTATTCCGAGGAAAGGCATGGACTGGCAACTTCACCCGGTTTCGAGTAGATTCTGATGTGAGGCAACGACTCCTCGTTCGAGCAGGTTTACTCGTGAGGCAACAGGCTGCTGCCCTGTGGACGGGGCTGGAGTGAAGGATTAAGGCATTGGTATTTCGTAACCGGAAACCCACATCATTTCGAGGGGGTCAGAGGTACCAGAACTATAGATTTAGTGATCCTTGTCTGCGTACTTGGCCGTCGTCATGGAAGCAATAACGCCAAAATGGCAGTAAGGTGAGTCATTGACTTGCGTCATCGCAAATCGGCGATTTCTGGGTTGAACCGCCACAATGGGGCGCAACTAGGGACTTGTCGGTTCGAATCCACCAAACCGTGAGCGAATCGCAGCGCACTACGCTGACAGCCTGAAGAGAGACGAGACATGCTGGCAAACAGGAACGTCGCTTGCCAACGCTGTCAGTGCACCGTACCGGCATGGTGCGTTTCTGTTACCCGCGATGATAGCGGTTGGAACACACGGAACTGCCAGTATTCGTCGCCGAATGCAGCTACGGACGCATCTGCCGTGTTCAGCACGCTTGTCGTGACATTTCTGCCGATACTAACGTGCACGACCTAGAAATTGCCTGATCCATTCTCAACGTAACCGGCCAAGTCGTTTGAACCCAGCCTGCCTTTTTGCAGATTTCCCTGTCAACTGAACCAGGATTCCGTGGTGATCATATCCAACTGTGCCAGACAACAACCCCTCGCTGCCCAGCGCAACTTGTCATGTGAAGGTCGAAGTCGAAGGAACTGTTGCGCCACCGAAGCTACAATCGGGCAAGTTCAGAAACGTGGTGCCCTGGATGACAGTGCCGTGAGATGTCTCGAGTGCACATACCACTGGTGTCACAAAAGAATGACACTGCACAGAGGATCAGAACTGGAATAATGCCGCGAAACGTGCGTTTCATACGTCAACCTCATGTTGGTACCATAGCAGCCCACATGACACGGCACATCCGTCAAAGGAACGATCCCTCCATTGGATGTGCCGGTGAACGAACCATCGTCGTTACTCTGGGTGGCATATAACCTGTTTGTGAACGAAATGCTACATCATGGAGGGATGCCCTCTGGTCACCGCCAGGGTTCAATCATCGGGCGCAGATCGGAGGAGTTCGCCGTAACGACGACGAGACCCATGTTCACTGGCACAATACAGCAGAACTGCTTCTCCTCAGTCTCTTGTTTCTCTCGTGTCAGCAGGGTCTTATGCCAGAGCTTGGCGCCGGTCGTCGGGTTGAGAGCGATGAAGTTGCTCTCTCCTTCCTGTACGTACAGAGTGTCGCGGGATACAATTTATATCATTCCTTTAATTCTATACTAACTAAATACTATTTGCTAAAAGTTCATCAGCTGCCTTAAGGATAGCGTTCTCATCCATATCATACTTCTCAAGCAATTTATAGTAGTTTCCAGATTCACCAAAGTGATCCTTTATAGCTATTCTCTTAAGCTTTCCTATTCCAGCTTCAGCCATTACTTCAGAAACTGCACTGCCAAGGCCATTATAAATGTTGTGATCTTCTACGGTTATAACCTTACCTGTCTTTTTTACAGACTCTAAAACTAACTCCTCATCTAAGGGTTTTAATGTAAACATATCTATAAGTCTAACACTAACGCACTTCCTTTCTAGTTCATTTGCAGCGTTTATTGCTTGATGAAGTAAATCACCTATACCTATTATAGTTATATCATTACCATCTTTTAAGATTTTTCCCTTTCCAATTTCAAATTCTTCATTTTCATCATAATAGAAAGGCATCTCATTTCTTGTAAATCTAAGATATACTGGTCCATTCCATTTATAAGCTGCTTCAACTAGCTTTCTTGTGGAATTATAATCTGCTGGCATTATAACTGTCATATTAGGAATTGTTCTGTATATCCCCATATCCTCTGTTCCTTGATGAGTTGCTCCGTCATCTGCTGGAGTAAGACCACCATGGCTGCAGGCTATTTTAACATTTAAATTAGGATAGCAGACTGAGGTCCTTATTTGTTCTAGCATTCTCATACTTCCAAATACAGCATAAGTGCTTATAAATGGAACCTTACCCATTGTTGCAAGTCCTGCCGCTATTCCTGCTGCATTTTGCTCAGCTATTCCAACATTTAAATGCTGGTTTGGTAATTTACATGCAAAATCTGTTGTTTTACACGATTTTGATATATCACAGTCTATAACATATATATCATCATGAAGCTGCCCAAGCCTTAATATTTCATCTCCAAAACCTTGTCTTGTTGGTAAAGCTTTCATCTCTATGCCTCCTCTATTTCAGCTATTGCTTTTTCATACTGCTCTTTGTTTGGTGCCATTCCATGCCAAGCTACAACATTTTCCATAAAGGAAACTCCCTTACCTTTTACAGTATCTGCTACTATGCATACTGGCTTTCCTTTTACTTCTCTAGCCTTAGCAAAAGCTTCTAGTATCTCTTCTATACTGTGTCCATTTATTTCGAATACTTCAAAGCCGGAAGCTCTCCACATATCTGCCAAATTATTTGTAGGCATTATGTCACATACACGGCCATCATTTTGAAGATGGTTTCTATCTACAATAGCTACTAAATTATCTAAGCTATATTTAGAAGCGCTCATGGCAGCCTCCCAAACCTGTCCCTCATCACATTCTCCGTCTCCAAGTATTGCATATATTCTGCTATTTAATTTATCCTGCTTAGCAGCTATTGCCATTCCTATAGCTGCTGATAAGCCCTGACCCAAAGATCCTGTGGACATATCTACTCCAGGCACCTTATTCATATCTGGATGTCCCTGAAGAATAGATCCTAATTGTCTCAATGTCCCAAGTACTTCCATGTCATAATATCCCTTCATTGCTAGAACTGCGTATAGAACAGGACAGCAATGACCTTTTGATAAAACTACTCTGTCTCTTTCATACCAGCCAGGATTTTGGGGATCAATACTTAGCTCATCAAAATATAAAGTTGCTACTATATCAGCCGCTGATAATGAACCACCTGGATGTCCTGATTGTGCCTTATATATCGCTCCTAAAAGGTTAATTCTAAGTTCTTTTGCTTTCCCCTTTAAAAACTCAACCTTTTTATTATTCATATTTCTCCTCCATACTCTACTTTTTTTATTTATTATGCCGCAGCACTGGACTCTTTCACAGCCTTACTCCCTTTAACTCTTGTAAATCAATCTTTTTGCTACAGTTGCTCCAATACCTCTTGCTGCATTTGTTACTACTACATATTTTCCTTCAAGCCTTATATTGAAGTCCTTCTAATGTTTTATTTAATATTGCCTTTAAAACTTATGTCGGCTGCATAATGTTCACTATCTCAAGCAGTGCTGTTTCACTGCCAACATTACCAGGAAATATAACATAGGGCATATTGGGAAATTTACTTTCAGATCCCGTAAGCCACACCGGAATACCGTATAAAACCTGACCTAGAACAAAAGCCTTTTTAACATTTAGTCCTTTTGTACCTACATCGCTGGAGGTGATGCCACCCTTGGCTATAATAAAGTTTGGTCGAACCTTTAGGTTAGATATAATGCTAGTAAGCGCATCTGATATTTTAATAGCTAGGAGTAGTTCGTCTTCTTTGTTTCCAGTGTTCAAATCAAAGCGGTTCCGGCGAGTATAAACTGCAACGGTACGTCCTTTTATAATGTTGTCCTCTGTTACCGCAATAACTCTTTCCATCTCCCTTCTAAAAGCATAGTCATCTAACACAAGATGTTGATTAAATTCCACAAACTCTACATAACTGGCTTTCCTTAGATTCTCTAACTGTGTAGTAGTCCTTTCTACATGGGAGCCAACAATTACTATTCCACCATTTTTGTTGGTTGTGTTAATAAGTTCTTGTCTCGTGAGAAGAGGTTTATCGCTTACGCCCCCAATGATTTTAGGGAGGGCCGCCGCACTTCTAAATAGAAAGTTTTTCCCACACATAATAGCTTTAACAACTGATGTCACAAATACTTTTACATCGTAGTAATCAATGGCGTTGACTACTACTTTATTAAAGTCTGTAACTTTAATAAGTTTGTCTGTGATTCCTTTGTAGTCCTCTGAGCGTAATTCATCAAGGCTTATGTAAGTGACAGATTCTTTTTTGAAAGTACCATTACTTTTCTCTTCAACCCATTCTCCTAGGTGTGAGCTAGTGTAACCAAAGGTTCTATCTTTAGCAAACTCTGTTTCACCTGCTGGAACAAGTATATTGTTATCAGCAACATAGTGAATATTATCTATAGTAAAACGTCCACCTTCCTTAAAGAAAGGTATAATTATCTCACCATCAATAGTTCTACCATCAAATTCTTCTAAAGTTTCTTTAAGTGTTTGAGTTTCTAGAGGATAGTGTCCTCTAAGAGTAGAATCTCCGCGGCTAATAATAATAAACTCTTGGTTTTTTTCTTTTGCAACATCAATTACGTTTTTCGAAATCTTCGTGTGCAGGGCTTTTGTCTGTGATTCTGTAAGGCCTCTAGAGTTTGTGAGGATGAAAAACATAGAGTTTGATTCATCAAAACCCTGCTCAATACTCTGTCGGTTCCAATCAGTATATACATTTATTCCATGTACTGTTTGAACACCTGTTGGATCGTCATCCAACACTATTATTTTTTTATTAAAGCTAGCCAATGCTGATTGGAATGCAGAATCTACATGAGCTAAATCATAATCAGGATATCTGCTAAGTGAATTGTGTTTATCAATTGGTTTCTCCTGCAAAGTAGTACACCTCTCTTTCAGCTGACCTGAACTTTCTACGGAGCAACCTGAATTAAGTCGAACTATCCTAGCTAAAAAGGCATTAAGTCCATATTGTCTAACGCAACCTAATGCCACTTCCTCAACTTCTTTAGCGTCAATTCCTGCTCATTTAATTACTGTCTTTACTGCTAATGTTCCTAAAGCGATTGTGCTTATATCTTTCACTGAGCCTCCGAAGCTGCCTAGTGGAGTTCTTGCTGCGGAAATGATTACTACATTTTTGAACATTTGTATTCTGATTTTTCTTTAGGACTCTTTAGAAGTTTACGTTATTCTTACCTTTTAGACAAAGCATCTCCCTTGCTTCATCAGGAGTTGCTATTTCAAAATCAAGATCTCTAAGTATTCCACAAATTTTTGATACTTGTGTAGCATTGCTTACTGCTAACTCTCCATTAGGTTTGATATAGATACCATCTTCTAATCCAACACGAACATTACCGCCTGTGATGGCACACATGGTTTCAAAACGGAACATTTTTCTGCAACCTGCCACTGAGGAGTACATTATATCCTTTCCAAGTATCTTCTTAGCTTGATCTATCATAAACATCATACCCTCAAGACTAATAGGCATACCACCCATTATTCCAGGTACAAATTGTAAGTAAATAGGATTTTTAACAATGCCATTATTTACAAAGTAAGCAAGGTTGTTAAGTTGGCCATAATCAAATATTTCAAATTCAGGTAGTGTATTGTTTTCATTCATAATCTTGATACAGTATTCTATACCTTTAAATGTATTTTTAAATACATTGTCATATGTTCTTTTTAAGAATGGTACTTCCCAATCAAATTGCGGATTGTCTATACCATCTGCAAGTTTTGAAAGACAGAAGTTAATAGAACCACCGTTAGCTGAAGCAATTTCGGGCTTAAAACGTGGGATTACCGCAAATCTTTCCTCAACGGTCATACCTTGTGCACCGCCTGTTGTAATTCCTATAACTACATCGCTCTGTTTTTTAATTCCAGAAAGAATTTGTTCAAAGGAATCAAAATCTGCTGTTGGCTCACCGGTTATTTCCTTTCTTGCATGTACATGAACCATGGATGCACCAGCCTTTGCAGCATCTACAGTATTTTCAATAATTTCTTTTGGACCCTTAGGTAGATATGGTGTCATTGAAGGGGTAAATATACCCCCTGTTATCGCTGCTGTTACAATTACCTTTTTTTGTTTTGCCATTTAATTTTCCTCCTATTTTATATATTTAAATTTTTTAATATCACGTTTTAATAAGACCTATTTCCATACTAAACGGATAAATCGTTGCGCAGTATGGGCTATATTAGCTCTTGCATGCATCAAAAGTTTGTCAAGTCGTAAGCTTTTATCAGTATTTTCATCTACTTGTTTTATTTATTGTGCCGCAGCATTGGACTCTTTCACAGCCTTACTCCCTTTAACTATTGTAAATACTATTATCGCTAAGAATATTAATGGTATTGGTCTTGTAATAAATGGCAAGAAGCTTCCATCACTAACAATAAGTGTTCTTCTAAAATTGGTATCTATCATATTACCAAGTATCAATCCAATCACTATAGGAGCTGGTGAATATCCCATCTTATCAAGGAAGTATCCAAGTATTCCAAATATAAATACTACACCTAAATCAAATAAGGTTAAGTTAATTGCAAAGGCTCCAATTATACTGATGGCTGCAACAACTGGCATTAAATATGCCGGAGATATCTTTAATATACTGCTCATTGGTCTTGCTATTAACATTCCAACTAACCACATAGCAACAGTTGCTAGGAACAGCAGTGCACATATCTGATATAGAAAGTATGGTGTTTCAGTCATAAGCATTGGGCCTGGTCTGATACCGTGAAGCATAAGTGCTCCAAGTAAAACAGCCGTTGGTGGACTTCCAGGTACCGCTAGTGTTAGCATTGGAATAATAGCTCCACCTATAGCTGCGTTATTCCCAACTTCTGGTGCTATTGCTCCTTCATAGCTGCCTTTACCATATTCCTCAGGGTGCTTACTTGTCTTCTTTGCAGTACTATAGGATACCCAAGCCGCAACGTCTTCTCCAACTCCAGGTAAAGCGCCTATACCTACTCCAATTAACGAAGATTGAACTATTGTTCTAAGGGAGTTTTTCATAATAGGCCACATAGGAACTCTTTTTCCTGCCGTTTCTATCTTTACCGTTATTTTACTCTTCTCAGCTAAGGCCTTTATAATTTCAGGTATTGCATAGAATCCAATCATTGCTGGGATAAGCGAAATTCCCCCGATTAAATTACTATTTCCAAACATGAATCTTTGAACTGAGAATATACCCTCCTGTCCTATAGTTGCAAAGAATAAACCAAAAAGTCCTGCAATCCATCCCTTTACCGGTACGTCACTAGTTCCCACAGAACCACATATTAAAACTCCAAACAAAGCTAGCATAAAGTATTCTGGTGATGTAAACATTAGTGCAACCTTTGTTAGTATAGGAGCTATAAATAAAAGTGCAATCATTCCAATAATTGTTCCGATAATAGATGCTGTTCTTGTTGCCTCTATAGCAGACCTAGCCTCTCCTCTTAAGGCTATTCTATGTCCTTCTACACAGGTGGCGGCTGCCGAGGCAGTACCTGGAATGTTAATGAGTATTGCTGAAATACTTCCACCATATATAGCTCCTACATATATACCGATAAGTATTGTAAAGGATTGAGCCTCTGTTGCCTTAAAGGTAAGACCAGTTAGAAGTGCTATACCCATAGTTGCAGTAAGTCCTGGAAGTGCTCCTATTGTTACACCAAGAACACTGGCTAACAACATAAGAATTAGAAGTTGTGGTGTTAATAATAACGTTAACTGTTGAAAGAACAATACAAATCCTCTCATTATTCCACCTCCGTTATGGCAATGGAATTTGAGCTAATGAGCCAAATCCATAAACTAGTAATGCCGTAGTAACTGCTGATATTATTACTGCTATTATTAATTCCTTTTTAGTGTTTCCCTTAAAGAATGCTATAAACGCAAACAGGAAAATAAAGGTAGCAAATGCATAAGGTAATATTTGGAGCAGTATATATATATATATACCAATTAGACCTATTATAAACAAAGTGTTCTTTGTAGATTTCTCTGCAAATAATTTCTTTATATTTTCTCGATTTATAAAATCAAGACTTGCTCCATCTTTTCTAGCTATTCTATATAAACTAATAGCAGATATTAAGGTGAAGAATCCGATTAATAACGGCATAAGTCCTGGAGAAGAATACCATTTTATAACTGGTTGACTAGCTCCCTCTATCATAAGTAGAATTCCGTTAATAGCTACAAATATTCCAAATATTATTAAAATGACACTAAATACTAAGTCAGCTTTTCTTAAAGTACTTTTTTCCATATTTATCTCCCTCCTTCAATAAGGAATGGTACTATAAAAATAGTATAATCCCATTTTTATAAACTAAGGTTGAGGAATTCCCATATCCTTTGGATCAAATTTTGCCAATCCCATATCCTTTAACAGGTAAGACATTTTGCTCTGCATTTTAGCTGCCATGTCATCTGCTTCTTTTCCACTTAATCCATATAGAACTGATAACTGCTCATTTGCCATTCTCTTAACAGTATCGCTCTTCATAGCTTTATTAAATGCATCTGTATACTTGTCAACTATAGCCTGTGGTGTATCTGATGGTAATGAGAAGCCTATAAATTGATCTAATGGTAATACTTCCTTTAATCCAGGTAAAGTATCTGTGATTGCTGGAAGTTTTCCAGCTGATGGAAATTCAAAAGCTTCTGTCTGCATAACTGCAAGTGGTCTTAGAGTTCCAGCTTTTACAAATTCATTTACTTCTCCTGCGGATGCTACAACGGCTGTTGTTTCCTTACTTACTGCTGCAAGAATAGCTGGTCTACTTCCATCATAGGGTGCATATCCAAGGTCCATTCCGCCCTTTGTTTTTAATATCTCAGCCTGTATAAACCAAAGTCCAGATCCTGTTATTGAAACCTTTATCTTTCCTGGCTCTTTTTTTGTAGCAGCTAGTAATTCTTCGATTGTCTTGTATGGTGATGCACTATTTACGCATATAACTCCAGGTGAACCTGCAGCTATAAAATAATGCCAGTCTTTCACTGTAGTTTTGGTACCAGTCATTATAGGTATAGTAAGATTAGTTTCTGATGTTCCAAGTATTCTGTATCCATCATGGGCTGCCTTCATAACTAAATCTGTACCAACTGCTCCAGTTCCACCAACTACGTTACTAACAATTACTTTCTGTCCAAGAGTTCCTTCCATTTCAGCAGATAATACTCTGTTCCATACGTCTGTTCCTCCACCTGCTGCCCAAGGAACATAGTTGTTTATTGATCTTTCAGGCCACTTTGAAGTTTCTATTGTTTTGCCACTTTTTTTAAAAACCACTGCTCCAACGATTATCGCAACAACTACTAAAGCAATAATAATAATTTGGTTTTTTTTGTTCACTTTATTTCCCCCTTTGATAAAAATTTTATTTCTCTTAGTTCGTTAAAACTAAGCAAAAAACCAATTATTTGTTTTGCCAAATTGGCGTTTTGCTACTTTTGGCTTCTTCTGCATCTCTTGACTTTAACAAGGATATTAAATACATAAGGCCGTTATTTAACTGTTCCTCATAAGCCATTTTTTCGGTTGTATTATATAATCTTTTACATAGATTTAGTGCAGTTGGATTATATCCTCTTAACTCTTCACCTATTGCTATAGAAGTTTTCATAACATCAGCTCTCTGGCAGGCTTTGTTTATAAGTCCTATTTCCTCAGCTTTTAGAGCATTTATTTCCCTTCCAAGAAGTACCATTTCATAGCATTTTTTCTTAGAAAGCAGTTTTTTAACTCCAGTTAATGCCATCATTGGAGCAAGCCCGAATTTTATTTCAGGTACTGAGAATACTGATTTTGGGGATGCAAATGCAAAATCAAAGGCCTCCACTAGGCTAAATCCTCCACCCATAACTATACCATCTATTGCTGCTATCATTGGAACCTTCGAATAGGTAATTGTTTTATGAAGTTCTATAAAGGATTCTCCAAATTTATCTATTTCTATTGAGGATTTTTCTCTATAATCGCCAAGCTCTCCTCCTCCACAGAAATACTCTCCTTTATTTGTAACTATTATGGCCCTTGCTCCATCTTGAATTAACATATTAATCTTTGAAGTAAGCTCATCCATAAAATCTATACTAAGCTTATTATCTCCCTCTAATCTGTTTAATATTATTATAGGAAGCTCTTTATTCCCTTCTAGTTGTAGAACTTTATTCTCTTCCAAGATGTTATCCCCTTATACTAAGAACTTTTTTAATATTTCCTGAGCACCAAAGATATCATTTCTATTCATTAAAGCAAATATTTCTTTTTCATCTATTTTGGCTGCTAGATCATTTAATATATCCATCCAGTTAAAGGTTTCTTCGAAGGTTCTTACTGGGTCTAATCTTTGTGGGAATACATCTGCTGTTATCCAGCCTGTATAGTTAATTCTCTTTAGATAGAAAGCAAATTCTATCATATCCCAGAAGTTAACTGTACCAGGCAACATGTCCCAATCCCAATTTCTATAGTTATCATTAATATGAACATAAAACAATCTTCCTGTAGCATGTAAGAAAGATAAGGAATCTGCTATAACTTCATTAGATAGAAGTGCATGACCTGTATCTAATGTAACTCCTACATTGTCTCTACCTACCTTCTCACAAAAGTACGCCGTCTTACCAGCATTGTTTAAGAATACATGAACTCTTGGTTCACAAGCTTTGTATTCTAAGCTTATTTTAACTCTAGGATTATAATCTGCAGCTCCTCTTACAGCCTCTACTGCATTATTCCATCCTTCTAAGTAATCAAATTGGAAAGGATAGTCAGATCCATCGTTTAAAAATGCCGATGTTATCATATTGCAGCCAAACTCTTCAGCTAAATCCATTGCTTTTTTCATAAACTGAATAGCTTTTTTTCTAACCTCTGGGTCTGGTGAGCTAAAGGATCCAAACTTGAAAGCGTCATCACTTTTAACGTTAAGGTTTATAATAGCTACCTGTAAGTTGTATTTTACCAATAATTCTTTAACCTTATCTTCATTTTCAAAATCATAAGGATAAACCATTTCAAGGCCAGAGCATTTTTTAATTCTTGATGCTGTTTCAAACTTCTGCTCAATGTTTTGAAGAATACCGTATTTTGCAAATCTGTCGTGAGTTTCACCTAGAAACCCTGTTATTACTGCATATTTCAAATTCATAAAAAGACCTCCTTATCTTTGTTCTCTGTTTCAACAGAATCATAGGCAAAAGGCAAACTTTCTTGCACCCCCTTTTCGCCTCTAATTGATTCTAGCACTTTCTACGCTAGCACTTTTCTTATCTAATGTCAAAAGTTTTTGAAAAGTGTGCTTCTACTGGCTTTCTAAAACCATTCTGCTTTAATTTGTATCCCTGATGCATCCTTCGGTAGTTGTAATAATCCATAAAGTGTCCTGGCTTCAACATGTGGTTACAAGTTGACACTCCAGAACCTCCTTATCTTTGTTCTCTGTTTCAACAGAATCATAGGCAAAAGGCAAACTTTCTTGCACCCCCTTTTCGCCCCTGGTTGCGCCGCCGACATCAATGGCAGTAAAGCCCTCCAGTACCATTGCGCACATGTGCATCACTGTTCAGCACTGTAACCAGCAGGAACATCGGCACCTCCGGAAAACATTCATCTTCCGTATCAGTGTGGCGGAGGACTGCCCCTGTCAACTGCTGCACTATGGACAAGGCCCACGCGCTCCTCGTCGTCACTCTTCGGCCGACACGACAGCACAATTCCGGAACGTTGGCGCGACCTCACTGCCAGTCTGTCTCGGCTATTCCGGTGTGACTCCAGGGTCCAAGAGCTCCCCTACGTCGAGCGGCAGCGGCGTCTCTTCGAGCTGCACGGGTGCGGCACTGCGATGAGCTGCGGACGCGGATACAGTGTCCTGCGCCGTCACGTCGTCCCCGAGTCCGCGGCGTCTGCGCCCCTTGCCCTTCGCAGCTTCGGGATTGCGCCCGAGCAAGGACTCAGGCACGAACCCCGCGTTCTTGAGGAAGAACCAGTTGGTCGCAGGCAGGTCGAGGGCCAGGTATGCCGAGCGTGCTCCATGTTCCAGCGTCCCCTCCAGCAACAACGGGTGGGAACCGATCTGAATGAAACTCTCGAGGACTCCC
>Ga0209638_1001767_pt1 | contig 13496 bp, 7 predicted proteins | sample BarGraNGADG00211_FD_184490 | JGI IMG/M metagenome (GOLD analysis project Ga0209638, IMG submission 184490) | Arctic peat soil microbial communities from Barrow, Alaska - Barrow Graham LP Ref core NGADG0002-211 (SPAdes) (version 2) | ecosystem: Environmental > Terrestrial > Soil > Wetlands > Peat... | reverse complement strand
CCACTTGGGGATTACGCGGCGCAAGTCGCGGAATGCGCTCCACCTACACCACGAAAGTCACGACCGCGCGGCCCAGGTGGCGTTTCGAGTCCCGCAATCCAGGCAAATGGGACTTGCCTTCCGAGCCGGGCCGCAATGCCACATCGGTTCATGGGTGAATTCAGAGAAGGGGTTGGCCCGCCGCCAGCGTCACTGATCCGCGAACTTGCCCGTAACACGTTCCGGCCGGCTTCGTGAGCCGCTCGATCTGCTGCTCTGCTGTCAATCGGCTTCCCAGCGTCTTTGCTGCACCAGTTCATTCGTCCATGCGATCAGGAGGCACAACGCGCGCCTTTCAACGCCCCACTTGTGGCGCTCGTTGCCCGCACATCCACCGTATATGTCTGCGAGGGCGGACTGGTACTCATTAGCAACGTCGCCGGTGAGCAAGCTAAGGTCAACATCTGGCACGTTGATTTTGAGCCATGGGACAACATCACCGGCCTCGATGTGATGGCTCGCTTCCTCCATCGGAATGTCGTCGTACTTGCCGGTATCGAGCGCCGCATTCAGCTCGAGAATAATGTATGTAAGATTAGTCAATCTCATGGTATGCATCTTCCACCCCTTCATGTTATCACGCGGCGTGGATCACGCCTCCTCGGATTGCAGCACAGAGATTGATCTGGGTCAACGGCTGCAAGGGCGGGAAGAACCATCTCCGCATCGTAGTCGACCCCAGGAGGCGTTCTGGGACATCAGTCCTGATAAGTCCAGCGATCCGGCGATTTTTTCTCAGCTTCTTGCGGACGCGGCTCCGATTGGGGGCGCCGCCGCCTACACCACGAAAGTCACGATGGCGCGGCCCAGGTGGATTTCATCACCCGGCTCCAGCCTGGTACCCCGCGTATCGCGATGCACCTCGAGGCTCACCCCATCGCGCACGATGCGCGTCCCGCAATCGGTCCCTCGGGCGTACCAGCGGTCGTTGAACAGCCGGTACTCGCCCGTCGTGTGGTCGTAGTCGATGTGCGCATGCTCCCGCGAGACGGACCGGTTCACCTCGCTGTCCTCGACAAACGCCAGGTCGTTGCGCCGGCGCATGCCCCCGTTGCGATACACATCCACTTCGCGCCCGACATGCACCCGCGGCTTGGCGATCGGCAGTTCCGGGGCATTCGCGCTGCCCTGTCGCACTACCAGGCGGGCCGGTTTTCCAGACCCGGCCGGATGCTCCTGCGATCCGATGGCGACCGTCAGCCACGCCTCGTTGGGCAGCGGCAAGCCGGTGGCGACCGCTACCTCCACCCGCAACTGCTCGGGAAACCGCACGGAATCCGCGCGCAGGTTTCCCTGAATCTCGTGCTCCAGATAGCTGCGAAAGAAGCCGCCGCGGAACGCCGCGGCGCGGCTCTCCTCCACGCCGCGCAGGCTCACGCGGACGAGGTCGAACGGTAACACCATCCGCGCGCCCGCGCGATAGGAGTGGCGGCGCACCTCTTCCAACACCGCGAACCGGATCTCCGCCAACTCCGGCGGACTCTCTAGTGGCGCGGTCCGGGCCAGCGGACTCTCGAACAGCGTCCGGCCCCATTTCTCCAGGAATTCGGTGATGTTCATAGCAATCCCAACCCTTTGGCCGCCTCCATCACTTCGCGCGCGATGGGCGCCGCGATGCGTCCTCCATAGCCGCCGTTTTCCACGATGACGGCAAAGGCCAGCCGCCGTTCCGGCGTTCCATCGAACGGAGCAAATCCGGTGAACCAGGCGTGCGGCATTCCGCGGTCGAGTTGCGCCGTGCCGGTCTTGCCCGCGAACTCGACCGCGCTGCCCGCCATCACGCGACGCGCCGTGCCCTCGGTCACCACGCGCCGCATGGCGCCCGCCAGAAACCGGGCCTGTGCCTCCGCCAGCACATCGAGCGGAGCGTCCTGCCGCGGATTGCCCTCGCCCGCGATCCAGCGGCCTTGCGGCATACGGCCGCCCGCCGCGATGGTCGCCGCCACGCGCGCCATCTTGAACGGCGTGACCAGCACCGGACCCTGCCCGTACGCCGCGAACGGCAGCGCCTGGCGCAGCGCCGCGGCATTGCCCGTCGAGAACCCGAGCCGGTCCGCCATTTCCGCCAGCGCCTTCGCACCCACGTCGCGCACCCCAAGCTGCGCGAAATACGCGTTGCAGGAGACCGCGATGGCGCGCTCCATATCGAGCGTGCCGTGCGCGCGATCGCCGATATCGTCTTTGATGGCGCGATTCCATCCCGCGATGGTGTTTCCGCAGCGCCCATCGCCCAGCGGGCGGCACTGGTATGTGCGGTGCGTGAGCCCGGGATCGCCGCGCAGTGCCGCCATCGCGGTCACCAGTTTGAAGGTCGAACCCGGCGGGTACTGCCCGTAGCGCGCGCGATCGAGCAGTTCGTCCGGCGTGGGCGCCGCCGCGCGCACCGCGGGCGGACTGGTGGACGGTGTGCTGACCATCGCCAGCACGTCGCCCGTCCCTGCCTCCATCACGACCAGGGACCCGTTAAGAACTCCCGCCTGGCTCAGGTGGCGTTCCAGAATCTCCTTGGCCCGCACTTGCAGCCGGATATCCACCGTCAGCCGCAGGGCGCGATCGCGCGCCAGAATGCGCGCGACTCCAGCGTTATGGGGATGATGCCGGTAGCGGATGAGCGGCGCCAGTTCGCCATACTCGTACCCCTGCAGCCGGCCATTGGCGTCGTGCTCCACCAGGGACGCGTTGCTGGCGTGAAAATTCTCGCCGGTACGCAAATCGCCGGTCAGGTGGACGGTGGCCGCGCCGAAGGGGTAGTGACGGCTGTCGAACCGGCTGTCCGCCGTCTCGAGCGAAACGCCGAGGGCGCTGTAGGCATCGCGATGCCGCTCCAGTTCCTGCCAGTCGCTGGTCGCGAGCGGCACGCCGTTGCGGTCGTAGATGGTTCCGCGGGGGATCTCGCGCGCCAGCGAGTTGATCCGCGGGTTGTGCTGCGGGCGCTTGATGTTGTCTGCTTCGAACGCGTGGGCATCCCGCGCCATGTAGTCGGTATCGCGCAGCACCTGGTAGCGTAGCGCGAACCCCAGCAGGATCGCGCCGGCCCCTGCCAGCACCAGCTTCAGGCGGCCCAAAGGCGCACGCAGCGCCTCCGGCTGGGTTGCGTTCTCCGTATTGGCGATGTCCACATTTCCGATACCCCCCAGCAGCGCAAATACCAGGAAGTTCGCCACCATCGCGGTATTCCCCGAACTGAGAAACGGCGATACCACGCCCGAAAGCGGCAGCGCTCCCAGCACGCCGGCCGTGACGAGCAGCATCTCGCAGGCGATCAGCATGGTTAGGCCGGTCGCCAGGAAGAGCCCGTAGGTAGTGTCCGCGCGTTGCGCCGCCCCGAGACCACGCCAGATCAATATGCCGAACAGGCCAAACACCGCGGCCACGCCGGCAAAGCCCCACTCTTCGCCGATCGCCGGCAGCACCAGGTCCGTGTTGCCCGCCGGAATCACGCCCGGGTCGCCCCATCCCGGGCCACTGCCTGTCGGGCCGCCGGTGGCAAACGCCCAAAGGGCGTGCGCCAATTGATCGCCGCCGTGGACGTCGTTATCCCAGGGGGACAGCCACATATCGATGCGCTGCGCCACGGTGTGCGGCGTCCCCGCGCGATAACCCGTCGCGACCGCCGCCACCATCAGGGTGAGCGCGGCGATGCCGAGGGCGGGCTTCCCTCGGGCCACCGTGAACACCGCCAGAAAGACGAAGAGCGTGACCAGCGCGGGTCCCAGGTCCTTCAGCACGAAAAAGAGCACCAGCGAGATGCCCGTCGCCACCAGCACCGGAACCACGTGCTCCGCGCGCGCCACGCGCCCGCCCGGCACGCGCTTTTCGCGCAGGTCGCGCAGCCGCTCCCACTGGCGCGTGAAGTAGCCCGCCAGAAACATCACCAGCAGGATTTTGATCAACTCAACCGGCTGGAACATGCCGAGATTCACTTTGGCGTCGTTGCCCGCCGGTCCGCGCCCGAACGCCATCAGCAGGCCGAACAGGCCCAGCGCCGCGAACAGCGGCGTGTAGCACCAACCCGCCAGGCGGCGGTAATTGAAAATCGGGAACGCGGGCAGCGCGAGCAAAAGCGACCCGAGGAATACGCCGACCGCGAACTTGTGGAACTCCAGCGTGTCGCGCAATGGATCGCGCATGCTGACCATCAGCAGGAAACCGAACCCGGTAAGCAACTGCAATACGGGCAGCAATGCCGCATCGCCGCGGAACCGCGTCAATCGCCAGATCAGGGCCACTACGTAAAATCCGGCGAAGTAGAGGAGCGCCGACCGCACCAGTTGTGTGCGAAATTCCGCGGGGCTGCGCACCGCGATCAGAGGCTTGACACGCGCGAAATCGCGGCGCGGAATCACCGCGGTCAACGCACCGGTGTGGCGCAGCGGCCGCGCGCGCTCGAGGTAGTCATAGATCCGTGGCGCCAGTTCCGCGCGATTGGGGAAGAACTCCAGGACGGGCAACAACTCATCCGCCGAGGTCACCACGTTCAGATTCAGCACCGGCCCGCCGGACATCCGCTGCAGCTTCGCCTGGTACACAAACCACAGGCCGGTCGCGACCAGGAGCGACGCCACTACCATCCACGCGAGCCTCAACGAGGCCCCGTGACGCGGGACGCTAACCATTACGGGCGCCGTCCCCGGCATCGTCCAACTGCGTGTCACCGCCATCGGTACGACCTCCGCGCGCGCGGCTTGCGCGGCGCCGGCGCGTGGATCTGGTCCAATTCCCGCAAATGCCGGTCGGCTTCATCGAAGCCGGGAATCCGCCGGTAGAAGCCGCGCGCCACATCGGCATCGCGCATTGCCTGCCGCCAATCGCGCGCCAACTCCTGGTGCGCCCGAATCCGGTAGACGTCGCCCTGCTGCTCCACCTCGCGGCGTCCAAGCACCGCGCCGCTCCGCTCCGCGGCCGCAAACTCCGCCATCGCCTTCTCGGGATCGGGCAGCGAGTACACATATACGCGCGCCAGCGCCAGATGCGGCAACGCGTCCGCGGGGGCTCTTGACAACGCCAGCATGAACTGGTCGCGTGCCTTCAGCCGCAACCCCGCCGCGGCGTTTTCCGAATACTGCGCGCCATTCAGGCGCTCCAGCGTGGCGTACCCCCGAGCCAGCGCCAGCTTCGCCACGGTACGGTCTTCGCCTGCGCCGAGCTGCACGGCGCGCTCCAGGCAGATTTCCGCTTTTTGCCAATCGAACTCGTAGAGCCACGGATCGCCGCTCGTGCGGTACGCATCCAGGATCCGGTCCGCCGATGCCACGTACCACTGCGCCAGGTTCTCCTCCGGCGGTGCTTTCACCACCGGGCGGACCTCCGCGCTGGCGCGCGACTGCCACACCTGCCACCCGAGCGTGCCCCCGATCCAAAGCAGCATCCCGGTGGCGAAGTACGCCGCCGCGCCCAATACCCGCAGGCTGCGCGAATGCCTGCGCCGCGCGGTCCGCGTGACGCGGCGCAGTGCCTCGCGCGCCACCTCCAGGGTCGCGGACGGATTCCACCTCCGCCCGTGCTCGGCCTCCGCCTGCGTCGGCTTCCGCTCCAGGAAGAGCTGCAGGTCCGCCTGGAACTCGACCGCCGACCGGTACCGCTGGCGCGCGTCGGGCGCCAGCGCCTTCATGACGACGGCGCGCAACCCCGCCGGGCACGACGCCGGCAGCGCCCGCGGCGGCCGCTTCGACCGGATCAGCCCCTCCAGCTTGCGCGTATCTTCGGCTTGGTACGGCGGCACGCCGGCCAGCATTTCGTAGAGCGTCGCGCCCAACGCCCACAAATCCGACTGCGGATCCACCTCGGCGCGCGTCAGCCGCTCCGGTGAGCAGTAGCTCGGGCTGCCGAACTGATGACCGGTCGCGTTGCAATCCGCGCGCAGCGTTTTGGCGATTCCGAAATCCAGCAGCCGCACCGTGTCGCTGGGGCTCAAGTGGATGTTCGAGGGCTTGATGTCCCCATGCACCACCGCCGATTCCCACGAGTGAAACTTCGCCAGTTGCTCACAAATCTCGAGCGCGATCACCCCGGCCCGGCACGGATCCAGCACGCGGTCCGCCGCCAGCAGGTCGGCCACGGTGCGCCCCTCGACGAACTGCATGGCGACGAAGAAGTAGCCGTCGAGATCGCCGTATTCGTAGATCTCCACCATCCGCGGGTCGCTGGTGTGCAACTCCTGCTGGATCGCCGCCCCGCGCCGCTCCGCCTCCATGACCAGCCGCGTGGCGCGATCGTCGCTGTGCAGGATCAGCTTGAGCGCGACCTTGCGGTTTTCCACCGTGTCCATCGCCAGGTACACGTCCGTCATGCTCTTGCCGAGCCGGCGAATGATCTCGTAACGTCCGATGCGAGTGGGAGGGTTCATCGGTTTGTCCATCGCTTTGTCATCGAATGCGCAGCACCGCCCACAGCAACATGCCGAGCAGCAGTCCGTAACTCAGGAACGCGACCCGCCCGCTCCATACACGCCGCCGCGGGCGGATGCGCGTGATGCCCAGGCGCGGGCGCGTGGCGGCGCTCCTGCCGGGAAACGCCGGTCCTGCGACGAACACCGCGGTGATGTTGTCCCTGCCGCCCGCCTGGTTGGCGGCGTCCACCAGGTGGCGCGCCGTTTGCGCCGCGTCCCCGGCGTACCGTTCCGCGATCTCGCGGATTCTGCGCGAGGTCAGGTGGTCGCTCAGGCCATCGCTGCACAACAGCATCGCCGCGTCGTTCGGCAGTTCGCAGTGCCGCACCTCGATGAACTCGGGCTCGCCGGCCGGCCGCGGCCGGCTTCCCACGTCGCGGAACACTTCGTTGCGCCGTGGATGCGCCATCGCCTCCTCCTCGCCGATCTCTCCCGCATCCTCCACCTCGCCGACCGGCGAATGGTCGCTCGTCACCTTGCGAATCGCCCCCGAGCCGATCAGGTAGAGGCGCGAATCGCCCACGTGTCCGACGGTGACCCGCGGGCCCTCCACTAGCGCCAGCGTGAGCACGCATGCCATCCCGGCCAGTTCCGGATCCGCCCGCGCCTCGTCGTAGATGCGATTGTTGGCCGCCGCGATCGCTTGGCGGACGCGCGCCTCGGGCAGCAGAAACCACCTGCATGGAGGCATGGCCGGCCTTCCGGCCGGCTGGCAAGCTAAAGCATGCCCCACCCAAGGCATGACAGACCACGAAGGGCGATGGTCTGTCCCACCGAGCGCCTGCCGAATGGCCGCCACGGCGATCTCCGCCGCGCGCTCGCCCGCGGCTTGCCCGCCGACCCCGTCCACCACCAGGAATGCACCGCGCGCCGGGTCCATCCAGTAGCGATCCTCGTTGTGCTCGCGCACCAGGCCGGTATCGGTTGCGGCTCCGCAATTCAGTGAAAGCTCAGTCATGGCGCACTTCGAAGGCCAGGCTCAACGTTTCCGCCAGCGAGATTTCCGCGCGTTCCGGCATCGAGACCTCCACGTTGCCTGCGATGCGGCGGCCGTTCAGCCAGGTTCCGTTCCGGCTCAGGTCCGTGATCTTGAATTCACCGTTTCCCGGATCGCGCCGTAGCCGCAGATGCTCGCGCGAAATCTCGTCCGCCGTGGTGTAGAGCGCCAGGTCCACCCACAGGTCCTCACCGCCGCGTCCGATGGAGACCTCGTTCTGCGTCACCAGGAACGTCTGCCGGCCCGAATCGTCCTGGTAGCGAATCTCGGCAAAAACCGGGCCGTTGCGCAGGCGCGTGTGCTCCCGATCGCGCACCACGCGCGCGGATGTCACCGAAGGCTCTCGATCGATCAGCGTCGTCTTGGTGCCGCGATATCCCGGCTGAGCGATATCGTTCAGCTCCGAATGGATCTCGACATCGCCCGGCGGCACGGTCGATTCGCTGTCGGCGAACAGTCCGATCCACCAGCCGTTCTTTGCCGTCCGGTACGTCTTGCGCGCGGCGTTTCGCCGCAGCAGTCCGGCCTTGGCGTTCCATTCCGCCAGGCGCGCGGTGAGAGCGCGCTTGGCGTCCTCCTCGATGAGGTCCTGCACGCTCGTCACGCGCACGTAGTCGTCCGGGTGCAGGTATACGCTGAAAATGCAGGGCACGAGGATGCTGTACCCCAACTCCAGGCGGCCCAATTCCATATTTCGGATCAGTTCATTGATGATGATCTGCCCGCTGATACGCGGCAGTGGTTGGACAGTTCCGCTCTGCGCCATGCGAATGGTCCCCTTCGGCAAGACACAACGATCCACGGCGGCATCCGCCCTTGCCTGGCGGCTACCGCGCGGACGCGGAACCTTACTTAAGACGATATACTCAATCCTCGGTTTCGGCAAGTCCCTTGCCGCCCCTGCACGCGCTCGCGCCGATTAAAATGCCGCAATCTTGGGAGTCGCGAAGCGGATCCTGGTGCAGCCCAGATCACCAGCAATCTCGCCCGAGAGGCGGCGGAGGTGTGGCGGCATCTGCGTTCCGTGACCTATCGTCCATCTACGGCCGGCCGGGGGCCCGGGCTTATGCAACCTCATTGAACCGCCGGCGTCAATTAGGAGATGAGGGCTATTCTCGCTTGCGTCACCACCGTTTTGTTCTGGGCTTCCGCGGGCCGTGCGTCCGAACCGGACGCTCTGGCGATCTCCGCCAACATTCAAGCCCGGCACATGCCGTTCGGCACGCTTCTGGATCCGATCTACGCGTCGCCCACCAGCCAACAGATCGTCGGATACACGCGCTGCGGGGATTCCGCGCTATGGACGGGCGCCTACCTGGCGGCCGAATCGTTCCGCTACAAAGTGACGCAATCGGCCGGCGCGCTGCAGAATGTCAAGAGCGCGCTCGCGGGCCTAAAGGCGCTGTCCGACCTGACCGGCGATAACCGGCTGGCGCGCTGTATGGTCCTGGCGAGTTCGCCGTACGCCGCCAGCATCGCAAGCGAGGAGGCAGCCAACGGCATTCACCAGAATCCGCCCTGGATTTGGGTCGACAACACCTCGCGCGACCAGGTGGTGGGCGCGTTTTTCGGACTGGGCGTGGCGTTCGACCTGGTGGACGATCCGGCGGTCAAGACCAGCGTCAACAACCTGGTGACACTGCTGATCGGCTATATCTCGCGCCACCAGTGGTCGCCGAATGACGATATCGCCAGCACGTTTGAGGTCAGGCCGGAGGAACTGCAGATGCTGCTCCAGGTGGCGCGGCACGTCAATCCTTCGAATACGGTCAGCGGGCCATTCCTGGTGCCGCCGGTAGTCACGGGCGTTGAGTTCGATGTGCTGGGCCTCAACTCGTACTTCAAGTTCGACCTGGATTACATGAGCTTCTACCAGTTGCTGCGGCTCCAGGACAACGGCGACAACCGGAGCGCGTACATGACGCTGCGCAACTACACGGCGCCGCATCGGAACGCGTTCTTCAACATGATCGACCGGGCTCTCCGCGGTCCCGACGCGGCGCGCGACGCGGAAACGCGCGCGCTGTTGGACGAATGGCTCGAGCGCCCGACGCGCGATTTCTACGTCGATCTCTCCTCGAAAGTCGCGGTGTGCGGCAGCGAAGCCTGCCAGCCGGTTCCCGTTCCGCTGCGGACGCCGGCGACGTTTCTGTGGGAGGTGGATCCGTTTCAACTGAAAGGCGGTGGTTCCGGGATCATCGAAAACGCGGGCGTCGATTACCTTCTGCCGTACTGGATGGCGCGGTATTACGGAGTGATCGATGGCGGCAGCGGCATCCAATCGGCCGCGGCGCCGAGCAGCGCCATCGCGCCCGGTTCGCTGGCTTCCCTCTTCGGCCAGAACCTGGCGGCCGCCACCGCGCAAGCCGGCTCGCTGCCGCTAGGGATCTCGCTGGGCGGCGTCACCCTGGCAGTGACGGATTCCGCCGGCGTGCAGCGGAGCGCGCCGCTACTTTACGTTTCGCCGAGCCAGATCAATTTCCTGGTCCCGGACAACGTGGCTCCCGGCGCCGCCACCTTCGCCGTCGCCGGAGGCACTGTGGCACAAAGCTTCACTGCCGCGGTGCAACCGGTGGCGCCTACCCTGTTCAGCATGAGCGGGACCGGTTCCGGCGTGGCGGCCGCTCTGGCGGTGGCGGTCCAGGCCGCCAATCCGCAATTGCAGTCTCCCGTGCCGGTGTTTCAATGCGGGGACTTGGGGTGCGTTTCCGTGCCCATCGCCTTGGGCGTCGATCAGCCGGTGTACGTGAGCTTTTATGGCACGGGAATCCACAATCGCAGCTCGCTCGGGAACGTGACGGTCACGATCCATGGCGTTAGCGTGCCGGCGCTATACGCGGGGCCTGCTCCCAATTACGTTGGCCTCGACCAGGTCAACGTCGGACTGCCGCTCGCATTGCGCGGAACGGGCGAGGTCAACGTGGCTCTCACGGTCGATGGGCAGACCTCCAACGTAGTCACGATTAACGTTCAATGAGGATCGCTCTCGCCCTCTGTTGGGCGGTGCGATGGACGCACCGGACTCGACATAGGAATTCCAGGTACAATACTCCGTATCCGGGGAACCCAAAATGGAAATTCCGCATACCGGGCATACCGGCGCCTCGTCTGGCATAAGCCGCTGTTGGTGCATCCGGACAAGGCTCCGCACCATGGGAGATCGACATGAAGAACGTGACGCGTCGGGATTTGTTTAAGACCAGTCTGGCCGTACCGGCCGTGGTTGTGGCGGCGACGGAGACCGTGATTGGCCAAGAAGCTCAGCCACAGACCGCCCCACCGGCAACGGCGATTCAGGGGCCCGGCCGGGAACGCCTCCTGCTGGATTTCGGCTGGCGCTTCCACTTCGGCCACGCTACCGATATGGCGCAGGACTTCAATTTCAGGGGCAACTTTTCCAAGTCTGGGAATTTCGGCCCCCTGGGCACCTTGCTCTTCGACGACGGCGACTGGAAGGCCGTCGATCTGCCTCACGACTGGGCCATCGAATTGCCCTTCCAAAACGATCCCGCGCTCTCCAGCAAGGGGTTTTATCCACTGGGGCGGGCGTACCCCGCCACCAGCATCGGCTGGTATCGCCGCATCTTCGAACTCCCGGCCTCCGACGCGGGTAAACGCATCACGTTGGAATTCGACGCCGCCTACCGCGAGGCCACCGTCATCCTCAACGGCTTCTACATCGGCAGGCACATCGGCGGCTATGACCCGTTCACCTTTGACGTAACCGATTTTGCTTCCCCGGGCGCAAGGAACGTGCTGCTGGTCCGCGTGGATGCCACCCAGAGCGACGGCTGGTTCTACGAGGGCGCCGGCATTTACCGCCACGTCTGGCTGGTCAAGACCAACCCCATACACGTGAAGCAGTGGGGCACGTTCGCGCACGCGCAGGTGCGCCCCGGCGAAGCCACGGTCCGGATTCGCACGGAGGTGGAAAACCACGGCAAGGGCGCGCGGAGCACGCGTGTCACCTCGACCATTCTCGATCCCGCGGGCAAGACGGTGGGGAAAGCGGCCACCCTGCCGGCGTCCCTGGTGGAGGGCGGAGAGCATGTCTACGAACAGCAGGTCGTGGTGAAGGCGCCCGCGCTGTGGTCGCTCGAACGGCGCAATCTGTACAAGCTGGTAACCGAGATCCAGGCGGACGGAGCCGTCACGGATCGCTGCGAGACGCCGTTCGGCATCCGCACCTGCGCGTTCGATCCCGAGAAGGGCTTTCTCCTGAATGGCAAATCCGTCAAGCTGAAGGGGACCTGCAACCACCAGGATCACGCCGGGGTGGGCGCGGCGCTGCCCGACGCGATCCAGTATCTCCGTGTTCGGAAGCTCCAGGAAATGGGCTGCAACTCCCTGCGCACCTCGCACAACCCCCCCACACCGGAACTGTTGAACGCCGCCGACGACTTGGGCATGCTGGTGTTCGATGAAACCCGCATGATGTCGTCGAGTCCCGAGGGCTTGAGCCAGTACGAGAACCTGGTGCGGCGCGACCGCAACCATCCCAGTGTCTTCATGTGGTCGATGGGCAATGAGGAAGGTACGGCGGCCACCGCCCGGGGATTCCAGATCCTGACGGCGATGAAAGCCGTCTCGACCAGGCACGACGGCACGCGGCCGGTCTCCATCGCGCCGCTCGGCGGCAATAACATGGGCAAGTTCGGATTCGCCGCGTGCGACGTGCAGGGATATAACTACGCCGATCCGGCGGCCGACGCTTTTCATAAAGCCAATCCGAAAGTCCCTGTGATGGGCACCGAGCAGGTCAGCGCGGTGGCCACGCGCGGCATCTACGCGATGGACCCGCAACGCGGCTACGTCGGCTCCTACGACCCCTACACCACCACCGGCCGCGCCTCCTGCGAGGGTTGGTGGAGCTTCTGCAACGCGCGGCCGTGGCTCACCGGTGGTTTCATCTGGACCGGCTTCGATTACCGCGGCGAGCCTTCGCCCTACGGGTGGCCCAACATCAACTCGCAGTACGGCATTATCGATACCTGCGGCTTCCCGAAGGACAGCTTCTTCTACTTCCAGGCGTGGTGGACGCCGAAGCCGGTGCTGCACCTGTTCCCGCACTGGAACTGGCCGGGGCTGGAGGGCCAGGAGATCGCGGTCTGGGTGCACTCGAACCTGGAACGGGTGGAGTTGTTCCTCAACGGCCAAAGCCTCGGCGCCAAGGACATGAAGCCGGATTCACACCTGGCGTGGAACGTCAAGTACACTCCCGGCGCGATCGAGGCGCGGGGATACAAAGACGGCAAGCAGGTGATGACGGCCAGGCGCGAGACCACCGGACCGGCGGCGAAACTCGTGCTCACAGCAGACCGAAAAGAAATTTCGGCCGATGGCGAGGACGTGGCGATGTTCGCGGTCGAGGTGCAGGACGCGCAGGGCCGCTACATGCCGATAGCCGGCAACCAGGTGAACTTCCGGGTTTCCGGCCAGGGCAAAGTGATCGGCGTTGGGAACGGCGACCCGGCCGACCACGAATCCGATAAGGGCAGTTCGCGTAAAGCTTTTTCCGGCCTTTGCATGGCCCTGGTGCAATCCTCCAAGGCAGCGGGGAATCTCACCGTGGAAGCCAGTTCGCCGGGATTGACGCCCGCTAGCGTCACCATCTCCGCGAAAGCTGTCAAGCTTCGGCCGCAAGTGGCGGTTTGGGAGCGCGAGGTCCCGGCGGGAGCGGGCATCACGGGCCTCTGGAGACCCGCGCCGATGGCTGCTGCCGCTGGCCGCGGCGGCGGCGGATTCGGCGGCGGAGGAAACCAGGTCTTCAGTTTCCGGCAGAATGGAAATGCCCTCAGCGGAACCGTTGAGGGCGGCGGTGGCCGCGGCGGCGGTGGTGGCGACACGCCCATCGCGATCGAAGATGGCAAGCTGGATGGCGCCAACATCTCCTTCAGCGCCGCTGGCGTTGTCTACACCGGAACGCTGAAAGGAGACGCGATCGAGCTTCAGCGGACCGGCGGCGCCGCCATGGGCGGCCGAGGAGGACGCGGCGCCCCGCCCGAGCCTGCCGGACCGCGCCCGGCTATCGGCCCACCGCCGGACGGTTCGGACCCGTCGTCCGCGGCTTTC
>Ga0209638_1001766_pt1 | contig 13504 bp, 9 predicted proteins | sample BarGraNGADG00211_FD_184490 | JGI IMG/M metagenome (GOLD analysis project Ga0209638, IMG submission 184490) | Arctic peat soil microbial communities from Barrow, Alaska - Barrow Graham LP Ref core NGADG0002-211 (SPAdes) (version 2) | ecosystem: Environmental > Terrestrial > Soil > Wetlands > Peat... | reverse complement strand
CTCTGTTATTATATTTTGTATTAGTCCCGCAAAACGGGATCGGGGGTTGTTTTAATATTCCCAAAGGTCGTGTTCGAAGTTGAAAAGTTCAGTTTTAATTCGTTCAGCTTCAAAAAGAGTATATTTCCCAACCTGATATTCACGGATTTGTCTATCATTATATACATTTGATTCGCCTATAATGGAACTACCGAATCGGCGTTGCATAAAGAAATCGTCGAAAGAAATTCTCTGAGCATCATTATTGGTAATGTAAACCTCCTGTTTTGCGAGAGCATCTCTGGCTTCATCATATTTGATCCAGAACAAAGGTTTTTTAAGAACCTGCCCGAGCTGAGCATCCAGTCCCATATATATCGGTTGTATAGCAATAATTCTGACATTGAGTGAGGATAGCTTCTTGTCAAAATACCACTCCTCATAAAGCATTAATTGTTTTACCTCTTCGGGTTTTGCAAACTGTTTTACAGTATCTTCTCTGGTTGCGCCTGCTGCATTAATCTGTATTGTTTCAACCTTTGTTCCGCCTCCCAGCAACTTCTCGATATCATCGTATGTAGTACTTGCAATGCCGTCAAGGGGCTCATAAGCTGTCAGTCTCTTTGCTTTTATCTCATCGAGTAAAACAGTTATAAAACTTTTTCTTCCGTCTTTCGTAGGTAAAGTAGGATAATAGAGAGGTTGATTAATCTTTTCACGCAGATCAATCAGCCTGTAATAATATCTGGCCCAGATAACGTCGGCTTCGCGCAGATAAGGGAAATTGATTTTCTTGGTATCCGGAATTGATTTCTGATAAATATCACCAAAACTCTGGGCATTGACTATCCCTGAAAGAGAAATGGCAATAATTCCGAAAAGAATCTTCTTATTCATGATCGTATCTTTATTTTTGTATTATTCTACCCTTAAAATAATTGGCAACAAATCTGTTGTTTTGCCATCCGGCCCTTTTGCTTTTATATCTTTAAAGATTAAATCCTTGCCTCTTGTAACCTTAGATATCAGGTCTTTTTGTTGAGCAGTGAGATTATTTGATGTGCTTGGTTGTTCGTAAGAATTACCCTTGTCGTTATAAAGAAAAGTAAATCCGGTGACTTCATATTGAATATCAAAGTCAAAATCAGGCAATACTGCAAAAACGCCCATCTGTGCCATAGCTGTTGCGCGAGGTATTGTTCCTGTACTTTTCCCGCCAAATATCGCATTTGGAGGGGGAATTTTTTTTACCCTGAATTCATAAGGCGGATAAGCCATCGGTTTACCGTTAATATTAGCAGTTACAATAACCTGTACATTTTGTCCGACAGCATTTGGCTTAACAGCCCAGGTCCCCTTGAAATTCTCACCTTTGGAGTTTTTAACTTTTTCGAGGGTGGACGTCCCGTTTACAACTTTAATACTTATTTTATCAGGACTTACGCCTGGTACAGAAACATCAATAGGATTGGGAATACCCATGTACATGACATTCATTGCAGTAGGAGAGACAATTACATTAGGTTCGCCAACAACATATTCAGACTTGAATTCGTAGTTTTTTATTGAACCATCGGGAGCTTTGAGTGCGATTATCCCACCCCATTTTTTCGGGCCGATAGAAGAAGCCTTTACTTTATAGATCCCTATTCCTGTTTCATCAATTGGGAGCTTATTGTCCCCAACTGTAATTTCGGGTAAAAGAGTGGAGTCCGTTGCAGAGATAAATACCTGTGCTTCGAAATCGCTTCCAAGTGTTACATAATTTGAATTTGGAATAACAATTGCAGTAAGTTTATTGAATTTGAAAGAAGAAGCATCTATCTGGGTATAGAGGTAATTAAGAACTTCTGTTTCAGCGTTCCTTACGTTTACCTGAAATTCTGATAACATAGCAATAACTGCAACAGTTGGTAATGTCTGGAAGGTAGCGTTCTCCCATCTTTCCGATTCACCTGTTTGTTCGTTTTTCCCCGGTTCTGTACTCAGACTTTTTCTTAAAGATTCTTCAGCAGTCGGGTTTTTTCCTTCGAGAACTGTAATAAGAAAATCGCGATACTCATTAATATTAGCTTTCAGGTCGTTTGCTTTTCCGTTTTCGTTAGCCCCGATAAGAATCTGGGAAGGGACATTACTATCATCATACCTTAAAATTTTCTCAGTAAAAACTTCGGTTCCAACAACTGCGGCATTTCCCGGACCATCGCATGTATTGATAATTTCAATTTTAAGTCCCTGCATAAAATTGAATATTTGATCAGCTTGTTCTTTAACCTGATACGCGGTAGTCTTATATTTACCTGCTTTTGTCGGATTTTCAGCCGCAGCCCTGTTGAATTCTTTATAAATCAGGTCATTTTTAAGAGAATAGTTTTTGACCGTCAGGGTGAGAGCCTGGTCGACTTTTACAAATGCTTTTACGGCCTCCTTTGATACGTTAAGTGCAAGCATGGCGGTAAGTACAAGGTACATCATACCGATCATCTTTTGCCGTGGAGTTTCCTTTCCGTGAGCCATTTTGTTATTAGTATTAGTTAGATAAAAGAATCCACATTATTTAACATTCATAGCGGAAAGCATATTTCCATAAACATTATTCAATGCCGACAGGTTATCGTTAAGTTTTGTTATTTGCTCGCGATATTTTTTTGTGTCTCCGGCTGATTCTGAAAGGTCTTTCATTAATCCCTGAACACCTTTGAATAGTGTGTCAGATTCTTTTATGTGGTCATCAGCTCCCTTACGTTGCAGTTCGTAAACTGCATTAAGAGCTGAAAGATTTTTGTTTAAAGATTCAAGTTGCTGCTGATATGATTTTCCGCCTACTTCAATAGATGAGAGAGAGTCGGCCATATTATGGTATGAAGAACCTGTTTCATTTATAACTTTTGCAGTTGACTGATATGAATCGGATAATTTGCCAAGTGAATCATTAGCAGTATTAATGGTACTCATATATTTTGTTGAAGCAGCAGACACATCGCCCATAGCATTCATGTTGGAAGTCGATTCGCTTAGCTTTTTCATTCCCACGCCAAGTTTCTGAAACAAGTCGGGAGTGATCTCTGCTTTCTCGAGCATCTCATCGAATTTTGCCAATGCAACTGATCCTGCACCACCGCCACCTCCACCGGAAATGACTCCACCGCCTGTACCGCCACGATGTTTTGAATCATGAGCTGATAGCTCGGGTATTTCATCTTCCTGAATTCCTGCAAGTTCAGGATAAACTAATGACCAGTCTATCTCTTCATGCAGTGGTTCAAAGGCTGAAAAGAAAAAGATTGTCGCTTCAATAAGAAGACCAACAGTAAGCATTAAGCTTGCGTATGGCCAGTGTTGTATTTTGAACAATGCACCAACAATTACGATGGAAGCTCCAATTCCATAGAGTTTTGCCATGAAATTTTTCCACCCGCTGCTTTGTGTTAATTCTGCTAGGTTCATATAAGTGTTTTTTGAGGATTATTTCAATAATTAATTAACTCCGATAAAAGCTCTGACATTACGGAATCCGACAAATGGTTTTGTTGAATCCTGATATTCATAATCTCTTGTACTTGTCTGAATAAAATAAGCGATGTCTTTCCACGATCCGCCACGAATCACTTTTCTTTTCATAACCGGTGGATCAGTAGGTTTTGCATTATATTCGTAGTTCGGCTGAAGATCGTGCTGGAAAAGGTAAGCTGAAGGGTGGTATGCACAGCATGTCCATTCTGCTACGTTTCCCGACATGTCATATAATCCATATTCATTTGGTTCGTACGATCCCACTTTCCCTGCATATACGTTTCCGTCGTCAATATAGTTGCCACGTAATGGTTTAAAGTTGGCAAGGAAGCACCCTTTGTAGTTACGGGTGTATGGACCGCCCCAGGGATACATTGAAAGGGCAAGTCCGCCTCTTGCAGCGTATTCCCATTCAGTCTCAAGGGGTAACCGGTATGCCTGTACATCAGGAATTCCCTCTTTTCTCAGAGCCTCATTCAAATGATCGGTTCTCCAGATACTGAAGGCGGTTGCCTGTACCCAGGAAACACCTACAACCGGATAGTCGTCAAATGATGGATGCCAGAAATACAATGATGCCTGCGGATCGTTGAATGAATAGGTAAAATCTCTTATCCAGCACAAGGTATCAGGATAAACATTAATTATATTATGTTTGATGAATGACGAGCGGTCTTTAATACCGACGCTTAAACTGTCAGTTGAAGCCGGGCTCTCATATTTACCGGAAGTTTTTTCAAAATTGTCATATTTATAATTAGTACCTGCAGCCAGTTGATAATCAACCCAGAAATATGAATAATTAAGCTTCCTTACATCAACTTGTTTTTTCCCGTTAAATCTTTCTTCGGGAGCATAGTACATTTCTTCAATAGTTGCTTTTGTAGTCTCTTCCTTAGGGTCTATTTTTTCGTCCCAGTTTATAACATTTGGTTCAATAACTGTTCCTTCAGCGTCTACCATGAAATACTGTCTGTCAGCAACTTCAGCATTACCAAGTTTTGTTCTGAGGATAGAATCCTGTACATAATATACAAACTGACGATATTTATTATTTGTGATTTCAGTCTGGTCGATCCAGAATGCATCAACCGTAACCTGTTTAGATATGCTATTCATTGCAAATACAGCATCCTGATCGCTTGGTCCCATCATAAAACTCCCGGCAGGAACAAATGCCATCTCCAAAGGTTCCGGCTCTACGAATTTTTTCCTTCCGAGAACACCTGTCAGTTCTCCGGTATTTGAAGAACCGCAGCCGGTTAGTAAGATTATCAATATAAAGGCTGATAGTGTTACTTTTTTCATGTTAAATAAGAATTTAATATTGCAAGTAAGTTATTTTTTTTAATAATCACAAAAATCTTACACTTTTATATTTCATAGAGCTTTTACCCAAGCTAAGATCAAAACAATAATTAACCATAAACTCATGTGAACCTCTGCTGTCTTTTGCCATATCGGAAATCGTAAAATCATATGCATATCCCAGTCTTACGCCGTTATAAAGTTCAAAACCGATCATCCCTATCAGTGCGTCACCGGCTCTGTAAGAAACGCCGCCCCATACTTTCTTATTGTATCTTAATAACGAAGTTACAGTCAGCTGAACTACCTTCCCGTCGCTCAAAGCGAATACCGAAGGAATTAATTCGAGCGAGGGATTGGGTAACTGCAGAGTATAGCCGGCTGTGAGATAGTAATGCCGGCTGATATAGGTAAGTCCTTTCGTGTATTTAATTTTGGGTTGATTAATATGGGTAACCGACAGTGCAGCATAATAATTATCTGTTTTGTAGTATAAGCCCAGCCCTGCATCAAAAGCTACAAAACTTTCTTTACTTTCAGGAATTAACGGATCTCCGGATGCTGGTGTATGTGCATCATCTGATGGTATTTGCCAGTTTGGAGTGAGTGTCTTGTTCAACATTCCGAGATTAATGCCAATTCCCAGTTTTCCCTGTCCCACATCCATAAGATAAGAATATGCAGCTGACAGGTTTATGTCCTTGTCAAACCCAACGTTATCGCTTTCAATTAACAAACCCACACCGCTCTTTATACCGAATGGAGAAACCGGAGCGCTTATATTGAAAACTGTTGTTGAAGGAGCTCCTTTAAATCCAACCCATTGCTGCCTGTTCAGAGCCGTTGCACAAATCATCCCAGATGTACCTGCAACACCAGGGTTATATGTCATCGTATTAAACATATAGTGACTCGATAACGGATCTTGCTGGGAAAATACCGGAGGTAGTATTAAGACTAAAAAAATAAATACAAAATTTACTTTCTTCATTTTTTACTTACAAGAGCGATACACCTGAGTTGAACCAGTAAAGTAAACAAAAAAAATACATCTGAACAAATTTGAATTTTATTTTACTCATTCAGATTTTTTTTTTGACGAGTTATCAAAACATTTTGATAAACAAAAAAATGAAGTTTTAGGGAGATGAAGATTCTCAGGATTTTAATCTTTCAACAGCTTTTACCCATCTGTCGGGGACTTCATTCCGGTTAGCTTTCATGTAATCTTCGTGTGAGCAGGCAACATACTGATTTTGATCATTTTCAGATGGCAGCTCAATCCACCACCTGTCGGTCAGGTTGCTTTTCACAAATATCAGATCGTCTTCGAGATCAGTAACTCTGACGTGATACTTAATAAACCGGCCGGAGTTGCCGTTAGTCAGAACCGGTGTCTCATATTGTTTTTGTGAAAAACCCTCAAGGAAAAACCAGATGATCTGAGCCGCGAGACCAGATGTCTGAAACCGGATGTCAAAATCAGGATTGACATCAAATAATCCAAATATTTTAAGATTGTCGGATATCCCGGCATATCTCGAAAGAAGACAGATCTCCTCTCCATAGAATCCATTTGGAGAAGGACTTATCGTTCCCGGGGCGTCTGATTGCCTTACCGCGGAAATATCAAAAATTGCCACGTCAGAGTCTCTCAGCAATGGTTCAGTAAGATAGATTGCCTGTCTTACATCTCCTACCCTTACAAGTTCAGACCTGCGTTTCTGGAAGCGGTTTATTACCTGTTGATCATTAAGATAAGTCTGGTAACCAATATTGATATAGTGGTAAAATGTGCTTTTATGATTGGTATTAATGGCATTCAGGTAGTTGAAAGAATCGGGCCCTTTTCTTTCATTACTGTAATCAATCCTTGGATCAACGGCTGTAAGTGTATATCTGATTTTCTGAAGCGAGAGAGCCCTGTCTATAGCTGTTACAAGTGCGCTGCTTCCGCCTATAATTACAGGAAAAATGTTTTCCAGAAGCAATAATGTAAGAATATCTGTAAGTCCCGCAATTGTATCGTTGAATGTAACACCCCGTTTCATGTTACCAAGGTCAATTATCTTTAATCTTCCGGGTATCTTTGCGAGCTTATACAATTGCCCGCGGATCATATCCGGTCCTTTGGAAGAACCTTCATCCGGTGAGTTTCGTCCCTCGGGAACACCAAAAATCGCAATCTTGTATTTACTGATTTCTTTAACAGGAGAATTTTCAGTGTGAACAGTAATATTGTGCGGGAAACCAGCCTGGCCTGTAAGATATTCAAAAACAGGCCCTTCAATGCTTACAGGATTAAAATAGTCATTCAGATCTACCATGGTATATTTCAGGAACTTTTTTTAGTTTTACCTCCATTTTCTATAATCTTTATACAATCTTCTTTGGTAAGCTTTTCCGCATCTGTACCTTTAGGAAGTCTGTAATTAAGCTTGTCTTTAGTGAGATAAGGTCCGTATCTTCCGTTCAGCAGCATGATCTCGCCAAAGTCCCTGATAACCTTCTTTTTATCACTGTCGGCTTTTTCAAGAATGACCTCAATGGCTCTTTCAATGGTAACTGTATAAGGGTCATCTTCTCCTTTTTTTAGAGAAAAGAATTTACTTTTGTACCTTATATACGGGCCGAATCTACCGATCCCAATGACCACTTCACCACCATCATATTCACCCAATGAACGGGGAAGTCTGAACAGATTCAATGCCTCTTCGAGAGTTATTGTTTCAAGAAGCTGATTTTTTGACAGGCTGGCATATCTCGGTTTTTCTTCAGTTCCTGATTCGCCAATCTGTGCAACAGGACCAAACCGGCCCATTCTAACTGAGACTGGTTCGTTTGTTTGAGGGTGATTCCCAAGTACTCTTACCCCGGTTTTTCTTTCTTTTTTCTCAAGGGTGTTGGTAACGGTTTTGTGAAATGGGGAGTAGAATTTTTGTATCATCCCGGTCCATTTGATATTTCCCAGTGCGATCTCATCAAACTGTTCTTCAACTTCGGCAGTAAAGTGATAATCAACTATTTCTGAAAAGTTTTCAAGGAGAAAATCATTCACTATTATTCCTATATCCTGAGGAAAAAGTTTGGATTTTTCTTTTCCGGCTATTTCAGTTTTTTCCGTTGAGGAAAGTTTCCCTTTGAGAAGAGTAATAATAATAATCTGACGTGGTTCTCCCGGCCTGTCTTCACGCGATACATATCCGCGATTTTGAATGGTGGATATAGTAGGAGCATAGGTTGAAGGACGTCCGATTCCCAGTTCTTCGAGCTTTTTTACGAGACTTGCTTCAGTATATCGGGGAGGAGGCAAGGTGTATTTCTGAGTGGCAGTAACATTGTCGTACCATAGTGGCATTCCATTAGTTACCGGAGGGATTACATATCTGTCTTCGTCATTGTTTTCCAGATCTGTTGATTCAGCATAAACCCTCAGGAAACCATCAAATTTAATAACTTCTCCATTGGCCTGGAATTTTACCGGCGAGTTATTCATATCTATTGAAATGGAAGTCTTTTCAATCACAGCATCAGACATCTGAGAAGCCACCGTCCTTTTCCAGATCAATTCATACAATTTCTTTTCATTAGCGTTGCCTGCTGTGCTTGGGTTGTCGAGATATGCAGGACGAATTGCCTCGTGCGCTTCCTGAGCCCCCTTCGATTTGGTTTTAAACTGCCGTGTTTTTGAATATTTTTCACCAAACTCTGAAATGATCATTTCGCGCGACTTGACAAGTGCGAGCTGCGATAGGTTTGTGGAGTCGGTTCGCATATATGTTATCTTACCTGCTTCATAGAGTTTCTGTGCAACAGCCATCGTCTGAGCAACAGAAAAGCCCAGTTTCCTGTAAGCTTCCTGCTGAAGTGTAGAGGTTGTAAAAGGAGGAGCAGGAGACCTTGTTCCCGGTTTGATACTGATATTCCCAATTGAATATGCAGAACTCTTGCATAAATCAAGAAATTCCGAAGCTTCTTTTTCTCCCGGAAATCGTTTGGAGGCTTCTGCCTTTAGAACAGCATTTTCTTTAGTAGGTGACTCAAGACGGAAATTTGCGGTTACCCTGAAAGCAGATTCTGACTCGAACGAAATTATTTCTCTTTCTCTTTCAACAAGCAGCCTGACAGCTACGGACTGTACCCTTCCGGCTGAGAGGGAGGGTTGTACCTTTTTCCAGAGAACGGGTGAAATTTCAAAACCAACCAGACGATCGAGAATGCGACGGGCCTGCTGAGAGTTAACGAGGTTCATATCAACGAGGCGTGGGTTTTCAATAGCGTGCGAAATGGCCTCCTTTGTAATTTCATGGAATACAATTCTCTTTGTTGTATCCAGATCGAGATCTAAAACACTTACTAAATGCCATGCAATCGCTTCTCCTTCACGATCCTCGTCGGAGGCGATCCAGACATGTTTCGAATCTTTAGCAGCTTTTCTCAATTCACTTACCACTTTAGCCTTTTCCTTGGGGATCTCATAGTTGGGGGTGAAATTATTCTCAACATCTATACCCAGATTCTTCTTAGCCAGATCTCTTATATGTCCGAAGCTCGAGACAACGCGAAAGTCTTTTCCAAGAAACTTCTCAATAGTTTTAGCTTTTGCAGGCGACTCAACAATTACAAGATTTTCGATCATCACACGAAATATTTATTCATTTTATCAGACGGCAAAGTAAGTCAATTAGGTTTCAATCTTCAAAAAAAACGATTAAGATTCTTTATTATTTACTATTTTTGAGGCAAATTTATTAAGTAAATGAAAGGCAATTCTAGCAACAAAAAATATCTTATCTGGTTTTGGGGATTGTTCATTTTTCCTCTTGCAGCTGTAATAGGTCTGTTTATCCTGATTTCAAAGGAAAAGCTTGGCCCAATGCCTTCGTTCCGTGAACTTGAAAATCCGGAATACTACCTTGCATCTCAGGTCTATTCAGAAGATGGGGTTCTTCTGGGGAAAATCAGTGTTGAAAACCTGATCTGGACAGAGTATGAAAATATCTCTCCTTTTGTAGTAAAGGCTCTATTGGCTACAGAAGACATCCGTTATTACCGGCACTCAGGTATTGATATCCGCGGTCTTGGCCGCGCTGCTATAAGAACAGTAATTCTTGGGCAGAGCACCGGAGGAGGAAGTACAATTACGCAACAGCTTGCTAAACAGCTCTACCCTAGGGATACAACCACAACATCTTCTCTGATGAAAAAGGTCAAACTCGGGGTCTCCAAGTTCAAGGAATGGCAAACTGCTGTTAAGCTGGAACGGAGCTATACAAAAGAGGAGATTATAACAATGTACCTCAACAAGTTTGACTTTAGCTATAATTCAATTGGCATAAGATCAGCTGCCCGGGTATACTTTAATACCACCCCTGATTCCCTGAATCTACAGGAGTCGGCCGTTTTGATCGGAATGCTCAAAGCTTCTACAAAATATAATCCTGTAAGGAATCCCGATCTTATGCTTCAAAGAAGGAATGTTGTGATATCACAGATGGAACATTATGGATATATTTCACCTTCTGTTGCAGATTCAGTAAGAAGATTACCGATAGAAGTTGATTTCAAGGTTGAGGATCATAATACCGGGCTTGCCACTTACCTCAGGCAGTATATTACCAATATGATGAAAAAACCTGAACCTGACAGAACCTCATATAAGAATGAGTCTTCATATGAGGAGGCATTGTGGGAATGGGAGAACAATCCTCTTTATGGCTGGTGCAGCAAGAATAGAAAACCTGACGGAACAAGTTATGATGTTTACAGAGACGGACTAAAGATTTATACAACCATTAATTCCCGCATGCAGCAATACGCTGAAGAGGCGCTTACTGAACATTTGTCGAAAGATCTGCAACCAGGATTTTACAAAAGAGCAAAAGGATTTAAGAACCCGCCATATTCCGATGATCTCACAAAAGATGCTATTGAAGAATTAATAATGACATCTGTGAAACAGAGTTACAGATATATGATTATGAGTATAAGAGGTGCCAGCGAGGATTCAATAATGCAGGCATTTAATACCCCCGTTAAAATGAGAGTCTTTTCGTGGAAAGGTGACGTAGATACAACAATGACACCACTTGATTCAATTTGGTACTATAAATATTTTATCAGGTCGTCATTCATGGTAGAAAATCCACACAATGGTAATGTAGTGGCTTATGTAGGGGGACCCGATTTCAGATATTTTAAGTATGATGCGGTAACGCAACAAAGGAAACAGGTTGGCAGTACAATAAAACCTTTTCTATATACCGTTGCGATGCAAAACGGATATTCACCATGCCAGGAAGTACCGAATATACCTGTCACTTTCGAAGTAGGTGATACAACTTGGACTCCAAGGAGCTCAGGGGCAGTAGCAGATCAGGGTAAAATGGTCACACTGGCCTGGGGTCTGGCACAATCGGAAAACAATATTTCAGCATGGCTGATGAAGCAGTTTAAACCAAAAGCAGTGGCTGATCTGATGCATAAAATGGGGATCAGGAGTTTTATAGATCCGGTGCCGTCAATATGTTTAGGTACTCCCGATATTAAGCTGGAGGAAATGGTAGGTGCATATGGCACATTTGCCAACAGAGGAGTATATGCCAGGCCAATGTATGTTACCCGGGTAGAGGACAAAAATGGTAACCTGATTTCTACGTTTACTCCAAAAATCGAAGAAGTTTTAACCGCGGAACAGGCATATCTGATGGTTCATCTCCTGCAGGGTGTTGTAAGAACAGGATCAGGAAGAAGGATGAGGGCTGAGCCCTATAATCTGTTGAACCAGATTGGTGGTAAAACAGGAACAACTCAGAACCATGCAAATGGATGGTTCATGGGCGTTACTCCAAACCTTGTTGGAGGAGTCTGGACCGGATGGGAAGATCAGTCGATTCATTTTGAAACACTCAGGGAAGGCCAAGGGGCTGAAATGGCCTTGCCTGTCTTTGCAATTTTCCTGAAAAAAGTATATGCTGACCCGCAATTCGGAATAATGGAAGCTGATGAGTTTGAGGTTCCATCGAATTTCAATATGGAGCTCGATTGTGATAGGGTTAACAGGCAAAACGCGGGAAGGAATAATATACGCAGGGGAAGATATTAGCTAAATAACGACCTTACGAGGTTTTCAATTTTCCCGACTTGTATTACCTCAATGTTCAGGCCTTTTGTTATTATATTCCTGTGAAATTTGGAAATGTAAATTTTGGTAAATCCCATTTTTGAAGCTTCACGGATTCTTTGTTCGATTCTGGAAACAGGCCGGATCTCTCCCGATAAACCGGTTTCGCCTGAAAAACATATTTCACGTCCGATAGGGATATCAAGGTTTGAGGACAGTACTGAGCTTATTATAGCCAGATCAATAGCCGGATCATTGACTTTAATTCCTCCGGCAAGATTCAAAAAAACATCTTTTACACCAAGTCTGAAGCCTGCTCTTTTTTCGAGCACGGCCAGAAGCATGTTTAACCTGCGAATATCAAAGCCGGTAGAACTTCTCTGTGGGGTTCCGTAAACAGCGCTGCTTACAAGTGCCTGTGTTTCAATGAGAAATGGTCTCAGGCCGTCGACTGTAGCAGCAATTGAAATGCCGCTCAGTGCTTCATCGTGCTGGTTGATAAACATTTCAGACGGGTTGTCGACTTCCCGTAAGCCGGACTCAACCATTTCGAATATGCCTATTTCGGATGTTGAACCAAACCTGTTTTTAACTGAACGAAGGATACGGTATACATAATTATTATCACCCTCAAAATACAGAACAACATCAACGATATGTTCGAGCACTTTGGGGCCGGCAAGTGTTCCATCCTTTGTAATGTGACCAATAAGGAAAACCGGAATCCCGGTAATCTTAGAGTACTTAAGGAGTTGCGCTGCGCATTCCCTTACCTGCGATACAGAACCTGCAGATGACTCAATCATACCAGTGCTTATTGTTTGAATTGAGTCAATTATGATTAGTCCGGGTTTAATATTTTCAGCATGAGTCAGAATGCTTTCAAGTTCGGTGTCGCTCAGGATATAACATTGTGGATTGGAGCCCTTCATCCTTTGTGCCCTCAGGCTTATCTGTTCTTCGCTCTCCTCCCCTGAAACATAGAGGATTTTTTTCCCGGTCATGGCAAGTGCCAGCTGAAGGGCGAGAGTTGATTTTCCAACACCGGGTTCCCCACCAAGAAGAATCAGAGATCCGGGTACAATACCTCCGCCCAGTATCCGGTCGAGTTCTGAAATTCCTGTTTTCTGACGGTCTTTTTCGTCGGCTTCTATGTTATCAAGGAGTTCAGGTTTTCTCTTCTCCTGATTTAAAATAAAGGAAGGTTGAGCAGATGGAGATGAAGAAACGATCTCCTCGTGGTATGTATTCCATTCTTTGCATGAAGGACATCTGCCGATCCACTTTGGAGATTCCACACCGCAGTTCTGACAGACGAATATTGTTTTGGTTTTTGCCATTGGTATTGCCCTCCTCCCGATAGCTATCGGGACCCCCTAAAGAGGGGGCTAATATGTAAAATTATTAAAATCAATTGATGACGGTTTTAAAAGTACGAAAAATTGTTTAATAATCTGTCAAGATACTCCATAGGATTGCTTCGTCGCTTCGCTCCTCGCAATGACGGTCATAGATAGTTTGTAAATGGGATTCAAGGATTGCTTCGTCGTGCCTCCTCGCAATGACGGTCACATTATAGTG
>Ga0209638_1001764_pt1 | contig 13515 bp, 13 predicted proteins | sample BarGraNGADG00211_FD_184490 | JGI IMG/M metagenome (GOLD analysis project Ga0209638, IMG submission 184490) | Arctic peat soil microbial communities from Barrow, Alaska - Barrow Graham LP Ref core NGADG0002-211 (SPAdes) (version 2) | ecosystem: Environmental > Terrestrial > Soil > Wetlands > Peat... | reverse complement strand
CGACCGCTTCCCGGAAGATTTTATGTTTCAGCTCACCGGCGAGGAGGCCGCCGCTCTAAGGTCACAAATTGTGACCTTAGAAAAAGGCCGCGGCCGGTACTCGAAGTACGCGCCGTTGGCGTTCACTGAGCACGGGGTGGCTATGCTGTCCTCTGTGCTCAAGAGCCAGCGCGCCGTGCAGATGAGCATCCTTATCGTTCGCGCTTTTGTCAAACTTCGCGAGTTGCTGGCCACCAACAAAGACCTGGCCCGTAAAATCGAGCAGATGGCAGCCACCCAGAGAGACCACGCGGCGCTGTTTGATATCGTCATCAAAGACATTCAAAGGCTGGACCAAAAATTCACCGCGGAAATTCGCAGGTTGAAAGCTCCGCGCCGGCGCAAGCCCCGCATTGGCTTCCACGTTCCCGACGAGAAGTCATGAAGGCTTTGCTAATTTCTTGAGCGACTCGACCCGGCGTAGAGACTTTCACCCCGGCTCCCCCGCAAGCACTCGGGCGATGCGTTCGCAGGCATGGCCATCGCCATAAGGGTTGTGGATGCGCGTCATGCGCGCGTATTCGGCGGGATCGTCCAGGAGCCGGCTGGCTTCCGCTACGATGCGGTCCTCGCCGGAGCCCACCAGTTTCACCGTGCCGGCTTCCACGGCTTCGGGGCGTTCGGTCTTCACGCGCAGCACCAGCACGGGCTTGCCCAGCGAGGGCGCTTCTTCCTGGATGCCGCCGGAGTCGGTGATAATCAACCGGCAACGCCGCATCAGGTCCACGAACGGCACGTAGGGCAAAGGGTCGAGCAGCGTCACATGGGGGAGGCCGGCGAGAATGGCGTGCGCCGGGCCGGCCACGTTGGGATTGCGGTGAACGGGATAAACGATCTGCACATCCCCGCGCGAGGCCAGCCGCGCCAGTGCCCGCATGGCGCTCTCGAACCCCGGCCCGAAACTCTCGCGCCGGTGGCTGGTGGCCAGAACGATATGCTTGCCCGGTTCCAGCCATGGCCAATCGGAGGCCCGCAAGGCGCCGGAATCCAGGGCATCCCGAACGTACAGCACGGCGTCGATGCCCGTGTTGCCCGTCACGAAAATGCTTTCGCGCGCCGTACCTTCGCGTAACAGCGCCTCGGCCGCCCGCGCCGTTGGGGCGAAATGCCATGCCGCGAGCCGGGAGGTCAGCACGCGGTTCATTTCTTCCGGGAAGGGTTGCGTCATGTCGCCGGTTCGCAGGCCGGCCTCGACGTGCGCCACCGGGATTTCACGGTAGAAGGCCGCTAGCGCTCCGGCCAGTGTTGTCGTCGTATCGCCTTGGACCACGACCAGGTCCGGGCGCTCGGCCTCCAGCACCGGTTCGATGGCGGCCAGAATACGCGCCGTGAGCCCGGAGAGCGTCTGGCGCGGCTGCATCAGGTCGAGATCGTAATCCGGCGCGATGGAGAATGCCTCCAGCGCGTGGTCGAGCATCTCGCGGTGTTGCGCCGTTACACAGACTTTTACCGCGAATTCATCCGGCTGCAAACGCAGCCGGCGCACTAATGGACAGAGCTTAATCGCTTCCGGCCGGGTGCCGAAGATCGTCAGGATGCGTTTCAATCCCTGAGTATAGTAGGTGTGTAAGAGTTTAGACTTGGAGTTGAATGCGGAATCCCAAACCTGAAACCGACGCTCCGCAGGGTGCAATGGCGCCCGCGGAAGCGAAGGAGAGACGGTTTTTGGCGGCGCTGCTCGCCCTGGCGGCTTTCGAGTTGTGGCTTCTGCCGGCCGCATCGAGCTTCTGGCTGGATGAAACCGGGACCTTCTGGGTGATCAAAGACGGCGTGAGGCATCTGCTGGCCCGCGCCATGTACTGGCCGGCGCAATCTCCCGTGTATTACCTGACCGCCTGGGTCGCTTTCGCCGTGGGCGGGAGCCATGAGCTGGTTTTACGGGCGCCCTCGATCCTCGCCATGGCCGCCGCTGCATGGCTGCTATTCAAACTGGCGGTGCGGCTCTTCGACCCGGCCACGGCCCCCCTGGCCGTTCTGGTCTTCGTGTGCTCCGAATCGGTGGCTTTTGCGGCCTCGGACGCGCGCCCGTACGCTCTTGGGCTTTGCCTGTTCACCGGCGCGGTGTTGATGTTGATCCGTTGGCTAGATACGGGCCGGATGCGGTATGCGGCCGCCCACTCGTTGTTGTCGGCCCTGGCCATTGCCACCCATTGTCTTCTAGCGGTGGCGCTCATCCCGCTGGGGATTTACGCAATCCGCCGGGTTCTGGGCGAAGGCCGAGTGAAGATGCGAACCCTGGCGACCTCCTGGATCTCAGCCGCCCTCCTGCTGGCTCCGTTGGTTTCACAATGGCTGCGCTCCTATAACAGCCGCGGGTCTCACTCGTTCGCCGGCACCCCTGGGTTCGGCGATCTTCTTGGGAGCATTGCGCCTCCGGTTCTCGCCGGCTCCATTATTTTGGGCTTCCTGGCCGCATGGCTTGCCCTGCCCCGCTTGAACCACGAAACCACCGGGGATCCCCGTAAGGGCGGGGGGGGCTTTGAAAAGCAGGCCGTCCTCCTGACGGTCTGTTGGGCCGTTCTGCCGCCGCTCGTTTGTTATGCCGTTTCCGTTTTTACCAGCGCCAAGCTGTTCGTACCGCGCTACTACATCGCCTCCGCGCCGGGACTGGCGTTAGTTGCGGGATGGCTCATCCGATCGAACACCGCCGGTTCGGCGCGGCGGATTGTGGCGGTAGCGCTGGCGGTGGGCGCGATTCTCAGTTTCGGAACGCTGCATCACGGCGGAGACGACTGGTCCGGGGCGATGCGGGCCGTCCGCTCCACCGCGGGCGCTTCCGATATCCCCGTGCTGGTTGCGAGCGGGTTCGTCGAAGCCTCCGACCCCAAGGCGTTGGAAGATCCGAGCCTGCGGGAGATGCTCTTCGCCCCCCTGGCGATGTACCCCTCGGCCGGAAAGCTCATCCGGTTGCCGTTCCGCCAGGATAAGGAATCCACACCGTATATGGAAGGGGTTATCGCCACCGCGCTGGAGCATCGGAGCCGTTTCTTGTTCGTGGGCCGCTGGCAGGGATTGTCCTTCGAGCCCTGGCTGCGCGGCAGGCTCGCGGATCGGGGCTTCCAGTCGGAGAGCCTGGGGGATTTCGGGAACGTAGGCGTCTTTCTTTTTAGCGCCCCCGAGCCGCGTTGAGCGCCGCCTGGTCCGGCGCCGGGTTGAAGAATGGCTGTCTATGGAGCACCGATGGACTCGATGAAGGTGGCTGCGGGCGGAGATAGATCCGGCTTTGGTCAGTGGAGGCGTAATCGGCTCCTCGCGCTGGGACTGGCGGGCATCGGAGTGCGCGTATTACTGTGGTGGTTATCCATCGGCAGCAACGACTCGGTGATCTGGAGTTCTCACGCAGAGCATGTGCTTGCAAACGGACTGGCGCGCACCTACCAGACGTATCAGAGTTTTCCGCAATTCAACCATCCCCCTCTGATGGGGCTGTATGCGGCCCAAGCCTTGGCTGTGGTCGAACGGCAATATTTGGGAGTTCGCGCGCTGGATTAAATTACCGGGCTTGGCGGGCGAAGCTTTGGTCATGTGGACCCTCTGGCGGTTTGTAGGCCTTCGATCCTTTGCCGTCTACGCCTGGCTCCCGGCGCCAATCCTAGTTTCGAGCTTTCACGGCAGCACCGACTGTCTTTATGCGGCGCTCGTTCTTGTCGCGGCGCTCGCCTTCGACAGAGAGCGCTATTTTCTTTCCGGCCTGCTCTGGAGCGCGTCGCTCAATGTCAAACTGCTGCCCCTCATCCTCATCCCGCTGGTGTTCCTGGGGGTTCCGAATCGCAGGGCGTTGCTACGTCTCGCGGCCGGATTTGCGCTCGGCATGACGCCGTTCCTTCCGCCCGCGCTCACCGCCGGCAAGGCTATGTACCAGAACATGATAGTCTACAACTCCCGTCCCGAGAATTGGGGGCTCATGGCGTTGCTGAATCGCGGGATCGCGAGTCCCGTGTTGCGGTGGGTATGCGTGCCCTTGCGGGAATGGTGGATGGCAGCCGGACGCTACGTCGTCTTTCTGGCGGTCATGGGGGTGGCGCTGCTCTCGAGGTGCCGCCGAAAAATGCTCATGACGGAACAGGCCGCGCTGGGCGCGGCGCTGTTCCTCGTGCTTGCGCCCGGGTTCGCTGTGCAGTACGTCGTATTTGCGGCGCCCTTGCTGTGCGTCGTGGATTCTCCGGAGGGCGTCCGGTGGGGATGGGCCTCCGGAGTATTCATCGGCGCAGTGTACTGGATGTTCCGGGTATCCTGGATGCCGCTCCAATCCACGCTCGTGGGCTTATATCAGTTTCCTGCAACTGTACTGGGCATGGTGGCATGGGCGGTTTTGGTGCACTTCACATGGGCACACACTCGGACCGCGTGGATGCGGCGCCCTTCGGGGGCGGTATGCGCGACGTTTGTGTCTACCGGTCGGGATGCGGGTTAACATTAAGAAAGCGAGATGCCCACAACCTTTCCCAGCCTGTATAAACTCGGCCTCCTGCAAGCTATTGAGACCATCGACCTGGAGAAGGTCGGGCAGTCGATCGAGATCTTCCGCCGGGCTCGCGAGGAAGGGCGGCGCATTTTTGTCTGCGGAAACGGCGGCAGCGCTTCCACCGCGTCGCATTTCGTTTGCGACATGGTAAAAGGGGCCAGCTATGGCCGGCCGTCGCGCTTTCGCATCATGGCGCTAACCGATTCCCTGCCCACGATAACGGCGTATTCCAACGATGCCGGTTACGAATGCGTTTTCGTCGAGCAACTGAAAAACTTCGCCGAGCCCGGGGACGTGGTCATGGCGATCAGCGGTTCGGGGAACTCGCCCAACGTGCTCCGAGCCGTGGAATACGGCAACGCCATCGGATGCCGGACCATCGCGCTCACCGGCCGCAACGGAGGCGATCTCGGCCGCATGGCCCAACTCAATCTCCAGGTCTCGCATCCCCACATGGGGCGTATCGAAGACGCCCACATGGTCGTCGCGCACATGATCTGCTATTACTTCATAGACGAAGAAGCGCCGGGCGTTTGAGGTTGCAAATTACAGCCTCAAAGCCCCAGCCCAGGGTGTCGAGGCTCCCATCAAACGGGTCGCGGCGCTAATTCGCCAGATGGTATTCGTACCGCTGCACTAGAATCTCGTCCTGATGCTGGCGGGCTTGCGCAAGATCATAAGCCGTTTGCAGGCGCAGCCAGTGGTCGGCGTTCGACCAACCGGCCTTCTCTAACCGGATGGCCATCTCAGCCGATATCCCGGCCTTGCCGTTTAGGACACGGGAGAGGGTATGGCGCGCCACGCCCAACACCGTGGCCCCGTGGGTCACGTTCAGGCCTAACGGATCAAGGCAGGCATCCTTGATCGAGCGGCCCGGGTGCGGGGGGTTTTTCATCGGCATTGCGTCATTCCTTTCTAGTGGTAGTCCACCAAATTGACATCGAACACATCGCCGTCTGCGAAGCGAAAAACGATGCGCCAGCTACCGCTAATGCTGACGCTCCAGTACCCTTTCAGACCGCCTTTCAACGGGTGCAGGCGATATCCGGGAAGGTCAACGTCCGCCAGCCGTAGCGCCGTATCGAGATGGCTCAACACGTCGGCGATGCGCTTGAGCCGATCCGCCCGAACTTTGCTGGCGTCTCCGTCCTCAAACAGCCGTTTTAGCCCTTGATGACGGAACGCCCTTATCATCAGCATACCGTACCGTGTATCGGTACGGGTGTCAAGACGGTGTGGGACAGCGCCAGCGCCCAAAAGACGCTACGTCTATTCCTGCCGCACAATGGGCATACGCCACCCCGTGCCGAACGCGCGCGAGGTCACTTTGAGGGCCGGAGCGGCCTGCTTCCGCTTAAACTCCGCGGCGCGGACCAGCTTAAGAACCCGGCGTACGGTCCGCTCCTCAAAGCCCTGGGCTATGATTTCCTCCGCCGACTGGCACTGCTCGATATGCAGCTCCAGCATCTGGTCGAGCAGCTCGTAAGGCGGGAGGCTGTCCTGGTCGGTCTGGTTCGGCCGCAGTTCGGCCGAAGGCGCCTTGATGAGAATGGCTTCGGGGATGTCCGCCTGACGCCGGTTGCGCCACCGCGAGACCCGGTACACCATCATTTTCGGCAAATCGGCGATCACCGCGAGACCGCCGTTCATATCGCCGTACAACGTGCAATACCCTACCGACATCTCCGACTTGTTTCCGGTGGTGAGCAGCAGCGAGCCGAACTTGTTGGAAAGCGCCATCAAGAGATTGCCGCGGATGCGCGACTGGATGTTCTCTTCGGTCACGTCCGGCGGGAGTCCCCGGAAGGCGCCGGCCAAGGTCTCGTCGTAGGCGCTCATCATGGGCGCGATCGGCAGGGTGAGGGTTTCGATTCCGAGGTTGCGCGCCAGTGCGATGGAGTCGTCCACGCTGCCCGGGCTGGAATAGCACGAGGGCATCATCACGCCGAGCACGTTTTCGCGGCCGAGCGCGTCGGCCGCGAGGGCGGCCGTCAGCGCCGAATCGACGCCGCCCGAGAGGCCCAGCAGGGCCTTCCGGAATCCGGTCTTGCGCGCGTAGTCGCGGACGCCCAAAACCAGAGCATGCCAGATCTCGGCCTCGGGTTCGAAATCGTCCTCCGCGATGGCGCCCGTTCCGGCGGCCAGATCCACGGTCAGCACGTCTTCCTGAAAGCCTTTTGCCTTGGCGAACATGCGGCCTTGCGCGTCGAACGCGGCGCTACGCCCATCGAAAATGAGGTCGTCGTCACCGCCCACCTGGTTCACGTAAACCACGGGCAGGGAATATTTCTGGGCCAGATGGCCGAGCATATGTTCGCGCAGAATCTGTTTCCCGGCGGTGAAGGGAGAGGCGGAGAGATTGACGATCGCCTGGGCGCCGGCCTGCGCGAGGCCCTCGATCGGATCCTGGTGATAGCGCCTCCGGCTCCAGAAATCCCGGTCGTTCCAGACGTCTTCGCAGATGCTGATGCCCAGGCGCCAGCCGTTCAGTTCCAGAATTTGCGGCCCGCTCGCGGGCTCGAAATAGCGGTCTTCATCGAAGACGTCGTAGGTGGGCAGGAGGGTCTTATGAAAAACCGGGCCGGCGGCGCCGTCTTTCAACAATGCGGCGCTGTTGAATAAGGGGCGGCCGCCGGGGCCGGGATTCGGAGTAGCGACGCCCACCAGCAACGGCGCGGCGTCTTTCAATTCCATCGCCAGACCGTCGAGCATCTGGCCGGCGCGGCGCACGAAACCGCGGTTCATCAGGAGATCGCGCGGCAGGTATCCCATCAGGGCCAGCTCGGGCGTTACCACCAGATCCGCTCCCTGGGACTGTGCGGCGCGCACGCCGCGGGCAATCAGCGCGGAGTTCCCGTTCAGATCGCCCGCGGTGGGGTTGATTTGGAGAAGCGCGATACGCAAGGCGAATCCCCTTGGCCGCAACAGATAAGGCTTCAGGCCTCAGTGTAGCAACAACGAGAACCGCTGCCCGCTTGCCTGACGTCAACGTCTGGCTGGCGTTGCTGCCGGAACAATGTTGGTTCAATCTACTGCGAGCCGCGCGACAACACCAGGGACTTGAAGGCGTGGAACATGATAAAGGTGTCCATGCCCAGGGACATGTTCTTGATGTAGTACAGGTCGCGTTCCAGCTTCGCGGCCGTATCCAACCGCTCGCCGTGCAATGTGAAGTTGATCTGGGCCCAGCCGGTGATCCCCGGCCGGACGCAATGCCGCTGCCGGTAGTACGGAATATGCTCGGAAATCGCGGCGACGAACTCCGGCCGCTCGGGGCGCGGTCCCACGAGAGACATATCCCCCTTCAACACATTGAACAGTTGCGGCAGGTCGTCGAGCCGCAACTGGCGGATGATCCAGCCAACTCTAGTCACCCGAGGGCCATCTTCGACGACATTGACTTGCGTCGAACGGAATTTGTAAAGCGTAAAGACGGCATCGTGCAACCCAGCCCGCGCCTGGCGGTACAGGATCGGCCCGGGTGACGAGAGCTTCACCGCCAGCGCCGCGATCGCCATGATGGGGGCGGCCACGGCAATACCGACGGCCGCCAGGGACACGTTCCAGAGACTCTGATACAGAACGTTCTGAGGACGGGGCCTGAGTTCGCCGGATTCCATGAACTGAGACGGCCGCAGTTCCTTGAGGCACACCCGTCCCCGAATTCTTTCATAGGCGCTGGCCGCCTCTTCGACGGCGTACCCGGCAAAACGAAGCTCCAGGAGTTCGACGATCGGCGCGCGGCGTCCGCACTCGAACAAGCCCACAACGATCCGGTCCGGCCGCGCCGCCCCGACCATCTCCCGCAACGAGGCGATTGGGCCGAGAATCTCTCCGCCGGGAAGCGCCGCGCCGGCATCCTGGGAATCCCGCACGTACCCGGCTACCAGGAGACCCAGTTCCGGATGTTCGCCGACGTGCCTGCCGATGTCGTCCAGCAGAGGGCTGCCGCCGACCAGCAGCAGCCGATCCCGGCCGAGTATCTCAAGCGCATGAGCGCTAAAAAACACGCGCCAAAGGAAAATTACGACCAGCGTCAGCAAGCTGCCCCACAATATCACCTGCATCGGCGCCTTCAGATCCGGATCCAAATAGCTGATCAGCCCTTGCAGGAGAAAGGCCCAGCCCACCGCCACGCAGAGCTCCTGGAGCAGCACAACGCGCGACCTCACGTGAAGGCGTGAATAGAGATCCTGGAGGTGCAGGCCGATCAGAATAGTGAAAACCATCACGAAAATGCGCACGAGTCCGCGATCGTAAAGCAGGTAGGGGGCGGGATCCACCTCCATGACAAGATAGGTGGTCAGGATAAATGCCGATGTGATCAGCAGGATATCGGACACCAGCAGCGCCAACACGTTACTGGGGACGAAAACGCGAAATAGCCGAATCATCCGGATTATCCCTCATTGCGCGCGAGGCGGTTGGCCACCCGCGGCCTCGACCACAAGCCAATCGACACCCCGGCGATCGCTCCGGCGGCGTCGGCGACCATGTCGCCGATTTCAAAGGAACGGCCGGGCGACCAGAGTTGTCCGAACTCGAGCAGCACTCCGAGCGCAACAAGCCCGGCCGCAATGTAAGCGAGCCTCCGGCGCCGCTCATGCAATGCCGGGAGAAACGCCAGCGACAGGTACGCGATCAAATGCAGCGCCTTGTCGTTGACGTGAAGCGCCGCTATCGTCTGCATTGGGGTCGATGCGGCGGGAAGCAGCGAACCGATCACGACCAGGACGATCAACGCCGCCCAAACCACTCGCAATAACAACCGCGCACGCAACGCCCCGAATATTCTCAACCCTAATAGTGTATTGGATTCGAAGCCGGCTTTTTGTACCAGTACTCTTCGAGCGCCGGAGTTTCGAAGAACCGATGCCGTATTGACAAGCGCAAGACATTCGTCGCAGGATGAAGGCTAAGTCGTCTTGGGCCTTCAACACAGCGCCTCGACCGCATCATTTTAACCGGGGATCCCGTGCTCGCTTTTATCGCACAGAAACTCGGGCTAGCCGCCGCCGAGTTGAGCCGTCTTCCGCGCGCCCTGAAACTCGCTTGGGCCGCCGCGCGGCTATGGACTGCCGCGTGGGCCGCTCTCCTGGTTCTTCAAGGACTGCTCCCGGTCAGCAACGTATATCTGACTCGACCGCTGGTGAACCGGATCGTCGCCGCAGTCAAGACCGGCGGCACATGGGAAAGCATCCGGCCGGCCGTCATGATCGGTATCCTGATTGCGGCGATCGCGCTGCTCTCCGAGATTTTGCGTAGCGCCACCGTTTGGGTGCGTACCCATCAATCCGAGCTGGTCCAGGACTACATCACCGCCATGATCCACCGCAAATCTGCGGAGATCGATCTGGCCTTTTACGACTCCCCGGAGTTTTACGACCGGCTGCACCGCGCGCGCAGCGAGGCGTCGTATCGCCCGGTGCTGTTGCTGGAGAGTCTGAGCGGGATCCTCCAGAACGGCATCACCCTGACAGCCATGCTGGCGGTGCTGGCGCCATTCGGCGTCTGGCTGCCCTTGGCGCTGCTGGTCAGCACGCTGCCGGCGCTATACGTGGTTTTGCGCAACACCGTGCGCCAGCACGAATGGCGGTTGCGAACAACCGCCGACGAGCGCCGTACCTGGTATTACGACTGGCTGCTCACGAGCCATGAGGCCGCCGCCGAGCTCCGGCTATTTGCGCTCGGCGATAGGTTTCAGTCCGCTTACGGCGCTTTGCGGAAGCGGCTGCGGGGCGAGAAGTTCCAGCTCGCCCAAAGCCAGGCGATCGGCGAATTCGCGGCCGGCGCGCTGGCGCTTCTAGCCGGCGGCGCGAGCCTCCTCTGGATGGCATGGCGGGCCATTCGCGGATGGATCACGCTGGGCGATCTGGCGCTTTTTTATCAGGCCTTCCAGCAGGGCCTCGGCCTCATGCGATCGCTGCTTCAGAACCTCGGCCAACTCTACTCCAGCAGCCTGTTCCTCGGAAACCTGTTTGAGTTCCTGGCGCTGGAGCCCACGGTGCTCAGCTCGCCTTCACCCCACCCCATGCCCCCTGCGCTCGAAACCGGAATCCATTTCGAGCGCGTCACATTCCAATATCCGGGCGCCCTGGAACCCACCCTGAGCGACTTCAGTCTCACCATTCCCGCCGGCCGAATCGTGAGCCTTGTGGGCCCCAACGGAGCGGGCAAGAGCACCTTCGTGAAACTGCTCTGCCGTTTTTACGATCCGATCGGCGGCCGCATCGAACTGGATGGCCGCGATCTGCGCAGTTTTCAGATCGACGAACTCAGACGCCACATCACGGTGCTATTCCAGGAACCCGTTCGTTACAATGCCACGGCCGGCGAGAACATCTGCCTGGGCGACCAGGGGGCATCCGAGGTGGAGATCGAGACCGCGGCCGTGGCCGCCGGCGCCGATGAAATCGTCCGGCGCTTGCCGGCCGGGTACGGCAACCCGCTGGGGAAGCTTTTTATCGACGGCGCCGAGCTCTCCACCGGCGAATGGCAGCGTATCGCCCTGGCCCGCGCATTTCTCCGCCGCGCCCCGATTCTGATTCTCGACGAGCCCACGAGCGCGATGGATCCATGGGCGGAAGCCGCGTGGATCGACCGCTTTCGCTCGCTTGCCCATGGCCGCACCGCTATCCTCATTACGCATCGCCTCACTACCGCGATGCGGGCGGACGAAATCCACGTCTTCTCCGAGGGCCGGGTGGTCGAGTCCGGCTCGCATGAAGAACTACTGAGACGCAGCGGGCTCTATGCCCAGTCCTGGGCGAGACAGGAGAGTTCCGCCCTCGCCGAGCAGGGGCCGCAGCATAGCGCTTAGATCCGCCGGCAGCGCACTCCATTCCACGTGCTAGGATGGTTTCGCACATGGTCGATATCCACAGCCACATACTCTGGGAACTCGACGACGGCTCGGGCAGCATGGAAGAGAGCGTCGCCATGATGCAAGTCGCCAGGGAGAGCGGCACAACGGACATCGTGGCGTCGCCCCACTCGAATTCGGAGTACACCTACCAGCCCGAATTAGTGGACCAGAGGATCCGGGAACTCACCGCCAGGGCCGGCGGCCAACCGAGGGTTCTCAGAGGTTGCGATTTTCATCTCAGCTTCGATAACATCGACCACTTGCTGGACCAGCCCGGCACGTACACCATCAACGGCAAGCAATACCTGCTCGTCGAATGTCCCGACTTCCACGTCGGCAAGCATACCGAGATCGTTTTGCAACGGCTGGTGGATGCGGGGATCGTACCCATCGTGACGCACCCGGAGCGCAATCAGGTCCTGCAGCGGAAGCTCGGCCGGGTGGAGGAGTGGGTCGAACTTGGATGCCTCGTGCAGGTGACGGCTCTTTCCGTGACGGGCGGTTTCGGCGGCGCCGCCGGCTCCGCGTGCAACAAGTTGTTAAACCGCGGCCTGGTGCATGTGGTGGCCAGCGATGCGCACGATCCGAAGCATCGCAGTCCGAGCCTGGACAAGGCGCGCAAGACCATCCGGTCCCGATATGGCGACGACGCCGCGGAAATTCTATTTACCGAAAACCCGCGCAACATCATCGAAGGCCTTCCCGTGGTGGGAGGAAAACAGCCGTGTCTGGAAGCGCCGCAGCGATGGTGGCGGTTCTGGAAATCGCGAGCCGATTAGCATCGTCCGCACAGCCTCCCCAGTGTCCGACAATGGAATTGGGTCCGTTTGACGTCCCGGGCGGGGAGCCCGCATCACGGCGTTTGCTGGCGAAACAACGTTGCGGCGCCAGAACTCAAACCCGGCCGGCGGCCGAGCCTAGTTGTCCACCACGTCACTGTCATCAAGTTTGGCTGGCGCAAGACCAGATCGATTTCGCCGTTGGCCCCGTCGTTGGATGTCCAGACCAAAGCCGCCGACGCTCCCGCGGGTGATTTGCCTTGGACTTGAAATAGGACGTCTTGAGACACAGCCGTATCGGGGACCTTGTACTTTCCGCGATATTGGCCACCCAGACTTCCGTCCTTTTCCGTGAGATGGAACTCGATATCTACCGGCGGGTAGAGATGCGAGTCGGGCTTCTCGATGGCTGGCACGTAGAACCAGTCCCCGGCGAACGAAGACCCGTGAATGCTCGGAACGGAGGACGCATATTCCGGCTCCGGGACTTCGGGTGCGCGCGCCGAATAAGCCGCGGTTGGAGCCGGACCGGAAAGCGCAACCGGTATTGGTACTGGACCATCCGGAAGCCCAGGCGACTCGGGTTTGGCGGCGCCGAGTTCTTCCGGTAAAGCGGGTTCGGCGACGGACGATAAGCGGGTTCCCACGGCGGAATCCCGTATTTCATGTTTGGCAGCTTGTTCAACGGGCCGAAGTACGGGGCCTGTTCCATCCGGCAGCGCCGCATTGGGGAACCGATTCGGCACGGATTCCGCCGGGGTGGGGCCGCGGGCCGTCACATACCAAAAGCCGCTGCCAAGAATCATGCACCCCATCAGAATCCAGGACCAGTGCCGAAGGGCGGATTGCGCCAACTCGAACTTGTCCAGCGGCCGAACAGATGGCTCCGCGGGCGGGGCCCAATGCAAGGCGGCATTCGGATAAGCGGCCGCCGCAAGGCTCTCATCATAAGCGCGGCGCTTTCTGGGGTCCAGAAAAATATCGAGGATCTCATGCAACCGCTTCATCTGGCACGCGGCCGCGGCCCTCAACTTCTCGTCCATCTGGCTATCCGGATGCAAAACGCGGGCCAGCGTTTTGTAGGCCTGCCGAATCTCTTCGACCGAGGCGTCGTTGCGAACGCCAAATTCCTCGTAAAAATTCATCATGGGGCCGTCAGGGCCTCCGGAGTGCAGAGCCTACCGTATACTCTAAGACAAAGAACAACCCGTTGGGAAGCAATAACCGATAATGTTGCCCCGGGTGCGAGATAAAACTGTGGTAGGAGGCCAGGTCTTTGACCGTCTGAAAAGGTTCTAATAGTGGGATTTTGCACAAGTTGGGGATCGGTCTGGGAGCTAACCATCCTCTATCTCTATGTCGGCCGG
>Ga0209638_1001763_pt1 | contig 13523 bp, 13 predicted proteins | sample BarGraNGADG00211_FD_184490 | JGI IMG/M metagenome (GOLD analysis project Ga0209638, IMG submission 184490) | Arctic peat soil microbial communities from Barrow, Alaska - Barrow Graham LP Ref core NGADG0002-211 (SPAdes) (version 2) | ecosystem: Environmental > Terrestrial > Soil > Wetlands > Peat... | reverse complement strand
GAACGTCTGCTTGGATCGGGAGTGGAACAGCCCTGTGCCAAGGCCGATGCGGGAGTCGAGGACTCGGCCGGGGGTGAGCGCGTGATACGTGGCTCCGGTGAAAACCAGGACGCCGGCCGACGGAGCGGACTCGGGCCCGGGGCCGATCGCGTTGGTGGCGTGGACGGTGAAGGTGTAGGTCGTGCCGCTGGCCAGGCCGCTGAAGGCGCAGGTCAAGGCCCCGCCGCTGACGCATGTCTTGCCGCCGGGGGCGCTCGTGACGGTATAGCCGGAGATGGCGCTGCCGTTGGCGGACGGCGCGATCCAGCTCACCAGAGCCGAGCCGAGCCCGGCGGTGGCAATCACTCCGGTCGGCCTGTCGGGTACGCCGGCCGGTGTCACGGCGTTCGAAGGATCGGAAGGCGCGCCCGGACCTACACCGTTGGTGGCGATCACTGTGAACGTGTACGGCTGGCCGTTCGTAAGCCCGGCGACCGTGCAGCTGGTGCCACCGGTCGTGCAAGTCTTGCCGTCGGGGGCGCTCGTGACCAGATAGCTGCTGATCGGACTGCCGTTGGAGGGAGGCGCGGTCCAACTCACCAGGGCCGCGCCGGGACCGCCGGTGGCGCTGACGCCGGTCGGCTTACCCGGAACCGTTGGTGTCAGAGCCAGGGTGACCTTGTTCGACGGAGCGGACTCGGGCCCGGGGCCGATCGCGTTGGTGGCGTGGACGGTGAAGGTGTAGGTCGTGCCATTTGTGAGGCCGTTGACGGTGCAGCTCGTGGCACTGCTCATGGAGCATGCCACAGCGCCCAGGCCCGCCTCGGTCTCGGTTACCGCGTAGCTCGTGATGGGGCCGCCGCCGTTGTCGACGGTGGGCCACGACAGGCCCACAAACTTGTCTCCGGAGCTGGCGACGAGGTTGCCCGGCTTGCCCGGTACGGTCGGGGGAGCGAAGGCGCCGGTGCCATTCAGCGTCCCCAGCCCCGTCGGCCCGTCGTAGCCTGCCACGCCGTTGCACAGGTAGGAGACGGTGCACGCGTTGGCCGTGCCGGCCCATGTGACGTCGTTGTTGCCGCCCGTGGCGTCATTGAGATACGCGGCATGCTCGTAGAGATAGTTCGCCGGATATGTGTTGGCCGCCGGAACACCCGCCAGGGCGGCCGCTGCCGCGATGATCGGTGCCGCGGCGCTGGTGCCACCGATGCCTGAATACCAGCCGCCACCCCAGAAGACGCGCACGCCGGTCCAAGGATCGGCTACGGCCGACACATCGGCTTGCGTTCGCTTCGCGCAGCCGGCGTCGTGCTGCCAAGAAGGCTTGGTCGAGTACTGCGAGCAACCGCTGCCCGGTCCGCCATTTGTAGAGTTGCCCCAGGCAGATTCGGTCCAGCCGCGAGCGCTCGAGTCTCGCCTCAGGCTCGTGCCCCCGACGGCGATCACGTACTGCGAGGCGGCTGGGTACTCGACTTTCGCGGTGACGGCCCCGCCAAAGACGCCCGAGCAAAGGTAGCCACAATCGCCGGTGGCGACGGTGATTGTCACGCCCGGGTGGTTGTAGTACTTGTCCCAGGTAGGCCCGCTGGTGCTGAATTCCTGGCTACCGTAGCTGTTCGACACCGCGGTCGCGCCCAGCGTTACCGCGGTATTGACCGCAGTCCCGAGGTCGTCGAGGTAGTAGCTGTCCGCCTCCACGAGCAGGATGTTGCAGTTGGGGCAAGCCGCCGAGACCATGTCCAGATCCAGGGCGATCTCGAGACCCCAGCCCCAGTCCCCGATGCTGGAGACGTCGGTGCCGCCGGTCTGGTTCACCTTGTGGAAGCAACGGTTGGCGGTCGTGCATGGGGGCAGACCGTAATAGCTTCGATAAGCTGCGAGGTCGGACTCTGCCGTCGGACCGTCGCCCGCTTCGATTACCGCGACCGTCCTCCCGGTGCCCTCACTCCCGACCGGCAGGGCGTAGGCGCTCTGGATATCGGCTGGCCCGTAGGACCCGGCCGCCGCCAGGGGCAGCGCCGCCAGGGGCAGCACCGCTGAGGCGGTAACCGCCGGCAAGTCCGTTCGACGAAGCGCGAGACACTGAGCGGTTCCGGGCGCGGCCGGAGGGCATACGGCCTCTACCTTGCCATTCGGAGCGAGGGTCGGAGCGGCAGCGGGCGCGGCAAAAGTGGGCGCCACTCCGACGGAAGGAGCTGCCAGCGCGCACAGAACTGCAGCTGCCGCGAGGCGTCGAGTTGCCTTTGAGATCGTTCCCAATCGGGCCCCTTTGCAGCCGCCCGACGATCGACGACCGACAATTCACGCGCTGAGTAAACTCTGAGGTGGTAGAAGCCTACTCCTCTGATCCTGACCGACGGGGTCGCGGCGGGCAACCGCGCGAAAGTAACCGGTTCGGATCGTTCACCCGAACCACCCGCGACCGCCATTGCCGTCTACCTTCCGGACGCGCATGCTAACGCTTCGATGACCCATCCCGACCGACCTCTCAGGCTTCTCGTCGTCGACGACCACGAAGTCGTGCGACGGGGGCTGATTGCCTTTCTCGACAGGCACGACCGGTTCGAGGTGGTCGCCGAGGCCGGCACCTGCGCGGAGGCGATCGCACAGGCGCGGCGGTTCGTCCCAGATCTCGTGCTGATGGATCTGCGCCTGCCCGACGCATCCGGCATCGAGGCCTGCCGGATGGTGCGGGATGAGTTACCCGCCACTCAGGTCGTCTTTCTGACGAGCTCGCCTGACGAAGCCGACGTGTTCGCCGCCATCGTGGCCGGGGCCCGCGGGTATGTGCTGAAGCAGACCCGATCGGTCGAGCTCATCCGTACGCTCGAGGCAGTGGGACGGGGCGAGTCGCTGCTGGATCCGCACGTGACCGGCATGGTTCTGGAGCGCGTACGCCGGATCGCGAGCGGCACCGACGCGGATGAAGCAACTGAGCTGACGGCGCGCGAGCGGGAGATCCTGCCACTCATCGCCGAGGGCCAGACCAACAAGGAGATCGCGGACGCCGTCTTCCTGTCCGCAAAGACCGTCAAGAACTACGTCAGCTCAATCCTCGCGAAGTTGGGCCTGGACCGACGCACCCAGGTCCCCGCCTTCGTTGCCGAGCGCGAAACGCCTCGCTCCGAAGAGTAGCCGCCTCAACCCGATCCGGCGTTCTTCCCGGATCGGCCCTTCTGCTCCGCTCACCAGACGACCGGCCACATCGCCCGGATCGGTCCCGTGCGCGGCGCCTGGTTGCGCGACCCATTTGGGAACACCCGCGGCTCGGCAAGCTGATTAGCCGCACGACAGCAGGCCGTAAGCCTCCTTCGACCGCAGAACCGACAGGGCCGCCGCATCGACTTTGGCCGCGAACGCCTGGTCCGACTCGGCGCGGGCGAGAACGGCCGCCGCCATCTGGCTCGCCGGGGCAACGCCTCGAACGATCATGAAGTCCCCGCCGGCGGCGATGAACTCGGTGGCGCGTTCGCCCGGCGCCATCGCGGCCACCGAGGCGGTCATCCCGAGATCGTCGGACATCACTACGCCACCAAACCCGAGTTGTCCGCGCAGCAGGCTGCCGATGATCGCCGGCGAGAAGACCGCCTGGTGGTCGGGATCGATGGCGGTGTAGGTCGCCAGCGAGACCATCACGAACGGCGCGCCCGCCTGGATGCCGGCTCGGAACGACTCGAGATACGGGTCGTCGGCCGTCGTCGTGGAGTCGACGACCCCAGCGGCCGTGTCAGTGTTGCCGACCACTCGCCCCAGGCCGGGGAAGTGCTTGAGAGTGGTCGGGATGCCGGCCTGCGCCATGCCTCGCACGATCGCCGCGCCGTGGCTGCCGACAGTGGTCGGGTCATGCCCGTACTCGCGCTGGAGCACCCCGATCGGCTGATTGCTCGAGTCCGCGCCGGGCGGAACCACGTCCATCACGGGCGCGAAGTCGAGGTTGATACCGGCCGCGGCGAGTTCGCGGCCCCACTGGGTGGCATCTGCCTGCAGGGTCGCCAGCGGGATCTGGCCCTGCGCGAGGGCAGTTGGGATTGTCGAGAAGCCCAGACCCGTGATGCGCTGGACCTGTCCGCCCTCCTGGTCGGCGCCGACGAAGAATCCGATACCGTGCGTGTTCGCTACCGTCGCCAGGGCCTGTATCGACGCGGTCAAGGGTCGAATGCCGTCGACGCCACCGGTTCGGACGTTTACCAACCAGACCGACCCAAGGTGGTGCGCCTCGATGGCGGCGGTCTCGCCGGTCGCCAGACGATCGCCCTCGATCCCGAGCAGGAACAGCTGGCCGACCCGCTGTGCCTCGGTCATCTCGGCCAGAGTGCGCGCGGCGCAGTCTGGCGTTGCTTCGGGCGTAGCCGATGGGCCGATCGTCGCGGCCGGACTGCTGGACGGTGAGGCTACCGCCGTGGCCGAGGCTGTGGCCGTAGCCGTGGGCGAGCCGACGGTTGGTGTCGCGATGGACGTCGTCGCACATGACGCCGCGATCATCGCCACGATCAGGCAAGCCGGCAGCGCCGACCGCGCTCGTAGCCGGCGTCGTGCGGGTTGGACCATGGCCACAGGGTAGGCGATCCGCCCGCATCTGCCCGCGGCAACAGCGCGGGCGCGGAAGACCAGATTCGGCCGTCCGACCCTTGAGGCTCACGTCGCGAATCCAGACGTCCGTCAGGCAGGACGCCAGTTCTTCGTCGCCGAAGTCGGCGCTGCCGGCGCTCTGGCGGGACCGGAGTCAGCGCGGAGTCGCTGCGGTTCGACCTATCGTGAGTGCGACGGCGGCGAGGAGCAGCCCTGCGGCGAGCGCGAGCGCCGCCGACATGTTCGCGTTCAGCACGATCGTCGCTCCGGCGAGCGCGCCGCAGAACATGGCCGCGACCGAAAAGACGCGTCGGGTCATCGTCCCCGGCGCGGTGGCGCCCGGCCGGTCGGCGACGAGACCGGTCAGCGTGAGCGTGACGACGGTCGTGGTCAGATCGGGAACTGCAAGCTTGCGTGCAGTCGCGTTCTGAATACCCATCGCGATTGCCATGGTTGCGGCGGTGACGTTGATGGCGCCGCTCGTCAGGTTCGGTCCCGCCGCGAGCGAGATGCAGAGCGCCAGGCCGAGCAGGGCCAATTCGGCAGCCAGGCCGCGCAGCAGCACCGACCGGCGGTCGTCGAGCCTGTTCTGCGGATCGTCCGCCAGCCAGCGCCACCAGTTGCGAGCCTCGCGCCCGATCGGTGACGACACGGCTACTGGTCGTACTTCTCGACGGTCGCCCCCGGACGGAGCTGCGCATCAGCGGGATCGAGTCCTGCGTCCCGACGAGCGCGTCGCTGGTGCAGGAGGTCGTAGCAGCGATCGAGCTCGACCTTTATTGCGGCCAGGCGGTCGGTCTCCTCGGCCGTGAGCCCGTGCCCGTCGCCGGCGTGCTCGTAGAGCCGCTCCTCTTCCTCGGAAAGCGCGTTGGCTCGGGCGAAGATATCCGGGTCGGTCATGGCGGTCTCCTTACTCTCGCCTCTATGGTCGTCGATTGCGGCGCGAACCACGGAATACGCAAGACCCTGGAACCCGGAGCGCAACCAAAGAGCTGGCGCCGGCCTATCGCCGGCGCCAGAGCCCACTAAACCAAGCGCGCCGCTATTTCGGCAGGTTCGTCGACGCTGCCGGAGCCCCGACGAAGTTGACGGACGTTCGCCAGTCGCCCTGCGCCTGGATCTGCAGATTGATGTTCAGGTTCGCGATTGCCTCGAGCTCGCGTGCCCGAGCCAGCGGACCGACGTAGACCGGCCGGAAGCCGATCGAGCTCAGCAGCTCGGAGACCACGACGCACGCCCGATCGTCGTCGGTCGCGTACAGGGCATCGATCTTGACGCCGAGCGTGGTTGGGTCGGCCTGTACAGACGCGAATATCGTGTTGAACGCCTTGACGACCCGCGCGCCGGGCAGCCACGAGGCGAAATTCTCGGCTCCGGACGGGCCGCCTTCGGTCGCGAGGCCCGAGCCATCGGCCTTGATCGGGTTGGTCGCATCGATAACGATCTTGCCGCTGATGACGGGCGCGATGGCCGTGGCCACTTCGCGGGCCGCCGAAACGTAGGGCACGGCGATAACCACGACCTCGGCGCCGGCCGCCGCCTCAGAGAGGCTCGCAGCGGCCGTACCGCCGGTGGCCTGGGCTGCGCTCTTGGTATCGTCTGCGCTACGGGCGGCGTACGTGACGTGGTGGCCGACCTTGGTAAGCGACGAGCCGAGCGCCTTCCCGACATTGCCTGTTCCGATGATTGCGATGTTCACCGATCGATCCTTTCGCGGCGGACCTGCATCTAGCGGGCCTGCGCCGTGCTTGACAAGTTTGCTGTAGGCCAACCATTATTGCCTTCACCAGAAGTCTCCCACAAGGTCCGAAGGAGGTCAAGCGCCGTGGTCGCCGATCCAGATCGCGAAACCGAGACCGATCGCCTGCCGGTCGGCCGCGAGGCGCGGCGCTGGCGCCATATCCGGGGGCGCACCCTTGCCGAAGTCGGCGAGCGAAGCGGCCTCAACGTCGGCTACCTGTCCCAGATCGAGACCGGCAAGGCGATCCCGTCGCTGGACGCGCTGGTGGCGATCGCTCGAGCCTTGGACGTCCCAGCGGCCTGGCTGCTCATCGAGTCGACACATCAGCCGCGGGTCGTCCGAGCGGCCGACCGTCCTGAGTTGGCCGGGGTCAGCGGCTCCGAAGCGACCGAAGTGGATGCCGGAACCTCGGCCGACCTATCGATCATCGAAGTGGCCACGCCTCCCGGTGGGAAGACAGGCCTGCACGCGCACGGCGGTCACGAGCATCATGTCGTGCTGTCCGGCCGATGGCGGATGACCCAGGGCGACCACGTCCTGGAGCTGGGGCCCGGCGACTACATGGCCTGGGATCCGACTGTGCCGCACGACGTCGAGAACGTGGGTTCCGAGACCGGCCGGCTGCTCATCATCTATCCGAGGCACGGCCGCCGAGGCTAGCCCCGGTCAGCCGAAGGTCACGACGATCTTTCCGCGGGTGCCGCGCCGGAAGGCCTGGAGGGCCTGGTCTGCCTGGTCGATCGGGTACTGGCCGTGGATGTGGATCCGCAGCGCTCCGGAGCCGGCCAGCTCCCCAAGCAGGCTGAGCTTCTGCGCGGTCGGAGCGGCTGCCACGTTGGTGCCGACGATCTGGCGAGAGGCGAGCTGCTCCACGTCCGCCGCGTTCATCGAAGTTGCGACGCGGCCGCCCGGCCGAACGACCGAGGCCAGCTCGGTCAGCGCCGGCTTCTGGTTCACCAGGTCGATCAAGGCCGCGATGCCGTCTGCATAATGGCTGCGGACCGCATCCGCGACGCTGCCGGCGGAGTAGTCGACGGTTTCCGCGGCGCCCAATCCTCGCACGAACTCGTCCTCCTCCGCCTGCGCCGTGGCGATGACGATCAACCCGCACTGGGCCGCGAGCTGGACCGCCAGGCTACCGACGCCGCCTGTAGCCCCCACGATCAGGACGACGTCCCCGCGCTTCGCGGCGATTGCGTCGAGTAGATCGAGCGCGGCAGCGCCGGCCAGCGGCAGCGCCGCCGCTTCATTGAAGCCAAGCCCGGCCGGCTTCCGCGCTAGGACGGTGCCCGGCCCGGCCACGAGATACTCGCCGAAGGTGCCGCGCTCGAGTGGCGGCCTCGCCGGGACGAACCCGAACACCTCGTCGCCCACCGCGAAGCCTTCGAATTCCGGCCCTACCGCCTCGACCGTGCCGGCAAAGTCGCGCCCCAGAACGGTCGGGAAGACGTGCTCCATCGCGCCGGCCAAGGCGCCCGTGGCCTGGTAGGCGTCAATGCCGTTGACGCTCGCGGCCTTGACGGCGACGAGCGCTTCCGCCGTTCCGATCTCCGGCTTCGGAATGTCCATCAGCCGGGCCGGTCCCTCGGCGCTGGCTAGCGCGAATGCCTTCATTGGGGCTTCCTCGGGTGCAAGTGGAGTTAGTCCTCCGGTTAGTGCGCCACACGCTACCACAACTGGAGGGTAGTCTCCGTTTGGCATAGAATGGGCCCATGGAACGAGCCGGCGACGCCACGAAGCCGCTTCGGATCGACGCCGAGCGCAACCGGTCGCGCATCGTGGAAGCCGCCCGGGCGGACTTCGCGGAGCGGGGCCTCGACGTCCCGCTCGAAGACGTGGCCGAGCACGCTGGCGTAGGCATTGCCACCCTTTACCGCCGCTTCCCGACGCGCGATGTCCTGATCGCGGCGTGCTTCGAGCGCCGGCTCGAGGAACACGCCAGGGCCGCCGAGGAGGCGCTCGAGGCGCCGGACGGCTGGTCCGGCCTATGCGCCTACGTCGAACGCGTCTGCGCGATGCAGGCTGCCGATCGTGGCCTGAAGGACGTGCTGACGAGGACGTTCCCCGATGCGCACAGGCTCGAGGCCCATCGCACCCGCGGCTACGCGATGGCGGTTCGACTCGTCGAACGTGCCCAGGCCGAGGGAAGTCTGCGCGCCGACTTCGTGTTCGAGGACCTGGTCCTGCTGCTCATGGCGAATGCGGGTGTCGTCCAGGGAGTGGGAAACGCGGCGCCCGATGCCTGGAGACGGTTCATCCGCCTCATGCTCGATGGATTCCGGAGCGAGGGCGCGAGTGAGCTGCCGCCGCCTCCGAGCCCGCGCCAGATGATCGCCGCGATGCGGCGGCTCGCCCGGGAGACTTGATGACCGAGCGAGACCAGGAAGGCGCCGACCGCGTCGATCGCGTCGCCGCCACGCTCCGGGGGCACAAGATCGAGGCGATCGTCGTCGATACCGCCACGGAGGCCCGCAATGTAGTCCTCGGCATGATCCCGGAGGGCGCGGAAGTCCACTCCGGCAAGTCGAAGACCCTGGAGGACATCGGCCTCTACGCCGACATTGTGGAGCCGGGTCGGTACGACGCTCTCAGGCCTCGCTACTTCGCGATGGATCGCAAGACCCAGGGCCGCGAGATCCGCAAGCTCATCGCCGCCCCGGACTTCATGCTCGGAAGCGTTGCGGCCATCACCGACGCCGGGGTCCTGGTCTCCGCGTCTGCCACAGGAAGCCAGCTGGGGCCGTACGTCTCGGGCGCGGGGCGTGTGATCCTGATCGTGGGCAGCCAGAAGATCGTGTCCGACCTGGACGCCGCCCTGCGACGTATCGACGAGGTCGTATTCCCCTACGAGAACGCCCAGGTTCGTGAGCGGCTGGGCGTCGATACGGCTCTCGAGAAGATCCTTCTCGTCTACGGTGAATGGCTGGCCGGCCGGACCACCGTGGTGCTCGTTCGAGAGCATGTCGGGGTCTGACGCCGTGAAACACCTGCCGAAACCACGATCCCTCCGATTCGCTCACAGGCCATGGCCATTTGCGTCTCGCCAAGGCATGACCATGGTCATCGCCACTCACGAGATGGGTTTCGCGCGTGACATCGCCAGCCGCGTGTGCTTCCTCGATGGCGGAGTGATCCTGGAGCAGGGTTCGCCGGCCGACATCTCCAGCCGTCCAGCCGAGGCTCGAACTCAGCAGTTCCTCGAGCGCATCATCGAAGCCGGCAGGCTGTAACGAAACCGGCGAGCCATGTGCACGGCCCGCCGGTCATTTCGTTCACGCATGGCCGCCACTTGCGACCATGCGTTGCGGCTAGCGTCGAACTCTGCGTCTTTGGGATTCGACGGCCAGGAGGCCGAACCCGCCAAAGACAAGCGCGACGAGAAGGGCGAACAGCGGAGACCCGCCACCGCCGCGAGGATCGCTGCCGGTGCTGGTGGTAGGCGCCGTCACAGTGGGCACCGAGGTGGTGCCCTCAACGATCTGGACCGGGGGTGCAGTTGGCACCGAGGTGGCGCCTTCGAGGGCCTGAGTGGGAGCGTCGGTCGGCGTTGGGGTCGGAGTAGCCGTCGCGGTCGGCGTCGCCGTCGGCGTGGCCGTAGCTGTCGCCGTTGCTGTGGCCGTGGCAGTAGCCGTCGCCGTGGCAGTCGCGGTCGGAGTTGGGGTCGGATCGTGGACTTCAGTCCTGGTCGGCGTCGCCGTGGGAGCGATCGTGGGCGTCGCGCAGGGGCCTCCGCTCCAGGCCGCCGAGCTCTTGCTGCCGTGGTCCGAAGCCCATCGCACGTACAGAGTGGTCACCGACGGCGGCGTCGAGAGCGAGTTGGCTCCCACATGCATCAGAATGGTCGTGGGGCTCGTGAACGTCGAGTTGTCCGCCCATTCGATGTGGTAATCGGACTCGACCGCCAGAGTGACCGTCCAGGTATGGACGGCCTGATCGGTGGTGCAGACCGAGGCGATGCCCGGTGCCGCCCAAGCGAATGCCAGGCCTGCGGTCGCAGCGATGAGCGTGGCGAACAGCCCGAGCGCCGCGACCAGCGAGAGAATCGGTATGTCTTCATGATTCCTCCGGCGTTGGACGGTTCTTCTGTCAGGACCTCGGGTGGAGGTCCGTCACGCGCGGTCGTTGTCTTCCGCCGGAGGCTACTCGATTGATTAGCAGGTCACTATACATTTCGGGGGTGAACGGGAAGATGTGCTGGAGGGCGTAACAGTGCCGTGTCCGGTCAGGGTTGCCCGTCAGCCCTTGACTGCTCCGCTGACGTCGCCGCCCTGCAGGAACATTCGCTGGAAGACGAGGAACAGGATTATGGGGATCAGTGTGGCGATCGCCAGCGCCGCGATGAAGATGTCGAGCGGCGTTGTGGGCTGCAGAGTCGGAAGGCGCACCGACAGTGGCTGCATGTTCGGGTCCGGCAGAACCAGCAGCGGCCACAGGAAGTCCTTCCAGGTTCCGATCACGGCGAAGACCGAGACGACGCCGATGATCGGGCGCGACAGCGGCAGCACGATCGACCAGAAGAGCCGGAACGCACCGGCGCCGTCGACCTGAGCCGCCTCGAAGATCTCGCGCGGGATGTTGTCGAAGAAGCGTTTGATCAGCAGAACGTTGAACGCACTCGCGCCTGCCGGCAGCCAGACGGCCCAGAAGCTATTGATCAGCTTGATGTTCACGATCGGCACGTCGACGATCGTGAGGTAAAGCGGGACCAGGAGCACGATCGAGGGGACGAACAGGGTCGCGAGGACCATGGCGGTCAGGACGCGGGAGAATCTCGGCCGCAGGACCGAGAGGGCGTAACCGCCGGTCGTGGCGACCACGATCTGGACGATCCAGGATCCGATCGCGATCCAGACCGTGTTCAGGAAGTAGTGGTCGATGTGGGTCTTCGACCAGGCCTTCGCGAAGTTCCCGAGGTCGAAGCCGTGCGGCCACAGCGACATCGGGGTGCGAAGGGTGTCCTGAGTCGGCGTGATCGAAGACTTGGCCAGCCACAGGATCGGACCCAGGCCCACGATCAAGAGCAGGATCAGCGTCGCGCCGTTGATGAACCGGAAGGTCCAGCGCACCTTCGGGCGGCGCCGGTCCGATTCGGAGATGATGCCCCGCTGAACCTGCGGAGCGCTGTGCGGGCGTCGGGCCATCTTTCGCGACTTCATGAGGTGGTGCTCCACGACCGGGTGAGCCAGAAGTAGAAGGCGGTGAACACCGCGAGGAAGGCGGCCAGCATCACGCTCAGCGCGGCGGCCATGCCGTAGTCGCCGCCCAGGCTGTTCTGGAAGGCGTAGTGGTAGATCAGGAGCAGCACGGTCAACGTCGAGTTGGCCGGACCTCCACCCGTGAACAGGAAAGGCTCCGTGAACAGCTGCGACGTGGCGATCAGCTGCAGGATCAGGGTTATGAACAGGATCCCGCGCAATTGCGGCAGCGTCACATGCCAGATCTTCTGGCGTATCGAGGCGCCATCCACCTCGGCGGCGTCGTAGAGCTCACGGGGCACGCTCAGCAGGGCGGCGAGATAGATGATCACGGTTCCGCCGAAGCCGGCCCAGGTGGCCTCGATCACGATCGACGGCATCGCAGTGCCTGAATCTCCAAGCCAGTGGACCGGCCCGAGCCCCACCACGCCGAGGATCGTATTGAAGACCCCGTTGGGGCTGCCGTCGAAGAAGAATCTCCAGAGGAGCACCGAAACGACGGGGGGAATTACTACCGGCAGGTATGCCAGGGCGCTGAGCAGGCTCTTATAGCGGCGCGTCTCGCTCATGATCACGGCCAGGACGAGCGGGATCGGGTAGCCGATGATCAGGGCGAGAAGGGCGAAGAACGCCGTGTTCGAGACGGCCTTGCTGAACAGCGGGTCGGCCAGAACCCTGGCGAAGTTGTCGAGGCCGACGAACGTGAGAGTTGAGACGAGGTTCGTCTCTTGGACGCTCATGACGAGCGACCGTACGATTGGGTACCAGGAGAATGCGCCGAAGACGAGAAGCAACGGCAGCAGGAAGGCCAGCGTGCTCAGTCCGTCTCTGCTGACTCGGATCCGCCGTCTACGGCGCTCGAGCTTGCCGCGGACTGCAACCGTCGAACCAGACGGAGCACTCATTACCGCGTGTCTGCCTTTCTGCGCGTCATCTGCCGCGCTATCCGAGGAGTTGATGGGGGCCCGGGAGCCTGGGCCCCCATCTCATGTGGTCGACTATCCCTTGTCGAGGATTGTCTGGACCTGCTTGTTCGCCGCGCTGAGAAGCGTGTCGATGTTTGCGTTCTTGTCCGTCAGAACGGCCTGAAGGACGGGGTCGAGGGCCGCGTAGAGATCCTGAGTGTTCTTTGTCGGCTCATTGACGAGCGGTTCGTCGAAGATCTTGGAGGTGAAGGGGGTCATCTGGTCGGTGGGGACGTTGATGTAGTCCTTGATCCAGACCTGGGTCTGATCGTAGGTGGCCTTGTCGAAGAGGGGCAGGGTCGGCACGCCCACGGCTTGGTTGTTGGCCTTGAGCGCCTTGGCGTCGGCCACGGCGCCGTCCTGGGTGAGCAGTTTGTTCATCCAGTAGAAGTCGATCCAATCGACCGCAGCGTCGCGCTGGGCCTCAGTGGTGACGACGTTGACCGCGGCGAGGGTGCCGCCGCCGAGGACGCCCGCGTTCGGGTCGCTCGCGAGCGGGATGATCGTGACGCCGTAGTCGGCGGGGTTCAGGTTGTCGTTCTGGACCATGGCGGTGTAGAGGTCGGAGCCGCCGGTGAACATGCCGATCTGGCCGGCCGCGAAGGCCTGGTTGATCGAGGTCCAGTCGTAGTCGAAGGTCGCGCCCATCGAGTTGTCGTCCCAGCGCAGGCTGTGAAGCCACTGCAGGCCGGCCTTGGTGGCGGCGTTATTGAGCGTGGCGGTGACTTTGCCGTCGTCGCCAGTCTTCTCCATGCGCCCGCCGAGGGCGTAGGTCATGGTCGTCAGCTGCCAGCCGCCGGTGTTGCCCGTTGCCATCGTGGCGAAGCCGGCGTTATGGGTCTTGGCGGAGATGATCTTGGCGTCGGCCTTGACTTCGTCCCAGGTCGTGGGCGGCTTGTTGGGATCGAGACCGGCCTGGGTGAAGACGGTGCGGTTGTAAGTGAGCGACATGCCGTACGCGGTGTAGGGCACGGCCCAAATCTGGCCCTTTTCATCCTGTCCGTTGGCGAGGATGCTCTTGTTGAACTTGTCCACGTAGGGGAGCGCTCGCACGCGCGAGTCGATGTTGACGATCTG
>Ga0209638_1001762_pt1 | contig 13528 bp, 14 predicted proteins | sample BarGraNGADG00211_FD_184490 | JGI IMG/M metagenome (GOLD analysis project Ga0209638, IMG submission 184490) | Arctic peat soil microbial communities from Barrow, Alaska - Barrow Graham LP Ref core NGADG0002-211 (SPAdes) (version 2) | ecosystem: Environmental > Terrestrial > Soil > Wetlands > Peat... | reverse complement strand
AGCGGATAAAGATGATGCTAAAAGCTGGAACGGAACCAGAGAGACACGTGTTGCTCCTCCAGAGCAGCCGTGCTGCATTGGAGCGCGGCCAACTCGTCCTCGCAATCGTGGTTGCTTTCCAGGCTCTGGAGATCTTGCTGGAAACAAAGCTCCGCGCTGCTTACGCGAAGCAGACAGTGTCCGAGAGTGAAATTACCAAAAAGTTGAAGAAGTTCTATAAAACCAAGGATCGCCTAACCGTCCTTTGTCGTGAGGTCACGGGTGGCCTATCGGTTGCGGATGACGCCTCTTTCTGGGATTCATGGCTGAGGGACTGTAATCGGAAGAGAAACGGGGTTGTGCACAGGAATGAGAATGTGAATCATCCCGAGGCGTCAAAAATGGTCGAGCTCTGCGAGCAGTGTATGACAAGGCTTTCGGCGCTTCCGTTCCCAGCTTAGACGTCTTTTTGCCTCCGGCGGTCCCGTTCGTGATCAACCGGCCGAGAAACGCCCCGTTTCGTGGAAGTGGCCACCCAAACTCCCTCCATGTCCCCGTCTGGGAAGTCTGGCCGGATCGGGAACGACAAGCGCGCTTGCACCCGCTGATCCAATCCCCACCGGAAGGCCGCGCCGTTGAAGCGCAGTACCCAAGCAACTCGCCCGTCCCACGGATCGGGAGTCCCGCGATCGAAGGTGAAGGCTGGAGGCTGCCGGAACACCGAGGTACGGAAGCGCCCGCTCCGCCGGTCCTCGATGAAGGGTAGTGTCTGAAAACCGCTTTCGGATCAACGCGCTTTTCCGGCGCCGGCCGCGGCGAAGCCATTCGGACCTTGGTGTTAAACTGAACCATAATGCCCTACCGCCATATCCTGTTCCAAACGGATGACGCGGGCATCGCGCTGGTCACGGTGAACCGCCCGGAGAAACGCAACGCGCTCTCCGCCGCCGTGATTGTGGAATTGCACGACGCGTTCGAGCGCATCGCCGCCGATGCGCGCATTGGGGCCGCCATCGTCACCGGCGCGGGCGAGAAAGCCTTCGTCGCGGGCGCCGACATTAACGAGCTGGCCGCGTTTTCGCCCGTGGAAGCGCGCGCATATTCGCAGCACGGGCAGGCGGCGTTTCGCAAGCTGGAAACCCTGGGTAAGCCGTCCGTGGCGGCGGTGAATGGATACGCGCTGGGCGGCGGTTTGGAGCTGGCCATGGCCTGCACCGTGCGCTTCGCTTCGGAAAACGCCCAGTTCGGGCAGCCCGAAGTAAAGCTCGGGCTCATCCCGGGCTTTGGCGGGACGCAGCGGCTGCCGCGCCTGGTGGGGCGCGGGCGCGCCCTGCAGCTATTGCTCTCGGGCGAGCCGATCGCGGCCGCCGAGGCCCATCGGATCGGGTTGGTCGACGCGGTCGTGCCGCAGGCGGATTTATTGAGCCATAGCCGCGCCTGGCTCGCCAAGGCTTTGGCCAATGCGCCGCTGGCGCTGGGCTTGGCTTTGGAAGCCGTGGATGTGGGGTTTGAGACCGGCCTGGAGGCCGGTATGCGTTTCGAGGCCGCCGCGTTCGCCATCTGCGCGGCCACGGAAGATCGTCGCGAAGGCACGCGCGCGTTCCTCGAGAAGAGGCGCCCGGTCTTCACGGGAAAGTGAAACATGTCGAAAGTATTTGAAGGCCAGCTTACGGCGGCCGGTTTGCGGTTCGCCATTATCGTCAGCCGCTTTAACGGCTTTATCACCGAGCGCCTGCTCGCCGGCGCCATGGACGCCCTCACGCGCACCGGCGCCGACCTGGACCTGATCGACGTCGTCAAGGTTCCCGGGTCGTGGGAGATCCCGCTGGTGGCCGCCGAGTTGGCGCGCGGTCACCGCTACGATGCCGTCGTCTGCCTGAGCGCGGTCATTCGCGGCGAGACCCCGCATTTCGATTATGTCGCCGCCGAAGCCGCCAAGGGCGTGGCCCATGCCTCCTATGAGACGGGGGTCCCGGTGGCGTTCGGCGTGCTCACCACGAACACCTTGGAGCAAGCCATCGACCGGGCCGGCGCCAAGGGCGGCAACAAGGGTTTCGATGCCGCCATGTCCGCCATGGAAATGGCCAACCTGCTGCGAACCCTGCGCCAGACCGCCTGATGCCCTCACGCCGCAAGTCCCGCCAGCGCGCCCTGCAGATTCTGTTCCTATGGGAAGCTCGCGGGCAGACCGTCGATGAAGCCATCGATTCCTACTACGACGCCATCTTCCCGGAGGACCCCCCCGAGCGCGACCCCTTCGCGGCCGAGTTGGTCCGCGGCGCCGTGAGCCACCTCCCCGACTTGGACGCGCGGATCAAGAAGCACGCCGAACATTGGCGCCTGGAGCGCATGCCCGCGGTGGACCGGAACATTATCCGCCTGGCCGTCTTCGAGATGACTCACGGCGGCACGCCCGCCGCCATCGCCATCGATGAGGCCCTGGAACTCGCGCGCAAGTTCTCCGGCGAGGACTCGGTTCAGTTCGTGAACGGCGTCCTGGATGCCATCCATCGGGCGCTTTCCCCACCGGCGCCCGACCCGCTCCCCTGACGTGCCATCTCGTCTGGACCGCTCCCTCAGAAGCTGTGAAAAATTGTGTCTGGAAGCGGGCCGGGCAGGCGAATCGCCTGCCCCACCCTGAAAGCACGCGAGTTACTGTGGGTGGCGCAGGCGATTCGCCTGCGCAGCGGGATTTTTTCACGGCTTCTCACGGTCGCGGCTCGGAATCGGGGCGGAGCTGGGACCAGAGGGCGCCCCGTCAGGGAGCGGTAGGACGGTTGTTTCGTGACGAGCGCCCACCTTTTCGGAGCCAACCCGGCCCTTGGCGCGTCTAAAATGACAGATACGGTATACTTTCTGTAGAAGGATGGTTAGTCGATGGAGAGGAAGAGACGATCCCTTTTTATCTTGCCGCTCTTGGTTTTCGGTTGCTCCCTCGCGGGCGGGCTTTTCGGTCCGAAGGTCAAGGCGGCGGTAACCGCTTCCGACGATCTGAACCAGGCGGTTGCCGGCTTCACCAAGGCTTATGCCACGGTGGAAGACAACTTCGCCGGACCCGTCAGCCCCGCCCAGGCCATCTACAAAGGCGCCATCCCGGGCATGCTGCGGACCCTCGACCCGCATTCCAACTTTTTCAATCCACGCGATTACCAGCTTCTCCGCGAAGACCAAAAAGGCCATTACTACGGGATTGGCATGCAGGTTGGCTCGCGAAACGGCAAGACCGTGGTGATGGCCCCGTTCCCCGGCGCCCCCGCCTACAAAGCGGGCCTGAGGCCGGGCGATACCATCGAGACGGTCGACGGCAAGCCCGCCAACAATCTGACCACCACGGAAGTGGCCGACCTGCTGAAAGGCCCTCGGGGAACCGAGGTGAAGATCACGGTCTCGCGCGAGGGCACGGCCGAGCCGCTGGCCTTCACCTTGATCCGCGATGAGATCAACCGGAAGAGCGTGGAAGACGCGTTCTGGGTCGAGCCCGGGATCGCGTATGTCAAGATCCTCCAGTTCGGCGAAGGCGCCGGCAGGGAGCTGGACGACGGTCTCAAGCGTCTCGGCGAGGCCGATATCAAGGGCTTGGTACTCGATCTGCGCGACAATCCGGGCGGCCTGCTGAACGAGGGCGTGGCCGTGGCGGACCGCTTCCTGCAGAAGAACCAGCTTATCGTTTCCCAGCACGGGCGCGCTTCGGCGGACCGGCCGTACGTGGCGCGGAACGGGAACCACGGGCGCAATTATCCCATCGTGGCGCTGGTCAACCGGGGTTCGGCTTCCGCGGCCGAGATCGTCTCCGGGGCCTTACAAGACCACGACCGCGCCTGGATCATGGGCGAAACCACCTTCGGCAAGGGCCTGGTGCAGACCGTGTTCCCGCTCCAGGAGGACACCGGCCTGGCGCTGACCACGGCGCATTTCTACACCCCCAGCGGCCGGCTCATCCAGCGGGATTACACCAACAAGCCCTTCTACGACTACTACAACAGCAGGGACGCCCAGGCTCGAAATCCGGACGACGTGAAGACCACCGACAGCGGCCGGACGGTCTACGGCGGCGGCGGTATCACTCCCGACCAAAAGTACGAAACGCCCAAGATGGACCGCCTGCAAGTGGGACTTTACCGCGACGGCCTGTTCAACTTCACGCGGTCGTACTTCGCCACCCACAGCCCGGTCCTGCCCAAGGACTGGATGCCGGACGAAACCATCCTGAACGATCTCCACGACTACCTGTTGCAGCGCGGGACGCCGTTCACGGAAGCCCAGTTCACCGCGGACCACGAATGGGTCGCGCGGAACCTGGCGAAGGAGATGTACACCACCGCCTTCAACGTGGACGTCGCCAACCAGATGTTCGAACGGACCGATCCGGAAGTCCGCCGGGCCGCCGAAGCGATGCCGCAAGCCGCCGCGTTGCTCGATGCCGCCAGAAAGATCCTGGTCCAGCGCGAGACGTCGCGCCCGTCCGGAGCCGAAGCGGCCGCCGCCTTGAAGTAGACGATAACTGCCATGCCAATCTACGAGTATCTTTGCGAGGAATGCGGAACGAAGTTCGAGAAGTTGGTGCGCCGCGCCTCGGACGCGCCCGGGATCGAATGCCCTTCCTGCGGCCAGAAGCGCCTCAAGCAGGAGTATTCCACATTCGCCGCCCACGCCAACGGAGCCTCCAAGCCCGCCGACGCCCCCACATGTCCAAGCAGCGGCGGCCCGTGCGGCAACCCGGGCATGTGCGGCATGAACTTCAATTAGGGCCGGGCCGGGCGTGCCCGGGGCCCGGATGTATCCGGCCCCTACCACGCCCTTTGTAGGGGCGAGGCGCTGCCTCGCCCTCCCGCCACGCGCCACCCACAGCCGGGGAAGACCGCGTCAGTCGCGAAGCTCGGCGCCCGGGTAGGCCGTCACCCGCTCCCGGGCGAGAATGTGATCCAGGTGGTGCTGCATATGCAGGATGTAATCGTCGATGACGAACTCCAGCGGGACGGCAGGCTCTTCCCCGATGCGGCACTGCGCCGAAAGGCGGTCCGGCGGGATTCGGTCGAGGACGACGTCCACTGGCTCAGGAGTAAAATGAGGTCATGGCAAAACCGACTCGGAAGTCGCCGGCTAAGAAGAACGGCAGTGCACCCCCTGAGCGGATCTCGAAACTTGGGCGGGAGCTTCGGAAAATGGCGGACGCGTACGTTGCCTCCGGAGCGAAACTCCTCAATCGAAGGGAACTGGACCGCGAGCTGGCTGAGCGGCGGGGCCTCAGATAGTGGGCCATGCAACCCGCACTTTCCTGGACAGCGGGGTGCTGATTTATGCGTACAGGGGCCAGCCAGAATTCAGAGAACCGGCGCTACGGATTCTGGACGATCCGGACCGCATTTTCCTGAGCAGCCCGTTCGTCCGGCTTGAGCTGTCGCCGAAGGCGCTGTTCAACAAGCAACAAGCGGAGTACCGCTTTTACCAGGGGTACTTTCGCCGAGCGATCCGGTGTTGGCGCGATGGATTCGCTGCACATCGCCGCCGCCCACTTGCTCGACGCCGAGGAGTTCATCACCACCGAGAAGCCGGAGAAGTCCATCCACCGCTCCTCTCTTGTGAAGGTCGTGTACCTGTTCCAGTAGCTGGAGGGCCTGCCGTCGCCCGCGCGTCATTGTGATACGCTGCCTGAGTGGACCGATATAGAAGCCTCACCCTTCCGGCGCTCGTCCTGCTGGCGCCGTGCTTTATGCACGCCCAGGACCGGCCGCTCGCTTCCCTGCCCTACACGCCGAGCCTCGAAACGAAGTTCGTGGACCGTGCCGCTAATCCGTGCGTGGATTTCTATCGGTTCGCGTGTGGCCAGTGGAATCGGTTGAACCCGATTCCGCCGGACCAGCCGCGTTGGGACGTGTACTCGAAGCTGGGCAACGAGAATCAGCGTTACCTGTGGGGCATGCTGGAGGAAGCCGCAAAACCGGCCGCCACCCGCAAGCCGAACCAGCAGAAGACCGGCGATTTCTTCGCCGCTTGCATGGATGAGGCTGCGATCGAAAAAGCCGGGGCCGCGCCGCTGAAGCCGGACCTGGACGCCATCGCCGCGCTGAAGAGCGCCGCCGATCTGCCGCCCCTGCTGGGCCGCTTCCACCTGGCGTCGCAGTTGAACTCGGCGCTGTTCGGCTTCGGCTCGAACCAGGATTACGCCGATTCCAGCCGGGTTATCGCCTTCGCCTCCGACGGCGGACTCGGGCTGCCCGACCGCGACTACTACGTGAAGACCGACGCGAAATCGCAGGAAATCCGCGCGCGCTACGTCGAGCACGTCGCCGCCATGCTCCGGCTGCTGGGCGATTCCGCCGCTGCCGCCGGCGCCGAAGCGCGCACCGTCATGGACATCGAGACGGCCCTGGCCAAGGCCTCGCTTACCCGCGTCGATAAGCGCGACCCCTACAAGCTGTTTCATAAGCTCACGCGCGCCGAGGTCCTCAAGCTGACGCCCAGCTTCGGCTGGGCGGCTTACTGGAACGCCATCGGACTGCCCCTGCCGGCCGAAGTCAACGTCACCGAACCGGAGTTCTACAAGGAGGTGGAACATCAGCTCGCCACCCGGCCCATCGGCGACTGGAAAACTTACCTGCGGTGGCATCTGGCGCACGACAAGGCGCCGTACCTCTCCTCCGCATTCGTTCGGGCGAACTTCGATTTCTACAGCAAGTACCTGCGCGGCGTGACCGAAATGCAGCCGCGGTGGAAGCGTTGCGTGCGGTACGTGGATTACGATCTCGGCGAGGCCCTTGGCCAGGTCTTCGTGGAGAAGACGTACACTGGTGACACCAAGGCCCGCGCTCTGGCCATGGTCAAGCGGATCGAGCAGGCCATGGAGACGGACCTCAACCAGATCGCGTGGATGAGCGCCGATACCAAGAAGCAGGCGCTCGTGAAGCTGCATGGCCTGGTCAACAAGATCGGGTATCCCGATAAGTGGCGGGACTACAGCGCCGTGAACGTCGTGCGCGGCGATTTTCTGGGCAACGTCAACCGGGCTATCGTGTTCGAATCCAAGCGCCAGTTGAACAAGATCGGCAAACCCGTGGACCACTCCGAATGGCAGATCACGCCGCCCACCGTCAACGCCTACTACGATCCGCAGATGAACGACATCAACTTCCCGGCGGGCGTTTTGCAGCCGCCGCTCTACGATCCGAAGTTGGACGACGCCCCGAATTACGGCAACACCGGCGCGACCATCGGGCACGAGCTCACGCACGGCTTCGACGACGAAGGCCGGCAGTTCGACGCCAAGGGCAACCTGCGCGACTGGTGGACCAAGAAGGACGCCGACGAATTCGTCAAGCGCGCCGCATGCGTCTCCGATCAGTACGCGCAGTACACCGTGGTGGACGAGATCAAGATCAACAGCAAGCTGACGCTGGGCGAAGACGTCGCGGACCTCGGCGGAACGCTGCTTGCCTACATGGCCTGGAAGGAGGCCACCAAGGGGCAGCAACTGAAGCCGGTTGACGGGTTCACGCCCGATCAGCGGTTCTTCATCGGCATGGCCCAATGGGCCTGCGGCGACGAGCGCGCCGAGAACAAGCGCCTCAACGCCGTCACCAACCCGCACTCGCCGGACAAATACCGCATCAACGGCGTGGTGAGCGACATGCCGGAGTTCGCCAAGGCCTTCTCCTGCAAGGCGGGCCAGCCGATGGTGCGCGCCAACGCCTGCCGCATCTGGTGAACTCTACTCGCCCGTCAGGCTGAACGTGCCCAGGAAACTGCTGCGGCGGTCGGGGCTGCTCCAGGTTTCACCCAGGCCGTCGCCTTTGTAGGAGTCCGTCTCGGCGAAAGCCGGCATGGCATGGTCGAGCTTGGCGCTCAACGGCGGATAGAAGATCATCTCGTTGCCGCAGTGTACGTCGCCCTCGTTTAACGCGCGCGTCTCGACGGCCGCGAGCGAACCGGCCGTAAGCTTCGCCGCGCCGCCGTGGATGTTGCCGTCCTGAATCGTCAAATCGACCGGCAGGTAGGTCACCTTCACGACGTCCCGCAGCAAATCGCCGCCCATGTACTTGGCGAAGCTCTCCAGCGCCTGCCGCTGTTCGCCGGTGGCGCGGCTGTCCACAATCAAGACCGCACGGGACGGGTTGACCGGCTCACTGATATTGCCCAGCGTGTGCTCGGTGCGAATCACGCCGACTACCGAAAGGCCGTCCAGGCCGACGCCCTGCCATGCACCATGGTTGATCTTCCAACCGAGAATAGCTTCTTTTCCGTTGATCTCGACTTCACCGTTGGCGAAGCAAGGTCCGGTCCAGACATCCGCCGTACGGGCTTCGATATAGTTGCCATCGATTGCGCGGCCGGGCAGCCCGGCGGCAAACGAAGTGGAAGCGGCGAGCGCAAGGACAGCGCTGCCACAGAGTAATTTCAGCATCCCAGTTTGTACCTCTGGGACCATTATAGCGAAGTAGCGGTGCGGTCAGGCGGCGGGCGGGAGGTGCAACCGCTTCTCGATTTCGAGCAGCCGGTTTTCGAGCTAGGCCTGGCGCTGCTGAATGCCGTTAATGATCGTGTCTTGCGTGCTGGCTCGCAGTTGCAGGCGCTCGCCCATCGAATAGACGGCCTTGAGCACTTCCGTCTGCGTGTCGCGGTAACCCTCTTCGAGCGCGGCTGCGATTTCGTCTATCCGCTGAAACATCGATGCCTGCACGGCGTCAATTTTCGTATACACGGCGGCGATCTTCGCGTCGATTTTCGCGTCGACGGCGTCGATCTTCGCGTCAACGGCGTCGATCTTCGCGTCGACGGCGTCGATTTTCGCGTCGACGGCGTCGAACCGTTGGTTCAAATAGTCTTTGAGATCCTGATCCATGGCCGTCCTTTCCAAATTATACGACGATCTGCCCGCCCCCCTACAACTCTTCGTAGCACGTCCGCGCCGGGCTGCACTCAAAGTCGTCCACGACCTTGCCGTCCGGGCCCAGACACGTATAGGTGTGCTGGCACCAGAAGGAACGGTCGTTGCACGGCTGGATCGTGGGATCCGGCAGGCTGTCGGTAAACATGCCTTTCCAGCGCAGTTTCTCGCAACGGCTCGCGCCGGCTTTGATCGGGTCCATCGTCATACCCTCGCTTTCACGGCCTCCAGCAGCGCCCGCTTCACCGCCACCTTGGCCAGTTGCACTTTGTAGGCGTTCTGGCTAAGCGGCTGGGCGCCCTCCACCGCGGCTTTGCCGGCCGCTTCGGCGGTGGCGGCCGTGATGGTCTTGCCCGCCAGCGCCTTCCCCGCCGCGGCGGCTTCCCACGGAGTCGCGGCCACGTGTCCTAACACCACCCGGGCCGTCGTCACCGTGTTGCCGTTCATCTTCAGAGCCACGGAGGCGGCGGCCAGAGGCCAGTCGAGCGCCTCTTTCTGCCGGACCTCGTAAGTCGCGGTCTTCACGGCCCCGGCCGGAATGACGATCTCTGTGAGGATTTCGTCTGGACGGAGCGCGATCTCGCGCGTCTTTTCGTCCTTGGGCGCCACGAAGAACCTGGCCGCCGGCACGTCCCGGCTGCCCTTCGCGGATGCCAGCTTCACCGTCGCTCCCAGGGCGACCAGCGCCGGCCCCAGACTCGATGCGCTCACGAAGTAAGCGGGACCGCCGCCGAAGATGGCGTGGTACTTGTTCTCGCCATCCGGGACGAGCGGCTTGCCCTCGCTCATGGCCAGCAGGCCGAAGCCCTGCCGGTAATACCAGCAGCGCGGACGCTGGCACAGGTCGCCGCCGGCCGTCCCCATGTGGCGGATCTGCGGGCTGGGAATGCCGCCCGCCGCATCCGCCAGCGATTTGTACTCGTTGCGGATATCGGCGTTGGTAGCCAGTTCCTCCATGGTGACCAGCGCGCCGATGCGCAGCCCGGCCGCGGTCTTCTGGATGCCCTGCAGTTCCTTGATGCCCTTGATGTTCACCACCCGCTTGGGCGTGTGGATATAGTCCTTCATGAGGCTCAGGAGGTCGGTGCCGCCGGCCAGGACATCGGTCGGTCCCCACTGCGGCGCCAGCAGCCCGAAGGCCTCCTGAAGCGTTGCGGGATTGGCGTATTCGAAGGCCTGCATTATGCGTTCCTCCCTTCCAGCGCGGCCAGCACGCGATCCGGAGTCAGCGGCACGTTGGGCACGCGCACGCCGATGGCGTTGGCCACGGCGTTGGCCATCGCCGCGCAGATGGCGATGGCGGGCGGCTCACCCAGGCCGATGATGCCGCGCTTGTCGTTCTCCGGCCGGATGTCCATGTGTACGACGATGTCTCCAATGTCGTCGATGCCGGCCAGCTTGTAGAATTCCATGTCCGGATTCAGCATGCGGCCGGTCCGGGCATCCATCACGCGCTCCTCGAACAGTGCGGTGCTGATCCCCATAGTGATGGCGCCGTAAACCTGGCTCTGCGCCAGCCACGGGTTCACCACCAGGCCGCAATCCTGCACGGCCACGTAGCGGTTCACGCGCACCACGCCGGTTTCGGTATCCACCGAAACGTCGGCGATCTGCACGCCCGCCGACCCCTGCGAATTCAGGCCGCCGGGGCTGCGCTGGACGTTCTCGCCCATTTCCGAGATCTTGCCGCCAGCCGCGATCTTCTTGCACGCCGCCGCCCAGGTGAGGCTCTTGGCGGGGCTGCCCTTCACCTGGATGCGGCCGCCCACGGCCTCCAACTTGTCCGGATCGCCGCCGAGGGAAGGCGCTACGGTCTCGTACAGCTTCGCGAGCGCGTTCATGGTGGACTTTCGCGTGGAAGACGATACGCCTCCCACCGTCGTGGAACCGCCCGACGCGCCGGAATTGGGAAGCGAATTGTCCCCGATGTTCAGCTTGATGGCGCTCATGGGGAGGCCCAGCGTTTCGGCCGCCACCTGCGTGATGATGGTGCGGGTTCCCGTACCCAAATCCTGCGACCCCAGCTCCACCACCACAGAGCCATCCACGTTGATGGTGGTGAGGCATTGGCTGGCGTGGCCGCCGCCCGCCCACGCCGAGAAGCCCAGGCCCAGACCCCGCTTCACCGGGCCGGCGGCGCCTTTGCCGCGCGGATGCCACAACTTGTTCCAGTCCGCCAACTCGGCGGCCTTGTGCAACTGGAAGCGGTACGTGTCCACGCGGGCGTCGGGAGCGTACGCGAAGTTCTTGTCGAAGACTTCGACGGGGTCCATCCCCACTTTGGCCGCGAAGTCCTCCAACGCGCAACAGGTCAGGTACGCCGCCTGCTGGTTATTGGGCGCGCGCCAGGCTTGCGATGGCCCGGCATTTACGGAAACCCCCGTGAAGGTGAGGCGTGCGTTGGGTATCCTATCGATCACGTAGGGCAACGGCGGGGTGCTGCCACCGGCGAAACCGCCGGTGCCCCAGACCTGAGATTGCCACGCCGTGACCGTGCCGTCCTTCTTGCCGCCCAGTTTGATCTTGCCGAACGCGGAGGGACGGTTGCCCGCGATCAACTGATCCATGGGGCGGTCCAGGAACAGCCTCACCGGAGCGCCGCCGGCCTTCTGCGAGAGGAAGGCGCAGACCTCGGCCCACTTCCCCGGCGAAAACTTGCTGCCGAAGCCGCCGCCGATATAGTCCATGTGGGCGTGAATGTTCGTGATGGGTACCTTCAGATTCGGCGCCAGCCCCGACGCCGTGCCCGAAATGTACTGCGTGGAAGGAAAGACGTGCACCTGGTCGCCCTGCCACTGGACCACGGCCCCATGCGTCTCCAGGCAGCAGTGCGTGATCACCGGAATGCCGTATTGCCCTTCCGATACCGCGTCGGCGTCCTGGAAGGCCTTGTCCGGATCGCCGGAGAGTTTCTCGCCGCCCGCCTTACCGTGCGTGCCGGCGCCGCTCAGGTCCTCTTCCTTGACGAAGTGGGGGAGCACTTCGTAATCCACCTTGATCTTGCGCAGGGCGTCGTTGGCGATCTCCTCGGTGGTGGCGGCCACGGCCGCTACTTCCATGCCCTGCCACTGGATCTCGGTCCCCGCCGGGTTGATGATGTGCACCGCTTTGACGCCCGGCGTTTTCTCGGCCTCGCCGGTGTCGATCGTCGTGATCCGGGCGTGCGCGTGCGGGCTGCCCAGGTAGGCCGCGAACAGCAGACCCGGCGGCTTGAGATCCGATGTGTACTTGGCGCGGCCGCTGGCCTTCTGCGGGCCGTCGATGCGCTTGATGGGCTTGCCGATGACCTTGCGCTGCTCCATCGGTGGCCAGCTATAGTCTGGCGTGCTAGCCATTTTTCGCTCCCTTCATCTTGGTGGCGGCCTCGAGTACCGCCTTGCGGACGCCCATGTACGTCCCACAGCGGCAAAGGTTGCCGCACAGCCCGTGCTTCACGTCGTCCAGGGTCGGGTTGGGGTGCTCGTCGAGGAAGCCCTTGGCCGCCATGACGAATCCCGACGTGCAGTATCCGCACTGCTGGGCGTCGTTGTTGACAAAAGCGGCGGAGACCGGATGCAGGCTGTTCCCGGTGGCGAGGCCTTCGATGGTCTCGATGTTCTTACCCTGCGCGTCAATGGCCAGCACGTTGCAACTATAGACGGTCTTGCCCGCCATGATGACGGTACAGGACCCGCAGACGCCGCGGTCGCACACGCGCTTGGCCCCGGTCATTCCGACATAGTTGCGCAGGGCGTCCAGCAGCGTGACGCGCGGTTCCACCTTCAGGTTGACCGGCTTTCCGTTGATGGTCAAAACGATCGCCGCCGGCCCCGGCCCAACCAGGTTCGCGTTTGGCGGCGCGGCGTCCGCCTCGTTCACCAATAAACCCGTCCCCAACGCGCCGCCGCCGAGGCCCACGCCGCTTAAGAAGCCGCGGCGCGAAAAGCCGTTGGGTTTGGCGGGCAGTTTGGGTTCTTTTCTCGACATCGCCAGAGACCTCCTTCTCGTTCGTCGCGGGAATTCCGCGAGCGCGTTTCAACAGTCAAACCGAGTCAACTATACCAAGAAAAGAGCCGGTAGGGGTAACCGGCAGAAAAAGGTGCGTTGATCGGAAAATAGCTATCAGCTTTCAGCCATCGGCTAAAGGCGCCTCCGTACCTCGGCGTTCCGGGCGCGATTCTGCGCATGAACAACCGGCGCCCCGGGGATCCGGTGGGGCGCAGCCTTTACGCCGTGGGAGAGAGATCCCGTTTCCACACGCTGCGCAACGCGCCGAGCGTGATGGGCAGGGCGCCGCCGAAGAGGAAGACCCCATCCCCCACCATGCGCAGCCATTCCAGCTTGTGGTAGGCGCCGCCCATCAGGAAGGTCAGGCGCCGCGCGTGCCAGTACCCGTTGGCGACGGAATCCCAGAGTTGGATTACTCCTCCGGGGAACAGATCCAGCGCGATCATGAGCGCGAGGCCCACATTAGCGCCCCAGAAGCCCACCCGGACGAACTTCTGCGTCTCGTTCCATGTGGCGTCGGATTGCATGGCCCTCAAGCAGAAGACCAGGACTGCCAGGGCCAGCATCCCAAAGACGCCAAACAGTGCGGCGTGTCCGTGATTGGGGGTGAGCGTCGTGCCCACCTCGAAGTAGGACACGATCGGCAGGTTAATCAGGAAACCGAAGATCCCCGCGCCGACG
>Ga0209638_1001761_pt1 | contig 13528 bp, 11 predicted proteins | sample BarGraNGADG00211_FD_184490 | JGI IMG/M metagenome (GOLD analysis project Ga0209638, IMG submission 184490) | Arctic peat soil microbial communities from Barrow, Alaska - Barrow Graham LP Ref core NGADG0002-211 (SPAdes) (version 2) | ecosystem: Environmental > Terrestrial > Soil > Wetlands > Peat... | reverse complement strand
CCACGTCCCCTGCCGCGTCCTTTTCGCTCTACCTCAACGTAGCCGTATAATTCCAATTCAGCGATGAGTGCTGAAAGCGTCTTATGGTGAAACTTGCTCACGACCACTGAGCCGCATGATATTGTTAAATTCCCGATAAACTTCAGTAGGAGATTGTTTTTCTTCCTCATAACGTGCCCGCACTTGTTCGAAAAACGCACCAACCAATCGAGACGCGATAGTATAAGCCTCTAAACGGAGCGCGCGAACAACGATCCAGTAGACAATTGCGCCAAACGTGACCAGTAGTGCCAAATGGGTGGCGTAGGACCAGCCGCTCGGGAGTATCAAACCGAGTACCCAAACGGCAAACGCATCGTTGCGGCGCCGCAGAACGTAGGCGCCAATCTTCTAAGCATCGTGACGACGTGGAGATCTTTGAGACGGCCAGGAATCAATAGTGAGGGGTACTATAGCAGGAAATTAGCCACGGTGTAAGCTACCGCTACGCCTAATGCGCCCCACCGCAAACCCACTACAAACGAAATGATGAAAATAGAGCCTGATACGAGTCCCCATCGAAACATTATATCAGTCCGGCCCTGTGATTGATAGATCCAGCCTACGGTCGTGCCAATAGATTGAATAAGTCCAAGAAGGCAAAACACCTGGAGGATCGGAAACATTTCCGCCCACTTGTCACCAAACAAGGCCAAGACGAAGGATTGAGACACGACTAGCAGTCCTAACGTCAATGGAAACGTTACCAATGAAATAACGCTGATAGACTTAAGGTACATGTCTTTCACCCGTTGCACATCTTTTTGGATCGCAGAAAAAGCGTGCGTAAAATGTGCGTTGTGCTTGACTTGGTCCCAGAAACTAAGTAATGAAAAACCGCAAGGAGGGAGGATCCGCTGTTTGGCAGGCGCCCCTATATAAGGGCGGGTGCAAGATTGTAGGCAAGCTAGGTAGCTAAGCTGAATTGGTTCAGAGGTACTATCAAATAGCCTTTTAAAGTTCTAGATTGACATTGCGCTTGCTAACTTGACCGCTAACTTCTGATTAGCACCCAGCGTGGGCAAAAAGAAATCAACGCTTTTTTGAGCCCATTGCAGCAACACCCCTCTAATAGGATCTGCAAGGCTCTTCTGTTGGAGGCGAAGCACATAGACTTACTCAAGCCAGTTCTCCCTTAACACTAACTCCCTCTTGCGTTTGCTAAACGCCAGATTTAGTCCAGCTTGGGCTTTGTTTAGGTAGTACACGCTTGTAAGTTCATTATTATAAAATGATGGAGACCTCATCACACGATCGCCTGTCGCATAAGCCTTATAGCATACCCCATTGCCAAAAGAACGGACCGCACTCATAAAGAGCCTCAGTCGGCCGCGCGGGTTCTCTAAGTAGGAAGCATATGTGCTGCCCGCGCCCCAATTTGCGTAACGTCGTTTTAAGTCCGGTAAGGTTGCGTTCTTGCTTACTAGCTGCACGTGCCACACAATGGCGTCTGGAACCCACGCAATCTTTATTCCCTTTTTGCGTGCCTTGATCCAGAGACCCGTTTCGGCTTCTCCAGCGCGGACTTCTCCGACTTGATCCTCACCAAATCCGCCAAGCTCGAAAAAAATGCTTTTTCTTACGGAACAGTTGCCCCCCAAAATCAAAACCTCTTCTCCAGGCTGTAAAATTCGAAGTGTTGAACCTAGGGGACGGTCCGGCCAGCGGCTAGTTGTCTCATCAACTTGTCCGAAGGAGTGATAGGAGCTAACCCACGCAGGAGGTTCTTCGTCCCATTTTATGAGTATTTGCCCTCCGGCGCACCCGATCTCCTCATCATCATATGCTCGCAAAAGCGCTTCTAACCATCGCTCGTGGCAAACAGCGTCGTCGTCGGTAAAGGCGAGTATAGCCGCGTGAGCGGATTTCGCTCCCGTATTTCTGGCGTAATGGGCGCCTGGTCGAGTTTCAAGAACATACCGTACGTTGTATCTCTCAAAGGCCAGATATCCGTTTACCGTCTCTTTTGTCGCGTCTTTTGAATTGTTGTCGACGATAATAACCTCATAGAGCGTGGGGTCGAGCGTCTGGTTGAGCAGGCTTTCGATGCAGTCTCGCAGCATGTTTGACCGATTGAACGTCGCTAAGATTACGGAAATGCGCATTTGATCGCTCGTCAATTCCCCCTCCCACTCAAGGTTCTCGTAAGCTGTTCGGAAGAAGGATCAACAGTTTGAATATACTCGAGCGTGGGTTTTCGATCTGGAGACCATGCAGCTTGATTGATTTAGCAGTAGTTGTGACATGAAAGAATGAGCTAACAAGGCTCCACTTAATGACGCAGAATCCCCTCACTAGCTTTTGCATCGTTTTCAGTTCAGAATCGCATCGTATTTGAAAGTTTACGTTGTTTTTTGCCTATACGACGGAACAGAGGCCTTTTTTTGTAAAAACGCAGCGACTCTCTCGCCAAGCGGCAGGAGTGAATGCCGTGTCGCCGGGCTTTGAGTCAGTCACCATGCGAGGCGACGCGCGCAATCTTTGAGGACCTTAAAACAGCGAATCCTCAATCATTCCAATTGAAAGTAAACGCAGAAGCAACTTCTCCACTCCTGAGTGTTAAAGCACATATCCACTACAAGAACATCAACTATTTTTCGTTAAGCAGGTATCCTAGTCCGCTTTGCTGAGCTAGGTTCCGGTATTGGATCGCGCGAAAGATGCTCTACTACCACTGTACTCACCCACTTCGCTTTGACGTAACATCTTTTGCTCGCCCATAAAAGACGAAATATCCGTGAGTTCTTCAGCATCTAAGTGAGCACGCTTGCAGAAACACGCGTTGAAACTCCCTATCTGGGTCCCACGATGCTCGAGCGACCACAACCCTAACGGAGGTGAGGCAGCACAAAACTTGAAAGTTGTAGAGGTCCATTGACCACGAAGTTTTTCACAGACTAGTTTGCGATAGCGCTTAAAAAACTCGCCCGGTTCTATTGCTTTCGAATACCAATAGTGTACTCATCGATAAAACGCTTGGCGGAGTTCAAAAAAATGATAACGTCGTCACGCTTCTTTTCAAAACGATTATGTCGCCGGAGAAAAACGTGCGTACTTATCTACTTATTTGGTTCATCTTTTGTCTCGTCTTGTCTTCGCGCGCTAACATAAATACCGGACAAGACGATGCCAACCGAACCGACGAGAAGGAATGCCGAGGGGCTACCCCCTTCAAGAGATAAGGGAACCAGACCGGTGCTTGGTGACAGACTTACGACGCTGCTGGACGCATTGGACACATCCGACCGGTCGAGGCGCGTGAAGAGCAGGCCCTCCAGCTTGAGATAGTCAATGAAGTCCTTCAGCTGCTGGATTCTATGTTCGTCAACCGTGCCATTGCCGTTCATAAATAGTGAGGTATGGTACGTTATGGTGAGCGTGTTGTTCTGGGGATCGGTAAGAAACTGCTTAACAAATTCTCGCGCGTTTTGGATGCTTGCGCTGAATTCGATTGCGTTTAAAGCTCCGATTTCAATGCCCCCCTCGGTCTCTATCCCATCTATATGGCGATGCTGAATGTCTTTGACCGAGCCAGCGCTAAACTCGATGAATCCGAGCGCTGCAGCCGCTTTAAGGGTGTTATCATCGTAATTGTTGAAAGGAGGAATAAACGTTTTTGGCGCCGTCCCGAATGCCTCCACAAAGTCAGTACGCCCTTTTAATATGCGGTTGTACTGATCGTCGTAAGACAGCCCGATGAACTCGCTAGGCTTTTCTGATACCTGATTGCGCGTATGGGAATAACCGTGCTGTGCGAACTCAAACAAAGGATTAGAGGCGAGAGACTGCATATAAGGTAGGAACAAACTATCTTGGAGCAGTTGGTTGGCCTGTCCGGATTCATTGGGGTGTGGAATGATCCCTAAAGTAACAGGGACGTTTTCATCTATATGCACTTGATTCACAGCTTTTAACCCGTCTAAGGACATTCCTGGTCTGATGTCATCGTTTCGGAACGCGATGTACTTTTTCGCCTCTGCTTGCTGAGTGCTAGCGGCGACTGTCGGAGACATGAGAACTGCAGCAAGCATACAGAAAACAAGCAGAAATGAAACAATCACTGGTTTTTTCACTGTACGTCCTCTTACGTCAAACTTCTCTTACGAGTTATCCGCCAATGGAAGCATCGCGTAAAGACGCTTCTGTGTCCAAGCTCACAAAGCCAGCGACTTATCTTGAGCAGTATAAACCTTATAAGTTTCGTTGCAGTGATACAAGCGTTGAGGCAGCTCGCTATCGGTGCTCTCGCATGGAAATGTCCGCCCTATCGCACCTCGCTAATCAGGAAGGTGTAAGTTCTAGAACGCTCGAGCTTTAAACCCTCGCCGGTCTTTCTGGTTAAGCGGCACGGTGTCGCGCTCGTAGGCTCGTCAGCTCTTGCTCACTTTATCAGCTTATCGGCCGATAGAAACGAGTCAGGAGCGTAAGAGGGCTAAACAGCAACCTTTATGTCGCTAAGATCGTAATATAAACGGAAATAGACGCGTGTGTGACGATGGCTTCGGTAAGATTTGAGCAGAAACCGCAGGATGCCTTGGCCACAGGTGAGGGGGTCTCCCAGTTATCTGACCGCCCAATAATAATGGTAGGTATACCGTCCTATAACGAAGAGATAGCAATCGGCAGCCTCGTTTTGCGAGTTTCCCAGTACGCTGACAAAGTTGTTGTGCTTGACGATGGATCTACCGACAGAACTGCGGATATCGCCCGTCTCGCTGGTGCTGAAGTAATCCAGCACGACAAAAACTTGGGCAAGGGCGCAGCGTTGCGTGACCTATTTGCGTACGCGACACAATGCGACGTGGACGTTCTCGTTATTATTGACGGTGATGGACAGCACAACCCTGATGACATCCCGCTGTTGGTCAGTCCAGTGATACGCGGCGAGGCCGATTTTGTAAATGGAAGCCGATATCTGATTGGGAAAAGCGACACGCCCAGCTATCGCCGGTTCGGACAGCTTGTGTTGGATAATTTTACGCGCGTGGGGTCGGGCCGAGATTTGCCCGTTACGGATACACAGAGCGGTTTCCGCGCATTCTCGATGAAAACCGCTCACATCTTCAAATTCACTTCAAATACGCTGGGGATCGAAAGCGAAATGCTCATGGATGCGGCGAAAGCACAATTGCGGATCAAAGAGGTGGACGTCAGTGTACGCTACGATGTGGGGCGCTCCTCAACCCACCCTATAACCCATGGCTTAGAAGTCCTCGTGGGAGTCCTACGCAACATCGAATTCAAGAAGCCCCTGCTTGCCTTCACGGCGCCTGGATTGCTCCTCATCGGCATCGGCATTGCGTTGGCCGCGTACGTCGTGCAAGGTTTCAACGCCTACGGCCACGTGCCAAATGGTCCAGCAATTCTTATGCTGCTTGTCACGATCGTTGGAACTTTCATGGTTCTCACTGGTATTATCCTCCACTCCTTAGCGGGGCTCACTGAGTCGCTCGAGGTGGCACGTTGAATTATTTGCTAGTAATGCTCAGGTGCCCTTCATGTCACTGCTGCAGCGATCAGGCGGGGAAGATGCAAGAACTCTCCGCACGCAGACACCCCACCGTGAAGCCAAACGTGACATGTCAAGCAGAGCTGGCCGACTTTTGTTAAAGCGGCCCACCGCTCAAGAGGATATGTTTTATGCTTTATGCGTTACTCTGGTAACATAGCCGGAGATGGGTGCGACTGTGATCTTACCAAACGGGATGTAACGTCATTATTCCCGGTAGCGCTCTCTCTGATGTGCAATAAAGAGCTGATCGTGCGCTAACTATGGCGCTGCCGCCGAACCGAACGTACAAGAAGACTATGGAGATCGCGTTTGTCGATATTTATAACAGGATACCAATGAGCAGCGGCGGCGATTGGTGGATGTTCCAGTTGTGCGCGGACCTCGCTCAGAATAACAATGTTAGCACGTTTTATACCTCAGAAAGAAACGATGTAGGTGGCTATCAACCTGAGGACGTTGGGTTTAGGACGATCCATCTCGATTCAAGAATTGACTGGCATCGTCGATCCAAGTGGCTTGAAATGCTCAGGCCAGACTTGTTGTGGCCAAAAACGCAAATTCGGGACATAAATGCAGACTTGGTACTTACGACAGTTTATGGGTACCACATTGCCGCCATTATCTCAAAGGCGAACAAAGTACCCCTTACTCTCGTCATGCATAACGTCGAATGGCAGTATGTAAAGAGCCTTGGCTCACTATGGTACGTGCCACTGCGAGTGCTCGAAAACTGGATTCTGAAAAGGGTTGATGCTGTTATAACAATCAGTCCTCCAGACTATGACTACGCGGTCAAGCACACATCTCGTCAAGGGGTTTTTTATATTCCACCTAAGCCGGATATTCGTGTCTTCAACCCTGATGGGGCCCGTTATGATTTTGGGAGCGATCGATTCAACGTTCTCTTTTATGGCAGCTTGGATCGGCGTCAAAACCAGACAGCGCTGAGTTTCATCGAGAATGAGTTGACTTCAGCGCTTTCGCGGGAACATCTGGACGACGTCATTGCGTTACATGTATTTGGCTCAGGAAAGATGCCGCCTGGGTTGCTTGCTGGAACAGATATCGATTTTATCGGAGCTGTCTCCGACCCGGGGATTTACATTAGAGGTGCTGACGCGATCATTGTACCAATCAAGAATCCCAGCGGGACCAAACTGCGCGCGATAGAATCGCTTGCGTGCGGAAAGCCTGTTGTGACGACACCCGAGGCAGCAGAGGGGCTTTCTGCGGATTTAAAAGCTATGGTGTACATTGCCGATACGGCGGACGAGTTCGTCAAGACGCTCAACGACATTCGGCTGGGGGTCTTGGCAAACAAGGCCAAGCCATCGGTCGTTCTGGGTCAATCGCTCGGCGATACGATGGATGACGTCTTGAATTATGTGCTGAAAGAATGAAAAGTTACAGCTGTTGAATCCGAATGAAAATCCTCATTACGGCTCCCCTTCCGCCCTATCAGCGCGGGGGAATAGAAAAAGTAGTCGGTGAACTTTCGCAGCGGCTGTCACAGGATTATCGCAGCGACGTGCACGTGTGGTCCGGAACACTCGGCCGGGGGGAAGCCTGCGACTGGAACGGCGTTCATTTAAGAACGTATCACACGAGCAAGCGAGCTGGGTATGCGTCTTTGAAGATGTTCAGGGCACTCAAACTGTCTGAGCGCGATTTTGACGTCATTCACGCGCATGGTTTCAGCAGTTTGATTCCATTCGTTACCGCGCTTGCCGCAAGGGATACGCCGCTTGTTATTTCACCTCATTTCCACCCACTGGCGTCGAGCAAACTTCTCGGCGTTGTTAAACCACTAGTTGAGCGCTCAGTCGATCGTTATACACTTAGTAGGGCACGGAAAGTCATCTGCGTGTCGGAAACTGAGGCAAATATCATCCGTGAACGTTTTGCGGTAGCGGGCAAGGTGGCCGTCATCCATAACGGGGTTAACCCCGACGAAATTCAGCATGCCGAGCCTTACGAATTCGATGGTAAGCTCATCCTTTACGTCGGTCGACTCGAGCGATACAAAAATATACACCGCGCGATCGAAGCGATCGACTACTTGCCACAGAATTTCTCATTTTTTATAATCGGAGAAGGGCCATACAAGAGCGAACTTGTCGCGCTCATCCAACGTAAAGGGCTCTCTGAACGTGTGCGGTTGCTAGGTGCTTGCGCCGACGAAGATTTGTACCGATGGATGAAAACGAGCGCTTTGCTGGTGAATTTATCTGAAATAGAGGCTTTTGGGATCACGGTGCTGGAAGCTTTGGCTGCGGGAACGCCGGCACTCGTCAACGAAAAGCTCGGCTTGCACGAGCTTGCGCGGCACTTTGAAAGCGCTGTTTTTTCGATTCATGTGGACAAAGTCAGCTCTCTTGAAATAGCCAAAGCGATAAAGGATGTGGTCGGAATGCACATCGGGTCCGTTAATCTCAATGATTTTCGGTGGGAACGGATCGCAGCTCAAACCTTACGCATATACAAAGAAGTCTCCGATTCGTAATCAAGCTTGACCATAGCTGCGCTTTGCACGTGTGTGCGGCGTCGTAACGATGTCGTTTTTCAATCAGTTTTCCGTCAAACGAAGGGCCGTTATTGATTCTCGGCCGCTCGAGCAGATTTCGCGCGTCTGTCGAAACGATGATCATGGCGTCGAGGTGTTCGAGAAAGGTTAATATAAAGCGCTCCACCGATAGTTTAAGAGTGAGCGCGACGCTTCAGAACGGCAAAACGAACTCAGTAAAGGCTGCTGTGTATGCCCCATACATTTATCGATGGATGCTCGATTTTGTGGGCGCTTTATCAGAACTGTCGGGGGAAGTTCGATTCTACTCGCGCGGCATCTTTGGGAACTATCCGTGGAAACAGTACGAGCAGTGCGTGCGTTTGGCGAACAAACGGCGCTTTTTCGGCGCTATTATCAATTACGCGAGGTACCGTCCAGACGTCGTAGTGCTGCTCGCCTCCGAGACTTTCACCTCGCTTGCCTTTTATATCTTGTCGAAGATCATCGGGACGAGCACCGTGCTTATTGTTGAAGAAAACCGTGAACGGACGTATGCGAGCGTTGTATTGCGGAGCCTCGCATCCTTCAAACGGCTCTTTGTTATCGCTACTCACCGGAGCGCTGACGTGCTCATTGCAGAATCACAACCCTCTAAGGATTACTTGCTCAGGATGGGCTGCGCGATTGAACGCATACACGTGATGCCTCACGGCACGAATATTAATGACTTTCGGCCCCGCCCGAAAAGCACACAATTGGCTGCTTCGCTTGGCCTTTCTGAGGACGATCTGCACGCGACGGTGGCCCTCTTTGTAGGTGAGTTTTCTGAGTACAAAGGAGCCGAGTTCTTGGCACAGGCAATTATGCGATCCCCAAATCTTAATGGGGTCGTCTTTTTAATTCCCTCTCAAGGATCTGTTTTTTTAAAGCACCAGCTCCAGTTCAACGCAATGAAAAACGTTTATACGTACCCTCCTCTAGACGACGAGAGTATGCCGCACCTTTACAACCTCTCGGATATCGTTGTTGTTCCTTCCGAGCAGAACGAAGCGGGGAGTAGTGATCGATCTCCAAATTCGCTGATAGAAGCAATGGCGTGTGGTAAGGCGGTCATAGGGACGACCGTAGGGGGGATCCCTGCGATAATGGGTCCGGCCGGGGTGCTTATACGCCCGAATGACTCGACTGCTATCGCTGAGGCGATTTCAGCGTTAAATGCCGATGAAGCGCTGCGCGAAGTGTTGGGCACAAGTGCGCGGGAGCGCGCAATCACTGCTTTGGATAATCGTCTTTACGCGCGCCACATTCTAGAGCTTTGGAAGCAAGCAGAACATGCGTAGCGGTCCGAATAAGAGCAAGTCACCGTATTTCTCCGTGCTCCATCTGATCAACGCGTTCGATGCGAGGTACGAACGCGATCAGCGTCTCATTGTAGACCTTCAACACCGAAGGGGGTATGACGTCACCGTTGTTACTTCTCGTTACGACGATGAGTATAACCGACGTGGCGCGCGTTTCTTCTTAGATGCGGAACAGCACCTTGGCGGCGTGAAGATTTTTCACACGCCCAGTTGTAAGATTCCTTTCGGTAGGTCCCGACCCGTCATCATCTATAGCCCTAGCGTGGCGCTACTCAAGCCTCACGATATCACGCATGCACACGGATTAACGTCGTACTCGTGCGTCCTCGGTTCTCTTTTCAAAAAGATCAATGGCACGAAGCTAGTGGTCCGGTCAGACCTCTCTCAAGAGGGCTATGAGCTTCTTAAAAATAACACTGCGTGGCGATCCATCTTTTTTAAGCTGTTCAAGTCAATAGATGCTGTGTACACTTATACAGCCTCGGAAAAGGCCCTCCTGCTCGATCTGGGATTTCCAAAGGACGGTGTTTGGGTAGTCCCGCTCGGCATTCAGCTCAGCCGATTCTATCGAAGTGTTACGAGGCATAATGCCTCTCTTGCGCCGATGATCGGTTATATCGGTCGTTTTGATCCAGTCAAAGGTGTGCATCGATTGGTTGAACCCCTCAGCAGGATACTGCAGGAGTACGCACACACAAAGGTTGTGTTTGCTGGGTCTAAGGATGACGTTCAATATGCAGATGCGATTCTGGATCGAATGGGAGTCCTTACTAACTTCTCGTACCTGGGTCCGCTAGCTGCAAGTGACACTCCGGCTTTCTACCATAACTGCGACATTCTTGTCATCCCCTCGGTCTACGATACGGGTGCAATTGTTGCGCTTGAAGCTATGGCCTCTGGAGTGGCGATTGTCGCATCCGACATCCGCCCGTTGAATGACTACCTCAAACACGAGGTTTCGGCGATTTTAGTGAATTCAGAAGCGGAGATCTACGACGCCTGTAAGCGGTTAGTCGAGGATGACGCCCTGCGAACGCAACTCGCCGCCGCGGCTCAAAAAGAGGCAAGTAAATATAATGGCCAAACAATGATCAGAAAGCTCGAAGAGATCTACACCAGCGTCACGTGCGGTTAGGGGCGTTGGTAATGGCGTCGTTTTCGTGAAAATAAACGGGAGAGCAGATTCGTGGGCAGTCGCCGATTACATTTTGAAAGCCTTGTACGTGCGTTTGACTCAGTGACGCGAACGCATCTCGCGACAATCGGTGTCATCCTCTCTGCAGCGGTGTGCGTCGTCGCCATTTTCACGCTTAAGTCATATTACGTTTTTGTTACGTTCTTTGCCTTGTTTGCCGCCTGTGTGCTCTACATCGCGCTGCGCACGAAACTCGCGTCGGGAGCCATTGTATCCTTAGCGCATCTTGGTGCGCAAGCGGAAAGCAGGGCCCACAAAGCCGTCAACATCGTTTTTGTCTGTTTAGTGGGCGCGTGCGTTGTCGTGTTGAGTACCGCGGTCTATTCCCGCCCCGTGCTTTTTCTCGTTCTGACCTCTGTTTTGGCCGCGCTCATCGCAATTGAGATCGCAATTACGGCGGATTCACGGCACGTTCCCAGCGTACTGTTTAAAATCATCTTCCTGGGAATACTCATCCGGGCAAGCGCGTACTTTGAGTTTCCCAGCACAATAGCGGTCGATCCGTACTACCACACCGGCTTTATTCAGTACGTACTCGACCATGGATACATTCCCGCGTACGCTGCGCCCTATGCGAGCCTCGAGTACCCGAGTATGCCGCTCATGCACATGTTAGTTACAGCCCTGTCATTGACCACCGGCTTGGGTTTGCATTATAGCTACTTCTTCGTGAGCATCGTTGAGTGTGTGGGGGTGATATTCATCTTCTTGATCGGCAGGGCAGTTCTAAATGCGCGTAGCGGCCTGCTAGCAGCTCTCCTGCTGGTGATCGCTAACCAGTTCCTGCTGTGGGGCATAAACATAACACCTCTGACCCTCGGCGTTGTGCTGACGCTCGTCGTCGTTGCTGCTTTATTCCTTGTACCGCGGAGCGACGTGGCCAGTTTTGCGGCTCTCCTCCTCGTCCTGTTTGCGGGCATACTGCTGACGCACGAAGGGACCGCAGCGTATACCGCAATCGTCCTTGTCGTCGTCCTAGCGTCCTTTTGGTTGGTCAGCAAGCTGTCGCGCGGAGCGACGGACCGAGGCGAAATGCCAGATGTGACCACACCTCCCCTCCATTTACGCTCACTTGCGCTTCTCGTGGGGCTGTTCATTGGGGCGCTCATAAGTTACTGGACCTTCATCGGTGGCTCAGCATTGAGCCGAGCGGTCGCTATCTTGCGCGGGGGCGTCACGCCGACGAACGCCCTCACACCGCCTCCGGGTGCGTCAGCTGGCGCGGTAACAGGCCTCACGCCGGCCCTGCCGCCTTCGTCGCTTCCGGTGTGGACTGATTTGCCGGTTCTAATCCTAATCTTCTTTGCTACGTTTGGATTTCTGTGTATTATAGCGAATCAAAGGAAAAAGGCGCTCACTGCCGCGTGGCTTGGCGGGACAGCTCTCATGCTAGTGATTACGGCAGGCACCTACTTTTTAGGCTCAGCCGTGTCTCAGCCCGAGCGATGGATCGTGTATCTGCAGGTGTTCATGGTAACGCCTGCGGCAGCCGGTATCTTGGCGCTCGGCTCTCTCTCGAATGTGCGAAAAGGTTTAATTGTGATTTTTTCGGCGGTGCTTGTCCTGGGCTTTGTGGGCGTAACGCATACCAATGCGAAGGTTGCAAGCGAAATGCCGTGGGACCAACGCCCTCGGATTGCTCTCGTCCAATCAGAAGTAGCCGCTGCTGAGACCATCGCAAATAAAACAAATGGACAGCTGTTCCAGACCGACCTTGCTTACGCTCCGATCTTCAAGTTTCAATATAACATGTCGAACGTGTACACGTTTAGGCCCTTATCGGACACGAACGGGCTCTCCAATAAAAACAGCAGTTGGGTGTTGCGGCTTGAGACTGCAAACAACCCATATATTGCGAGCACGGGCCTTGTGCCCAAGCTCGGAGTAGAGCGATACGAATCCATTGAAGCTACCCAAAACGTGGCCTACGATGTAGGTACTGTCCAGGTCGTGACTGCGAAATCGTGAGCGCTGACCACGAACCGCCGGCACGCTATCGTAAGCGCTTACCAGAAGGCAAGCAGAAGCTCTTACGCCACAACGCACATTAGCGTGGTGAACATAGGCTGCCGAACTGGCTCCGACATCGTTTGTGTTTACTTGCCAAGGTACCATAACCGTTATATGAGCGTTAGGCATGTAGCTGCTTAGAGCGCCCCCACTACACACTTGCGCCACAATGAGCCCTAGACGCACGCACAAAACGTCCTGACTAATCATGCAGATTTGCGCTGTTACGGTTGCATACAACAATCCAAAGGAGCTCGCGCGCTTGCTGCGTTCACTACAAATCCATCCGAACTTGAACGGTTTGATCGTGCTCGACAATTCGCGCGAAGAGTATCTCAAAGAAAACGAGGCAATATTCAGAATGTACGCTGACCGCTACCAATTCACACATCTTGCCCACCCGAAAAAAAATATAGGCTCTGCAGGAGCCTTTTGTCAAGGGATGAAAATCGCTCACGAAAAGGAGTTTGATTGGGTATGGCTGCTTGATCAGGATGGCACTGCTGAAAAAGGCTGTTTAGCCTCTCTGCTGCGAAACGCTGCACAGGCAGACATCTTATGCCCTCAAATCGTAAATATAGACAATCCAGAGATGGTTCTACCCCAATCTGGAGCAGTGCAGAATTTTTGGGGTCGAATGGTATGGATTGCGTTCACTGAAAGTCGCAACATCTCTTTTTTTGCGACGCACGGAGCACTGATTTCGAAGTCAGTACTCGACCGGATTGGATATTACGACCCGCATAACTTTTTTGTTGGTTCTGAGGACAGCGATTATGCGTTTCGGTCAACTGCTGAACACATGGTTATCCGCCTTGTGGTTGAAGCCAAAGCTTGCCATCCAGATGCGCGCTATAGGAGTCTAGAAAAAAGACACGGTTTGATTAACGCGGGGGTGATCGACA